>Ga0209573_1004894_pt1 | contig 12704 bp, 13 predicted proteins | sample TNRBio252014_DNA_FD_185870 | JGI IMG/M metagenome (GOLD analysis project Ga0209573, IMG submission 185870) | Wastewater treatment Type I Accumulibacter community from EBPR Bioreactor in Madison, WI, USA - TNR Reactor_6/25/2014_ DNA (SPAdes)... | ecosystem: Engineered > Bioreactor > EBPR >...
AGTTCTATCGCCTTAAGCGCGTTCCCGAGATGGAAGACCCCAGTTTTTTTGAGTCTCTTGTTTGGGAAGACCCCGCTCAGTTGCGCACCTATGCCTTGCTCAAGAAAGAGGGACTGTGGGCAAAGACGGGTTTTGGCGAGCTTCTTCCACAGCTGCCGATGTTCTGTCTTGATGAGAGCCGGGACTGCCGGCGCTCTATGTTTTCCCCCAAACCTCATCCGTTCAACGGACGCGTGAGCCTTCTGATGAACCGCATGTGCATCTCGTCGTGTGATGGTTTTGTGTGGGCTGTGAGCCGCGTGATGGGGGCACGTGCGCGACTCTTTGGTCAGCCCCAAGCCGCCGATAGCACCTATTCGCGTGCACGCATCGACGTTGAGTGGACTGAGGACGACGGCATTAGCACTCGTGTGATGAATCAACACTCTCCTGTATCGTCGAAAGTCCTCTTCTCTCAAGTCGTGGCGCTCTCGCTGAGCACTGATGAGCAGGGGCGCTCGATCGCAGGGCGGCCGCTGCCGCTGACACGCTTTGTGGGCTCTAGCCCTCTTGATCGCCGAGCCTGGGTGACGCGCGTGCTCGAAGCCGCTCTCGCAACGCCTTAGATCTACCGCCCCGACAACTTCCCTAGAAAACGGCTGATCGCTGATCGGTAGTCTTCCAGATTGCGTGACATCGTGTCGCTGTGGTTTCCGTCAAAACTCACGAGTTCAGCACGACGCGCGATCGCAAAGTTGCGCTTGGCATACTCATAAGGGATCACCTGATCCTGATGGCCGTGGATAAGAAGCACGGGACCTTCAAAATCTCGAAGCAGTCCGTGAACGTCGTAGTTGTCCCAAACGAGCGCGCGCGGCAGGAGAAAACGTTCACGAGCAATATCGGCGACGGAAGTGAAGGTGGACTCGAGAATCAGCGCTTGTGGCGGCCTGCGTCGGGCGAGCTCCGCGACGACGCCGCCTCCCAGGGAGCGTCCGTGGAAAACGACGCGTTGGCTGAGCTCGGGATAAATTTTCAGGGTCTCGGCCATGAAAAACTCGAAGTCGTCGAGAATCGCTTCCTTGGAGGGGCGGCCTCCAGAGCGCGAGTAGCCTCGGTATTCCGGCATGAGGACCGCCCATCCGTGATGAGTGGCCCAGTGCAAAAAAGACTCTTCAATGAGATCGAGGATCTCTCCGTTGCCATGAGCATGGACGATGAGGCCGATGGCTTCGTTTCTTGGTCGTAGCAGCCAGGCCTCGACGCCGAAATCTCCGACCACGCGTTTCAGAACGGTCCTCGCCGGCGAATCTGGCAAGACCTTGGAGTTCAGATGCCGAACGGGATAGAGCAAGCGCCGCTGTCCGAGCACCACGAGCAAAATGAGAAGCCCTGCGGCGATCATGAAAAGCAGCAGAATGCGGACGATCATCGTTTTCATGTTATCCTGAATCTGGGGATCCAGGGAGGATTTGGGATGGGGCTTGGGCGTCTTTCATTGCCGCTTCTTATCGTCGGCTGCGCTTCGGGGGTGCTCGCCAAGACAGGGCCGCTGCCGCGCGCGCAGTCCCAGGTGCTCTTCAACAATTCTAAGCAGGGAAGTTTTACCGAAAGCTATCGTGGCATCTCCCGCAGCGGCGCCGATTTTGAGGCCGCTGTCCTCTCTGAAATATCTCGCGCCAAATCGAGCGTCCGTGTCGCCGTTCAGGAGCTTAGTCTCCCCCGCGTGGCGCGCGCGCTTGCTGCCAAGAAACGCCAAGGTGTCGATGTTCGGGTCGTGCTCGAAAACAATTACGACGTGGCCTATTCCAGACTCAGTGCTGATGAGCTAGCCGCGCTTCCAGCTTACTCGCTCGGCAAGTACAGTGAGTTCTTGCTCCTAGCGGATGCGATGGGTGACAAAAATGGAACTGCGAGCCCGCGCGAACAACTCGCAGTCGACGCGATTGAAATCCTTCGAACGGCAGGAGTCCCGACGATCAATGACACGGCCGACGGGTCCAAGGGCAGCGGACTCATGCACCATAAGTTTATCGTCATCGACGGCGCGACCACGGTCGTTACATCCGCGAACTTCTCGACGAGTGATTTTTTTGGAGATTTTGGAAATCGGGCAAGTCGAGGCAACTCCAATGCTTATTTGAGCTTCGAGTCCGAGGAACTCGCGCGCCTTTTTGTCGAAGAATTTGAAATCATGTGGGGCAACGGAAGTCCTGGCTCGTCTCGTTTTGGCATCAACAAGCCCTACCGCACGGCGCGCCGAATCGCGCTCAAGGACTCGTCGGTGGTGAGTGTTCAGTTCTCGCCTCAATCCAAGCGGCTTCGTTGGAACGACAGTCCGAATGGTCTCATCGCTCGGACTCTCTCAACCGCTCGTCATTCGATCGACTTTGCCCTCTTTGCGTTTTCGGAGCAGAGGCTTGCCGATGTGATGGATCGTCCCGGCGTCCGCGTGAGAGGCCTCGTGGAACCGACGTTTGCCTACCGTGACTACAGTGAGCTCCTGGACCTGATGGGCGTTGAGATGCTCAACGACAAGTGTGTGTTTGAGCGCGGCAACCGCCCCTGGCGCACTCCGGCGGCCGAGGTAGGGAGCCCGCGCCTTGCTGATGGGGACAAGCTTCATCACAAGTATGCTGTCATTGACGGCAAGACGACCGTCTTTGGTTCGCACAACTGGTCCGAAGCTGCGAACTCGATCAACGATGAGACACTTCTCATTATCGAGAGCGCTTCCATTGGATCCAAATTCTCCGAAGAGCTTGACCGGCTTATGGAGCGTTCGGTTCTGGGAGTTCAGCCGTGGTTGCTGAAGCAGATTCGTTCTCTCGAGAATGCGTGCCGCTAAGGCGAGGCCTGCGTGTGGGCAGCCCCGAGTAGAGCCCGAGCGCAAGCACCCAGTAAGCGACGTAAACAAGGGCCGTCAAAAGCTGCGGAGTTGATTCGTAACCGGTTGCCGTCGAGAAGAATTGGCCGAACTCGGTGCGCTCATCGAGGAGCCATGACGTGTCCCAGACAACATCGGTGTAGGGGATGAGATCCATTTGCTGGAATTTTCGCAAAGCGGCCATCAAAAGGCTGCCGGCTGTGACAAAAAGAAAAACCGTAGTGACACCAAAAAACACACGCGGTTTGAAGAACCTGAGGCCCTTGTAATAGGCCCACGCTGAAACAGCGGTGAGACCCACGCCCGCCGCACCCCAGGCTGCGAGCGAGCCCACCTGTCCTGAGGCCGAAGCTTCGAGACCCATGCCGTAGAAAAACATCACGAGTTCAAACCCTTCGCGCGCGATTGCGAGGGCTGCAACGACGGCGACACCGATAAGGCGTTTTCTTGAGAGAGCGCCGCGCAGATCGTGCTCGAGTTCTGAGCGGATCGAGCGGGCATGTTGCTTCATCCAAAGACACATCTGCGTCATCAGGGTGGCTGCAATGAGGAGCATGGAGGCTTCAAAAATTTCGAGCGCCACTCCTTGAAGTTCTGTCTGCGCCTTTTGGAAACCCAGGGCGAGGAGTGCGCTCAAGGTCGCACCTGCTGCCACGCCGGCCCACATGAAACGCTTTGCTTGGATGACGTTTTGTTGTCGCATCAGATAAGCGCTGAGGATGCCCACGATCAGCACCGCCTCAAAACATTCGCGCCAGACCACAAAGAGAGCGTTGATCATTTAACCAGCACCTTCCCTTTGGCGGTTTGGGGGTGGAAGCATCCGAAAAAATCGTAGGTGCCGGGTTTGAGAGGGCCGAGCGTGATGAGAATCGAGCGCTGAGGTCCGATGAATTTTTCGATGATCATGGATTTGCTTTCGAACTCTTCAGAGGTGGGATCGTCGTTGTAGACTCGGATCTTGAAGCGCTCCCCTGCTTTGACTTCGAGGATCTCGGGAGAATAGCGATGGTTCTTGATTCGCAGTTCGAGGGGCTCGCGTGTCGAGGCTTCTGTTGGAGCCACGAAGGGCGGGACGCTTAGACCGAGCAAGGCTGAGAGAAGAAGAACAGCGCGAGATTTCTTTTGGGCTCTCATAATGACTCCAGGAATTTAATGAGCGCGAGGCGCTCCGTTTTGGGGCTTTCCATAAACGCGCGTCGCGAAGCTTCGGACTCGCCACCGTGCCACAGGATGGCTTCTTCGAAATCGCGCGCGCGGCCGTCGTGAAGCAAGCGGGTGTGACCGTTCACACTTTTATTGAGACCAATGCCCCAAAGTGGGGGAGTTCTCCATTCGCGCCCGTTCGCCTCGAAGTCGTCACGGTCGTCGGCGAGACCCGGCCCCATATCGTGCAGGAGAAGGTCGGTGAAGGGATGAATCTTTTGGCGCGAAAGCTCTGGGAATTTTGGGAGATCTCCCGTCACAAAACTTTCAACGTGACACTGCTGGCATCCGACGCGGCGGAAGACTTTCATTCCTAGTTTCACGGTGGGCTTGTCGACGTCACGGCGTTCGGGAACGGCAAGCAGGTGTGTGTAAACGCTCATGTGCTCGAGGTCGCGCGCAGAGATCTCGGGAGATGGAAGGGCGGGTGCTTTGAGGCACTTTTCATCCTGGGGTTCACAGTTCTGTTGTGGGAACAGGGGAGAGGTCACACCCATATCACCGAGAAACGCGCCCGCGTTCTGCTGCTCGAGTGTCGGCTGGTTCGCCTTCCAGCCAAAGCGTCCGAGCTGTTTTGATTTTTTTTCGTAGTCCCAAACGAAGTTGGGGCGTCCGGAGATGCCGTCGCCATTGAGATCGTCCGCATCCGCGAGAGCGAGGAGATCGTCTTTACGAATCGCCGCGAGCAAACCGAGCCCGATCATGGCGGGTGCGATGCGCGGCGAGAACTGCGTGTTGTCAGGAAGGGGCCCCCATTTGAGATCGCGAAATTCGTAGGAGGGTCGCAGGAGTGCATAGGAGCTTCCATCGGGATAAACGCCTTTGATTTCTTCATAGCTCACGCGCACATCGCCCTCGGGGTCGGCGCCAACGATGGCACGGTGCTGAAGTTGTCCGCCGTAAGCGGGAACCGGGACTGCGTCGCCATGAGAATTTTTCCCGGGCACGCTCAGGCGAACAAGAAGCCCGACGAAGGCTTCATCGGGGCTCGAGGGCGGTGCGGCGCGCCCGTCTTTGAAGTGACAACTTGAACAACTGAGCGCATTCAGGAGCGGCCCCAGGCCCTGCCGAGTTTTGACGGTTGCGGGCGAGGCGACCCAGTTTTCCTTGAAAAGCGAGTTCCCGACCATGAAGCTGCGACGGTGAGCAGGCGAGGCGTTGCGCGCGGGAAGAGAGAAGGCGTTTGAGTCGCGCATCACGACAGATGTTTCGCCGCCGAGCGTGCGTTGATCTTCGGGCATCGAGAGTCCCATCAGGCTCAGGGGGAGCGCAAGTAGGGTCAAGCGAGGTGTCATCATCATTGGCTCCTACTGAATGTTCAGCACGAGACCCATTTTGAGTCCCGTTGCAGCGACCGCTCGCGCTTGGGCTTCGAAGGCTGAAATGGTGGCATTGACGGCGCTGCGTTCAGCATCGTTCTTTTTTTTCGAGGCGAGAATACGGTCCAGAGCTTTGTCTGCGATTGCCGCAATGCGGGCTGTGGCGGTCTCGACACTCCTCATCGACGACGCGGCAAGCTTGGCGTCGACGGCGAGACCAAGCTCATGCAGTCCAGGACCCTGAATGTTTTTGTAAGAGCCAAAGTAGACCGATCGGATGCCTTCTTGGTTGGAAGCGGCGTCTCGAAGCGTCGTGTCGCTGAAGCAGCTCTGTTCGTTTTCTTGGTCATTCATTTCGAGAGGCACCGTAAGTCGCTCGCCCGCCATCTCGTCGATGCTCAGGCCGATGACGCCGGTGTAGATTTTTCTGAGGCTCTCGTCCAAGGATTCAGATTTAAGTTTGTCGGCATAGTTGCCCTTGGTTGCTGGCGTCCACTCATCGCGTAGGGAGCGGAGGTGCTTGACGAGAAGTTTCGAAAGGAGCTCAAGATAGCGCGCACGGCGTTCGGCATTCGCCCCTTTGCCCTTTTGGTAGTCGCTCGCGGGGCGCTGGCCGGCAGTATCCAGCCGAAGATCTTGGCCCCACAGAAGAAACTCGATGGCGTGATAGCCCGTCGAAATATTCTTCTCACCGTTTTTTTCGTTGAGCGAGACGACGAGAGCTTCGTCGATTTTCTTGAATTCTTGGGGACGATTGATAAGGCCCGCATTGCTCTGCCCCTCGACGTAATCGATGTAGGCTTCGTCCAGGGGCCAGGCATTGATGAGCCCTTCGGGACCTTTTTCGGGGTCGTCGATGGGCCCCCCGTAGAAGCGAAAGACCTCGGTGTGAGCATAGGACACGCGGGCCCTTTTCCACGCTTCGCGAGCCGACGCGAGTGATGCTTCAGAAGGCTTTTTGACGAGAGCGCGGATCGCGACGTCCAGAGATACGGCATCACTCAAAGCGTCGGAATAGGAGGCGTGAACGATCTCGGCATAGTGGGCCACGACCTTGCGAGCAAGGTCCTCGGGGATTGGCAAAGAGGCTTGAGTCGGGGCCGCGAGCGCGGAAATGGGAGACGCGAGCAGGATGAGAAAAGCAAAGAGACGCACGGGAGACCTCCGAAACAATGTCGATAACGATATTGATAATCATTCTCAACTGGAGGGTCAAATGAGTTTTTGCGCCAAGCGGTCAGGGGCTTCCCAAAAGCTCAAGCAGCTTGTTCTTGCGGTAAGCAAACATGGACTCAAGGTTTTTGCGCGCAAACACACGCTCGGCGACCGAACCCAGCAGGCCGTAGGGCATTTCATATTCCACATCGTCCACAATCCATGTCCCGCCGGATTCGATGTTGACCGTATTGGCGCTCCGTTTGCCCACAAAATGCGTGTCGCCCGACTCGAAAACATGGTGGTGTCGCCAATAGGCAAAAGGTCCGCTCACTTGGACGTCCACAAATTCGCAGCGATCCGAAGTGGTCTTGAGGTCTTGGATCTGGGAAATCCACTTGAGAGGAAGCGTGATGCCGTAAGGCTTCATGGAGATAACGACGCGGCATCCTTCGCAGAACACATCACCGATCAATTGCACTTGGGCGCCGTAGGCCGGCGGTGTGATCTTTTCGAGAGTCGAGGTGTCAGAAAAAAGGGCCCACACTTTTTCGAGTGAATGGGGGACCCACTGGCGCGACTGAAGACTGCGACGACGCGACATCGCCGGTTCAGCCGATAGCAGGTGTTTCGGGAGCGTCGTCGGAGACAGCCACTTCTTTGCCCATGCCATGCTCATCGACATGACGTTTTTCATTGGGCTCGCCCACTTGGCGTCCGCGTTTTCCGAAGGGGCCATTGTGGTCACTGCGTGTGGGGCGTGCAACGGCTACGCGTTGCTGAAGTTTGATGAGTCCGTCCATGAGCGCCTCGGGACGGGGCGGGCATCCGGGCACATAGACGTCGACGGGAACAACGCGGTCGACGCCCTTGAGCACGCTGTAGCCCTCTTTCCAATAAGGACCGCCTTTGGTTGCGCAAGACCCCATGGCGATGACCCATTTTGGATCGGGCATTTGATCGTAAAGAAGTTTCACACGCGAAGCCATCTTTAGCGTCACGGTCCCTGCGACGATCATGAAATCAGCTTGGCGAGGCGTCGCGCGGAAAACTCCGCAGCCAAATCGCTCGAGATCATAGTGAGAAGCTCCGGTCGCCATCATCTCGATCGCGCAACATGCGAGACCAAAAGTCATGGGCCACAACGAGTTTTTGCGTCCCCAGTTCACGACGTTGTCGAACTGATTCAAGAGAACATTGTCTCCCGCCGTGTTGACGAGACTTCGAACGCCAGGAATCGCAGGTGTGGAAACTTGAGACATATCGAAACTTTAGCATGCTCCTTGGTCCACGGGAAACTGCTTTCGTTGCTGCGCCGAGTCTCGCGCCTCCGGGTTTGGCTTAGTAGCCGATGACCGTGCATTCCGAGTCGGATTCGCAGGGGTCCACGACGACGATCACACCGCCTTCATCGACATCATTGCTCATATCATCACCTGCGCCCGCGTCATCGCCTTCGCTAGTGTCATCATTTTCACTTGAGTCGTTATCGTCCGGGAGTCCGGGAAATGCGTCGCTCAGACAATAGGTGACGTCGATCACGGCGCGTGATTTTCCCGGATTCGTGAATCGCAGCTCTCCGGAGTCCAGATCGACGCTGTGGTTGATGTCGCGCTCGTTGAGTTTGACGGATAAGGTCTCCAGCTCCAGGTACTCAGCCCAGGGTCCCTCAAAGAAATAGCTTGGAACGGGGCGGGACCCTCCGTTCTTGGCGCGGTGGGCGCCTCGGGGCGGTTGAACGAGTCGTTCGGTAAAACAATTGCTGTCGTCGTTCTTCTTGGCCAGAGACCAAAAGACGGAGCCCGAGCTAGCGCCTTCGGATCGGCCGGCAGTCGGTGCGACTTCACAAGCGCTTAGCAGGGAGACAAGGCACAAGCAGGTGGCCGAAATAAGCGGAGTCGGCGTGGTGACGCTTTTCATGGGGCCTCTCAATTCTAAGGGATTTGGAGCTGCCGCGAATGAGCTTCAGCTTACATGACCACCGCTTCGGCAAAACTCAATATGACCTTATAAGTATGACAAGTTCGCCTTATTTTTGGGGTGAAGATCTGGTAACGGAGCCCGTCAAACTTTGTCGGGGTCTTTGTTTTTAAGGGCTTGGGAGATGGCCTCGTTCACCTGAATTTCGGCGAGTTCTTTTCCACATTCCTCTAGGGCGTCGAGGGCCTCTCGGAGCTGTTTCCACGAATTCGATTTTGAGGCATTTTTGAGGTCCACAAGACGCCCCTTAAACTCGGCTGCGGTGCTGGGTTCCACACGATGGCCCGCGGTCTGAAAGACGAGTTCGGCCGCACGAATAACGGTCGAGGCTTCGACCTTGAGGTCGACGAGCTGGCGTTGAGACATGTCTTCCTCAGCCTTTTCATAAGCGGTCTCAAGCATCTGCATGAGTTCGTCGTCCGTGATGCCGAAGCTGGGTCGGACTTCGATTTCTTGTTGGATGCCAGAGCGTAGATCCTTAGCGCGCACATTGAGAATGCCGTTGGCGTCGATACGGAAGAGGACCTCGATGCGGTGGAATCCGGCGGGAGCGGGGGCGAGTCCGCGAAGCTTGAAGCGTGCGAGCGAGCGGCCGTCTTTTGCGAGCTCGCGTTCGCCCTGCACGATATGAAGATCAAAAGCGTTTTGCTCGGGGGAGTGGTTTGTGAAAACTTCTCGGGCTTCGACGGGTAGCCCCGAATTGCGGTGAATGAGTTTAGTGACGGCGCCACCCATGGTTTCAAGGCCCAGGCTCAGCGGGACCACATCCATCAAGAGCCGGTCTTCGCCGCGCCCCGAGAGAATCTCGCCTTGAAGGGCTGCTCCCAAGCTTACAACCTCGTCGGGATTTAGAGAGTCGTTCGGAGTGCGTCCAAAAAACTCTGCGACAAGTTTTTTGACGAGCGGCACCCGGGTTGAGCCACCCACGAGCAGCACGTCGTGAATCTCCGAGATCTGAAGGCGCGCATCCGCGAGCGCCCGTGTGCAGCACTCGAATGCGCGCATGAGCAGGGGGCGCCAAAGCGTCTCGGCGTGCGTGCGAGATAAAGACACCTCGAAGTTCTGAGTCGCGTCGGGGTGAGGTAAAACAATGCGGGTTTCGTTCTGGGTGCTGAGCGTTTTTTTTGCGGCTTCTGCGGCCACCAGAAGCTGCGCTTGTAGGTAGGATCCCGGGAGTTTACGGAGGGCATGCGTTTGCGGAATTTGGGCGAGAATTTCGGAGGCAATGGCGCGATCGAGGTCGTCACCTCCGAGATGCGTGTCACCGGACGTTGCGAGCACCTGATAAGTGTTCTCTTCGATACGCAGAATTGAAACGTCAAAAGTTCCGCCGCCGAGATCGAAGATCGCAACCGTGCCGGGTCGTTCGTTGGACCAGCCATAGGCCAGAGCTGCGGCCGTGGGCTCGTTGATCACGCGAAGGACCTGAAGTCCTGCTAGTCGTCCCGCTGCTTTGGTGGCGCTTCGCTGAGCATCGTCGAAATAGGCAGGAACGGTGACAACCGCTCGGTTGCAGCTCTCACCCAGCGCGTGTTCTGCACGGGCTTTGAGGGTCCTCAGAATTTCCGCGGAGACCTCGACAGGCGATATACGTGTGTCGCTGACACGAATTCGGACTTGTGCGCCCAGCTCGTCGTCTTCGAGAGTGTAAGGGATCTCGGCTATTTCGTGTTGAAGATCCTTCAGAGAGCGGCCCATGAGACGTTTGACAGAAAATAGGACATGCTCGGGACGCGAAGAGCGCTCAAGGACGGCGGTGTCGCCCACGTTTTTCACGCGACCCTCGTCGTCGAGCGAGATCACAGAAGGCAAAAGCGGAGACTCCGGTGGAGTAAAAAGCACCGTGGCACGGCGCTCGCGAACGACGGAGACGAGGCTATTGGTGGTGCCAAGGTCGATGCCAAGCACCGGTCCCTGAGGAGCAGGCATTTGAGATTTTTTCTGAGGCGAGCTTCCGCCGAGTTCGATCTGGATGGCCATGCTGCTGAAGTCCTAAAAGCTGGGCTAGGTCTTGGCAAGCCCCGTTAGCGTTCGGGTTTTAGAGGTGTGATGCCACCTGCTTAGCTTTGCGAGACGACGCCTTGCTTTGTCTCGAGATCGTTTTGAAGGCGCAGCAGATAGCGCTGACGGTTTCGGAGTGTGATCAAGGGCGTGAGCGTTTCAAGAGGCATGCTCACCGAAAGACTCTCAGAAGGCGAAGCGATCTCGGTCCTAAGCGGCCACGCCGAAATCAGTTTTTCGATTTCCCGGGAGAGCGCGAGGGTCTCTCCTGCAAGTGAACGGTGAAACTCGTGGAGCGCCGCTTGAGTCGCGGGATTGTTGGGGGTCTCCTCGAGGGCTTCTTGGAGTTCGAAATACTCCATGGCCAGCGCTTTAGGGAGCTGCGGTTTTTCAGCCTCTTTGAGGACAGGATGCTCGCTCGCAATCGCGTCGAGGACGAGGTCCAGGCGTGACGGAAGATCGCGCAGTCTCAAATGGGCTGCATTGAGGGCCGCGAGAGTTGCTTCGCAGGATTCACGTTCGCTGTCGGAGGCTTCGGGGGGAAGCAGATCCGGATGATGGCGACGCGTTTGGCGCACGAGGTGTTGCTTCAGGGCCTGCTCGCCGGCGGGATCGAGGTGAAGAAAAAAAGGGATTTCCAAGTAGAGATAGGCTTGGGGAATCTTGAAGCAGATCTGAGGCATTGGAAACTTTTGGTTCAGGCCGAGAAACTGGATCCGCAGCCACAGGACTGCTTGGCATTGGGATTGTTGAACACAAAGCCTTGGCCCTCGAGTCCGTCCGTGAAGTCGAGAATCGTTCCCTTCAAGAACAGCAGACTCTTCGAGTCGGCAATAACTTTGATGCCGAAGATCTCGACGACGCGGTCCTTGTCCTTGGGGGCATCTTCAAAACTCAGTTTATAAGAGAGTCCCGAGCAGCCTCCGCCGACGACCGAAAGCCGTAAGTAGGATTCGGTTTTGCCCTCGCGCTCCTGGATGCTTTTAACTTGAGCGGCGGCCTTCTCGGAAACTGAGATCGGGAAATCTTGGGTCATGCTTTGTTCACCTGCTTGCTTTGGTAGTCCTTGATCGCGGCCTTGATCGCGTCTTCGGCGAGGACTGAGCAGTGGATTTTTACAGGTGGAAGAGAGAGCTCTTCCACGATCTGGGTGTTCTTGATCGCAAGCGCCTCATTGACGGTTTTGCCCTTGAGCCATTCCGTCGCGAGTGAGCTGGATGCGATCGCCGAGCCACAACCGAAGGTCTTGAACTTCGCGTCTTCGATAAGACCTTGCGAGTTCACCTTGATTTGGAGCTTCATCACGTCGCCGCACTCAGGAGCGCCGACGATGCCGGTTCCGACGTGCTCGTCGCCCTTGTCGAGCGAGCCGACGTTGCGGGGGTTTTCGTAGTGATCGATGACTTTTTTGCTGTAGGCCATACGCTGAATTCCTTCTTTGGGGTGACATTAGTGGCCCGTCCATTGGACGGTTTTAAGGTCGATGCCTTCTTTGACCATTTCGTAGAGGGGTGAGAGTTCGCGGAGGCGATTGACTTCGCGGATCACGCGAGCCGCAGTGAAGTCGACTTCTTCTTCGGTCGTGAACCTTCCGATTCCAAAGCGGATCGAAGAGTGGGCGATTTCGTCGCTCGCACCGAGCGCCTTAAGAACATAGCTCGGTTCAAGACTTGCGCTTGTACAAGCCGAACCCGAGCTCACGGCGATGTCCTTGATGCCCATCAAAAGCGATTCGCCTTCGACGTAGGCGAAGCTCACGTTGAGGTTGCCGGGCAAGCGCTCGGTGGGATGACCGTTGAGGTAGATATCCTCAAGACTCTCGGAGAGTTTCTTGAAAAGGCGATCGCGAAGAGCGAGCTGTCGGGGGATCTCGGTCTTCATTTCTTCTTTGGCAAGCAGGCAGGCTTCGCCAAAGCCTACGATGCCGGGGACGTTCAGGGTGCCCGAACGCATGCCACGCTCGTGGCCTCCGCCGAACTGGATCGGCGAGAGTTTTACGCGGGGGTTTTTGCGGCGCACGTAGAGGGCTCCGATTCCTTTGGGGCCATAAAGCTTGTGCGCCGACATTGAGAGCAGGTCGATTCCCATTTTCTCGACGTCGATTTCGACGCGTCCAACGGTCTGCGTCGCATCAGTGTGGAAAACCACACCGTGTTTTTTTGCGATCTGGCCGATTT
>Ga0209573_1004896_pt1 | contig 12697 bp, 9 predicted proteins | sample TNRBio252014_DNA_FD_185870 | JGI IMG/M metagenome (GOLD analysis project Ga0209573, IMG submission 185870) | Wastewater treatment Type I Accumulibacter community from EBPR Bioreactor in Madison, WI, USA - TNR Reactor_6/25/2014_ DNA (SPAdes)... | ecosystem: Engineered > Bioreactor > EBPR >...
TACGCAAATCAAATGTCGCAAATCCTGCTTTTTGTAGGCAGTAACCAAATTCCTAAGATTAAAATGCGGAAATTTGTTTTCCGCATTTTATTATTTCATACATTTGTAAATACGGCTGGGTTATTGGTACATGAAAACGCTTTGGAAAAAAATATCTGAAAACTATAAACGATTTTCGATTTGATTTATGGTAAAGCTTCAATGACCAATTACATCAATAACTGAACACTTTCTGGGATTTTCATGTAAATCCTTTTGAACAAGATCTTTTTTAAGTATGTGATAGTTTTTCTGATGTTCCGATTAGTCCCTGATTCCGATAAATGTCCCATGAAATTTTTTTTTGAAAGGCTGACAAGATTGTTGTGCTCAAAACAATAAATTGGTTAAGTATTTGGAAAAGACAGTGTAATATTATTTTTGATGCTTATATTAGCTTGATTGATTGCAATCTCTTATAATTTCATTCATTAAATCTGGTAAACATGGAACAAATCATCAACAAAGTCAAAAGAATTCTTTTACTGCCCAAATTAGCCTGGGAAGAGATCGGTGAAGAAAGTATCACCTGGGAAAAAATGTTGACAACTTATGTGATTCCACTCACCCTGGTCGGGGCAATTGCCTCTTTCATCGGTTATGGATTGATCGGAGTGAGCATGGGTTCTTTCGGTTTCAGCGCATCGATCGGTTGGGGCGTCGGACAAGCCATCAGATTCATTGTCAGCGCCTTGATAGGTATTTTTGTTAGCGGTGCAATCATCAGTGTACTAGCTCCCAGTTTCAATACACAGGTTAGTATACACGATGGTGTCAAACTGGTAGGCTATGCATACACACCATTTTTAGTAGCCGGTGTTGTATATATCTTGCCTGTATTGAGCCCGATTATCTTTATTGCAGGCTTATATAGCTTATATCAGCTTTATTTGGGATTTAAACCGGTGACCAAAGTCGCTGACGAAAAACATGGCGCTTATTTTGCCGTGAGCCTGATCGTCATTATTGCCATTATGGTGGTTGCATCCCTGATTTTGGGTTCATTGATGCTGCTATTCGGATTGGCAGGATACAGATAATAAATAACTATTAAAACAACAACCCGGTGGATGAACAGTTGCAAAAAAATGCTTTCATCCATCGGCTTGATTTTCATTGTTTCAAACTGAATGGATCCCAGTCCAGGCCTACATTGAACTTTGTTCTGTAGTCAATTAATTCTTTATAACTCACCATTACTTCCACCAATGCTTCTTTTCCCTGATTGGCTGCAACGATGATGTTACCTTTTGGATCGATCAGACAGGAATCACCATCGTATTCTATACCATGATCATCCTTGCCTACCCTGTTAACTCCAAGCACATAAGCCTGATTTTCAATGGCTCTTGCGATCAGCAATTGATTCCATGGATAAGATCTGACCTTTGGCCAATTGGCGACGAACAGTAGCAGGTCATACTCATGAGTTCCATTGGCATATTGGTTTCTGCACCACACGGGAAAACGGAGGTCATAGCAGATCATTGGCCTGATCTTCCAGCCTTTGAGGTTTTCCGTGATGATTTCCTGACCAGGAGAGATGCTTTCGTCTTCACCACCCATACGAAAAACATGGCGTTTGTCGTATCTGGAAAAAGTTCCGTCAGGTTTCATCCAGATCAGGCTGTTGTAATATTTTCCACCGGTTTCAAGCAACAGACTTGCGCAAACGACTGCTTTCGAATGAACAGCTTTATCCCTAAGCCAAACCATACTTGCACCTTCTGCACTTTCTGCAAACACCTTTGGATCAACCGGAAATCCAGTGTTAAATGTCTCTGGCAAAACAATGATATCAGGATCGGAATGAATTGAACTGAACCACCGATCGAACATGTTGCGGTTAGCTGCAGGATCAGCCCAAATCAAATCCGATTGTATAAAAGCAATTTTCAGATCTTGCATAGAATTTCAGTTGCTTTTTTAAGAGTGGTTTCTTCTTTGGCAAAACAAAAACGCAGGAGTTGCTGATCTCGCCTGTCTTCATAAAAAGGTGACAGAGGAATGGCAGCAACACCATGCTTTTCTACAAGCCATCGGGTGAAAGCCATTTCTGGAAGATCACTGATTTGATGATAGCTTAAAAGCTGGAAATAAGTACCATAACTGGGTATGACTTCAAATCCTGAACCGGCAATTCCGTCCAGAAAATAGTCTCTTTTTGCCTGGTAAAATCCGGGAAGTTTCAGGTAATGCTGAGGTTCGTTCAAAAAATCGGCAATGGCATACTGAATGGGTGTATTGCAGGTAAAGACTACGAATTGATGCAGTTTTCTGAACTCAGCCATCAGATTTGCCGGCGCTAAAACAAAACCCATTTTCCAGCCGGTTGCATGAAACGTTTTTCCAAATGAGCCAACGATAAAGCTTCTGGATTGCAATCCCGGCAATGTGCAGGCACTTATATGTTTTTGCCCGTCAAAAATAAGGTGTTCATAAACCTCATCACTCAATACAATGATATTCGTGCCGTTAGTGATGGAATCCAATTGTCTCATATCTTCTTCCCTCAGCAAACTTCCGGTTGGATTATGCGGACTGTTGATGATGATCAACCGCGTTTTTTCAGTGATCATTCCCGCAACGACCTTCCAATCGATGCTGAAATCAGGTGCATGCATGGCATATTTTATGACAATTCCACCAGAAGCCCTGACGGATGGTGCGTAACTGTCATAAGCCGGTTCAAAAAGGATTACTTCATCGTTTTGGCGGACAAATGTAGAAATGACTGTATTCAATGCCTGCGTGGCTCCTGCTGTGATATTGACCTCATCATTCCAGTCATAATTCACGTCATAGGTCAGTTCGAGTTTCTGCACAATGGCCTGCCGTAATGCAGGAACTCCCTGCAAGGGTGCATATTGATTGAATCCAAGTTTCATGTAATGATTTACCCGATCGATCAATCCTGGATCGATGGGGAAATCAGGGAAACCCTGCGACAAATTGACAGCTCCGTATTCTTGTGCCAATCTGGACATTACGGCAAAAATAGAAGTTTCGGTATGCGGCAGTTTAGAATGATATTGTCCGGTAAAAAATGCCATAAAAGGATTGCTTATGCGAACAAATATAATAAATCTCAACTAAATAATATAAAAACCTTTGAGCCCGACCCTATTATTTGAAATAATTTGTTAAACCCGGATGAATTATTTAGTGTCTGCAAGAAAACTCTTGTTTTTTTTGGTCTTTGATAAGAAAACGTCAAGGACAAGGCTTGCGAAATTTTTGAAAACAAGGAGTTTAATAATTGTAAATGACTGTTTCAAAAATAAGTATAACGCAGTATTTGGCGTTTTCTTGCAAAGACTATTTAATAATCCAGCAAAAGATAATTTAGTATTAATTGAAGTTGTTTAAAAATGTATATTAATGCTTACAAACAAATCATTGAAAGCCAAATGCTTTAGCTTTTTTTTGATTCCGTACATTCCGGTACGCAATCCAAAAAAGAGCTTCGCCTTGACTTTCAAGCATTTATTTTCAGCTATCAACATAATTCTTAAACAACTTCATTCTGTAAATCATTATGAAGCATCACCTGAAAAGCAGGTTGAATAAAAATCTTGGAGCTGTCGTAAATTTTCTTTTATGCACATCTGCCAGCGCGTCATGCAAATAGTTTTTAACATAAGCGTTTTGTTCAGCTTTTTTGAGCAAAAAGTCACAGACAACAGGATAATTCGCCATTTTTTTCAATAAATTACTGATCTTCAATTCTGTCCAAATCCTCTTGTGCAATTCCTTATCATATCTGATGAGGCTCCTTGCTGAAAAATCATTTTCGATCAAAGCCTTTCCAAGAATCTCCGCAGCCACTCTGCCGCTTCGCATCGCATTTGCCACACCTTCACCGGTAAATGGATCGATCAAACCTGCAGCATCACCAACCAGCGCGACCCGGTTGGCTGAAACCGGCCTTTTTTTGGAGCCCAATGGCAATCCATAACCCCTGACTTCATCCAGCGGGATGGCATTTGCAAATCTTTCCTTCACAGATGGCTCATTTTCAATGATTTTTTGAAATATTTCCTTAAGATTGAGCTTTTTTCTGCTGATTACATTTGAAGGCACACCCAAACCCACATTGGCTTTGTTATTTGGTAAGGGGAAAATCCAGAAATACCCTGGCAACAATTCCCTGAAAAAATGCAGTTCGATCATTTGTTCACTGTTAAAACCACTGACATTGGAGTAATACTGCCTCAATCCAGCGCTAAAATGATCTTTATCCACAGGGTTTTTAATGGTACTTTTATTGACAACAGAATGAGCTCCGTCAGCGCCCACCACAGTTTTACAGTAAAAAACGCCGGCATCTGTTCTGATTTCAACCCCGTTTTCTTCTATTTTAATATCCTTTACATTACAATTGAAAAACACCTCGGCAGATGTATTCAATTTCAATTGTTCCATCAGAAAATTGTCAAATTCATACCGCTCGCTGGTATAGCCACATTTTCGTACGCCATTTTTTATGATCGGAAGATCCAGCTTATAAGCTTTCGGAGAAACAAACCGTATGCCGTATGAGGGTAATTTGTTTTCTAGTTTTTGAAAATTAACGGCAAGTCTGGGGTCGATCCACTCAAGTTGATGGACTACATCTATGCTCAATGCATCACCACAGATCTTATCACGCGGGAAAGATGATTTTTCCAACAAGGCAACTTTCGCACCAGATTGGCTCAGCACGTAGGCGCAACTCACACCTGCAGGTCCTGCACCAACAATTATCACATCATACTCCACAAATCATAATTTAATTGATCAATACATACATACTTTGTCTGCAAGAATACATCAGACAAACCATTTTAACAATTGAATCGTTTAAAATTATATCAAAAACAGAAAAAAGCGCATAAAATTAATAAACCCGATTCTTCTACCGTTCTATTTGCGGGCTTTCAGCAATGTTAATTTCATGAAACAAGTAAAGTTCTCCTTATTGACAAGTGAATCACTTTACCTTCTTTGAAAACATTTTTTCCTGAAAGATTCATATAAAATATTAAGATTAAAATGAATACTTCCTTAGGTTCTGAATTCTTTATAACAAATTCATATCAATAAAAAAATCGAATATATAAAACATCGGATCAAACAACTATTTTTGCAGGCATCATTTATATGGCTTTACTTTTAAAAAGCAAAATATATTGATATCCCGTTCAAAAAAATTTAAAAATGGAATTATTTTCAGGTAAATCTCATTCGATACTTCACAATATCCTTCATTTTCTCAATCTGGAAGCAGATCTGGAAAATCCGGATATCATTCATAATGAGATTCAAAAAGGTGTTACCTTCAAAGGCACCAACCTCTGGATCCTGATGTTTGCGACCATCGTAGCATCGGTGGGCCTGAATATGAATTCAACGGCTGTGATCATCGGCGCCATGCTGATATCACCGCTGATGGGACCAATCAACGGAATGGGATACAGCATTGCAACCTTTGACACAGAGCTTTTCCGTTTATCCATCAAAAACTTCAGTTTTGCTGTATTTGCCAGTCTCGCTGCATCTACCTTGTATTTTTTTCTCAGTCCTGTTTCGACGGCACATTCTGAATTACTGGCAAGAACCAGTCCGACCATTTATGACGTGGTCATCGCTTTGTTTGGAGGTTTGGCAGGAATTGTGGCGATCAGCAGCAGGATGAAAGGCAATGTGATCCCGGGAGTAGCCATTGCAACAGCGCTGATGCCTCCGCTCTGCACTGCCGGTTATGGTCTGGCTACTTTTCAACCGACCTTCTTTTTTGGAGCTATTTACCTGTTTACCATCAATACGATCTTCATCGCACTATCTGCCTTATGGGTTTCGCAGATCCTCAATTTCCCGATTCGGGGAACCATTCCCGAGAAAAGAAAGAAAGCGATCAACAATATGATCACCGTTGTTATCATCATAGTTTTGATCCCGAGCATTTATTTTGGTTACCAACTGGTACAACAAGAAAAGTTTGTTGTCAACTCAGGAAAATACATTTCCAATGTCAGTCTTTTTGAGGGAAATTATTTACTCAAAAACGATGTCGATAAAAAGAATAAAAAAATTCGACTTGTGTATGGAGGAACTGAATTGACTAAAGAGCAGAAAAAAGAGATCATCTCAAAAGCAAAGGACTTTCAACTTGGAAATACGAAAATTCAGATTGAACAGGGTCTGACATTCAACGAAGGTGACGAGGCTACGGATCAGGCGCTCAAACTTAAGGATCAGATCAGCAGATTAAGTGCTGCATTACGGGATCGGGATGCAGCGATCGACAGCATCAGAGGATCTAACGAACTTGGCGGATTATTACTCAAAGAACTCAATGTTTTGTTCCCTCAAATCAGTTCCTGCGGTTTTACAGAATCATATATTTTTTCAGAATCCAACAAAAAACCACAAAAACAATCCGTCATCATGATTTCATTGTCCTCACCTCTCAAAAACGGCGAAAAAGAAAAGGTTAAAGGCTTTCTGAAAGAGAGATTAAAATCTGAAAACATCAAAGTCATTTATGATGCGAATGGAGATTGATCCAAATATTGCAACAAGATTTAACAATAAATCGCATCCATATAATTTGCCTGAATTTCTTATATTAACGAATAATTATTTTGAAAAGACACAATTACAATCATTATTCAAAAATTTTATACTAAATTTTTCTATTTTTCATAATTTCATTCACAGGAATTATCTGCGGTTTTGTATATTTGTGCGAGAATGAGCATTGCCGGAATGCCGGAATGATAAAAAGGAAATATCAAGTGTTTCGCAATAAATTGAATCGTTTTATGCAAAAAACCATGTAGTGGCTTTTTTGAGTGATTATATGTAAGCTTCAGGTGAAATTTACATGATTATTATTAATTCAGGCATGGATGTTTTACCCGATTTTGTTCCGATTTTGAAATGCATACCTGTTTATACCTCTACATTTTTTGTCATTGAAAGTACCAAACTACCGTTTGATAATTTTTAAACTTTAATTATGAAAAAAGTCCAAAACATATCAGAAGCGATCAATCCAAAAACCATTCCACCAGGATGTGTTGTTTATACCGGCGGGAATGCAGGCACTCCGCAGGTTTTGTTGAAGGAACTGATCCACAATACCCAGATCAAAGACATTGAATTGCTTAGCTTGTTGCTTTTGGGTGATATTCAGGATTTATTTTCTCCTGAAACCTGTGAACGGATACTGCACAGAGTTATTTTTTCAGGACCTTATTCCAGAAAAGCATTGAATGATGGCTATGCTACCTATCAGTTGATCCATCTGTCTGACATTCCCAACCAATTGAGAAATTATCTTATGCCGGATGTCGTTTTAATGTGCGTCTCAGGACCGGACAACGGAGGCAATTACAGTTATGGCACCACTGTGGAAGGTCTGCAGGCTGCAGTTAAAACTGCCAAAGCGAAAGGCGGACTGGTGATCGCTGAAAGAAATGCTAAAATGCCTTTTATTTTAGGCACTACGATCCACGAATCTGAAATAGATTTCCTGATCGATACAGATTACAATCTCCCGGTTTCTCCGGCATCTCAACCGGATGATATCTCCATGAAAATCGGCAAACTGGTCGCTGAACTGTTCATCGAAGATGGCACCACATTGCAATATGGCATCGGAGAAGTACCAGAAGCAGTAACAGATGCGATCATTGCCAAAGGCGTAAAAGATATCGGCATTTACACTGAACTTTTTGCCGATGCCATGAGAAAACTCATCGTAGAAGGTATTGTAACGAACAGATATTCAGACCTTAATTTTGCCACTTCAACCCTTTTCCTCGCCAATTCTCAGGAAGGATACGATTGGCTTAATTTTAACAGTTCCGTTCAAAGCAGACCCTGTAACATCACCAACAGCGTGCTGAATATTGCAAGACAACATAAAATGATAGCCATCAACAGCGCGATCGGCGTTGACCTACATGGCAATATCTGGGCTGACTCGATCAAAGGAAGAAGCGTGTACAGTGGCATCGGTGGCCAGGCAGATTTTTTGAGGGGTTCTTATCAGGCTAAACAGGGGTTCGGGATCATCGCAATGAAATCAACCACAGATTCAGGTAAATCCAAAATCTCCATAATGAGTCCGGAAGGGATCACCACCACTGCCATTCCTGCTGATCCGGTCGTTATTGTAACTGAAAACGGGGCATTTAACCCTAAAGGTTTGAACATCTCTGAACATGCAGTTGGCATCGCCCACCTCGCTGAACCAGAAACAAGGGAAAAATTGCTCAAACATATTTTTGACAGTCCTGAATACTTTAAACCAAGAAATGCACTTCGCGACGGACGACCAAAAGGTTTTATCCCGTTCGAAGCCATATTTTAGACATACTGCTTGTTTTGATTGTTCAGTGAACAAAAAATTTGAGCTTTCACTGTAAAAAAAGATGTCTGGAAATTGCCATACAAGCAATATCGGACATAGAAATACTTTTCCATCAACGAAAAAACACATGATGTCGAACTCAATCCTGTTAAGCTCGTATAAAAGCAAGCATCTTGACCTGCACAACCGCATGGCGATGGCACCATTGACCAGATGCAGAGCCAAAGATAATTTGGTGGGAGAAATGCAGGTTCAATATTACAGTATGCGGGCCGATGCCGGGCTGATCATTACAGAAGGAGCGCCTGTTTCACCGGAAGCCATTGGTTATCCGGATATTCCGGGTATCTACACAAAACAACAGGTGGAAGCGTGGAAAAAGGTAACAGATGCGGTACACCAAAAAAATGGAAAGATATTTGTGCAGCTTTGGCATGTTGGCCGGATCTCTCATCCCGTTTTTCTCAATGGCCAACTTCCTTTGGCGCCATCAGCCATCCAGTCTTCCACTTTGGCCAGAACAAAAGACAGCAAGCTCCCACGACCGATCCCAAAAGCGATGAGTATTGCAGAAATCCACAAGACGATCAAGGACTTTGCTCAAGCTGCTAAAAATGCTGTTGAGGCGGGTTTTGACGGCGTGGAGATCCATGGAGCCAACGGATACCTGATCAATCAGTTTTTGTGCGACGGATCCAATCACAGAACCGATGAGTATGGAGGTGACATTCCTTCCAGATGTCGTTTTGCTTTGGCGATCACCCGGGCTGTTACAGAAGCCATTGGCGCTTCAAAAACAGGGATCAGGCTTTCTCCGGGTGGGATCGGCAATGATATGTATGATTCAGATCCCAAAAGCCTGTACGAATATCTGATCAAAGCACTTGATCAGTTGGATCTGGCTTATCTGCATTTGCTGGAACCTTATCAGGATTTAAGTCATCTTCCCAATACGGTACAATCCATTGCAAAACATTTCAGGTCGTTCTACCAGGGAACGCTCATGATCAACAACGGGTTTCAAATGACTTCAGCAGAACAGATCATCAAAGAAGGTTTTGCAGACCTTGTTTCATTTGGAAAACTGTTTATTTCCAATCCCGATCTGGTGAACAGATTCAGAATAAATGCACCACTTACCGCATGGGATGAAGACACCTTTTATTCAGAAGGACCAAAAGGATATATCGACTACCCGATTTTTGAATCAAAATTATAATATATTGATTCTTTTGCCCGTTTTCTTTTAAAAAACATTAAAAACCCGTTATTTCAGAATTTTATTTTGAGAATTACCGGTACTATATCATAAAAGGTCTTATTGCAGCCTCAATACAACTTCCATTATTTGATTTGAATAATATATACTCAATAACAACCCTTCCTGGTTCCAAATTCACAAGCTTCTCATCCCCATATTATCCCATTTCCAAATTTCCAAATTATCTCATTTCCAAATTTCCAAATTATCTCATTTCCAAATTAGTTCCACCAGTTTTTCAATCATTCTTTTCACTTTACAGTTAAAAAACCGTAAACTTGTCTTTAATAAAAATTGCCATATGCAAATCAGATTTAACGGAGCTGCCAGACAGGTTACAGGTTCATGTCACCTGCTCACCCTGAACAACGGGTTTAAAATCCTGTTGGATTGTGGTCTTTTTCAGGGACATGGTAAACAATCCTGGCTGGAAAATAATAAATGGAATTTTAAGCCTGAGGAAATCGATGTGGTCATTGTTTCACATGCACATACGGATCACACCGGAAGATTACCACAACTGGTTCGGGATGGTTTTAAAGGAAGGATTTACAGCACTTCTGCGACCAAAGATCTGTGTGCGATCATGTTGCTCGACAGTGCTAAAATCCAAGAAAAGGACATCGAATTTTACAATGACAAATTACTTGACAAAAGAAAAAAAGAGAGGAAAGACCTTGAACCAAGGGTACCTTTGTACACCACCGAGGATATTGAACCTACGATGCGGAAATTCATTTCCTGCCCTTATGAAAAATGGATAAAAGTCAATGAAGATGTAGATGTGTTTTTCCGTGATGCAGGTCATATTTTGGGAAGCGCTTCCGTAACTTTAAAAATAAGAGAGAACGGATCAGAAAAAACCTTAGGATTTACCGGTGACATTGGCCGACCGGATCGCCCGATATTAAAAGATCCGATCCCGATGCCTGAAGCTGACTATCTGATCATGGAATCCACCTATGGAGACCGGTTGCATGAGTCCAAATCAGATCAATTTGATCAACTGCTCCATGTCATTGAAAATACTTGTTTAAAAAAGAAAGGAAAACTGATCATACCTGCATTTAGCATTGGGAGAACTCAGGAGATCATTTATATCATGGATCAGATGGCAACTGCAGGTATATTGCCAAAAATTCCGGTATACATTGACAGTCCATTGGCTATCAATGCCATACCGGTATTTACTGCCCATCCGGAATGTTTTGACAAGGAGATGCATGATTATATGCTATTGGACAGTAATCCTTTCGGTTTCAATGACTTGCATTATACGCGGGCTGTAGAGGAATCCAAAGCCATCAACAGCAACAGAGAACCGGCGATTATCATTAGTGCATCAGGCATGATGATTGCCGGAAGGATTCGTCACCATTTATTCAACAATGTGGAAGACCCTAAAAATACTTTCCTCATGGTAGGTTATTGTTCTCCTGACAGTACCGGAGCATATTTGATGAAAAAGCCTGAAACCATCCGTTTATTCGGAGAAGAAAAAATGGTCAGGGCAGATGTGGTCAGGATGGATTCTTTCTCAGCACACGGCGACAAAAAAGAAATGCTTGATTTTATAAGCAATCAAAGAGGCCACGTAGAGAAGCTCATGCTGGTTCATGGTGAATATGATACACAGAAAGCTTTTAAATCCGAACTCAGGCACAACGGTTTTGACCATATCATCATCCCTGAGATGAATGAACTGGTCTGGTTGTAACATTTTTTCTATATCATCATTTAAAATAATTCAGGCATCATACCATAAGGATGTAAAATTCCGTTAATTTGGTATTTTTCAGACAAATATTCCTGTTTAATATTTATCCCAGATAAAAATTCAATAATTATGATCAAAAAAGGATTTTTTTTATTTCTGCTCAGTTGGATCAGCTTTTTAGGTTGTGATATGTACGATTTCAATGACCCCTGGACAAAAATAACTGACGCTGAATATGCCATTCCATTGATCAACTCGAAAATTACGGTTGAATCAGCCTTATCTGGTCAGGATCCTGGTTTGGACATTCAATTTGATGAAGATGGCACCATTGTTTTAAAATATAGTTCAGAATTACTCCGAAAACAAGCGGTTGAGATTTTTAAGCCGATCGTTTTCCCGGCTGCATTGTATTTCATCGACAGCATGTTGCAGATCAGATTTGACCAATTGGGCAACTACAATGTCCAGAAAGGCACCATCAGAGGCGATTCCATTCGGTTTTCCTTTACTTCGCATTTCAATGAGCCTGTACAAATCAATGTCTCCATTCCCGAAGCTTATGATATCACCGGTACTTTTTCCAAAACCATCACCATCCAACCCAACAGCACATTAATTACCCCATTGTATTCGCTTCGTGGCTATAACTTTAATTCACCCAACAACCATCTTACGTTCCGGTATGATGCGCGGAAACCCAATGGAGAAAGAGTGCTTTTGGACAATGCACACTTCCAGTTCACATATTTCCTTTTCGAATTCGTTCAGGGTTACCTGGGGCAAAATATACAAAAGCTCAACCAGGAGATTTCAGTCAATATTTTCAACCAATGGAAAAGCGGTTTGCTGGAGTTTGCTGATCCAAAAGTTACTGTCAAAATGGACAATTCCTTTGGTTTTCCGGTAAAAGCATTGATCGAAAGTTTCGAAATCACTCAATTGGGTGGTCAGACAGTAAAACTGGAAAGCACCATTTTTGACAATGATATTTATTTTGACTATCCAAAACTGAATGAGATCGGTCAGGTAAAAACCACTGAATTTAATTTTGATAAAACCAATTCAAACTTTGCCACAGCTTTTAACCAAAAACTGACCGGAGTCAATTACAAGATTGATGCCATAGTGAATCCGGAAGATGATCCTTCATTTGTCGGTTTTTATAGTCACAGCAGCTATTATTTATTAAGTGTGAGCGTCGAACTCCCATTGATCTTTAAAGCAGAAAACTTCAGGATAGAACAGGAGATCGACTTCGAAAGCCCGGTCAAAAACCTGGAAGAAGTAGGTGATTTTGAAATAAAATCATACATCA
>Ga0209573_1004897_pt1 | contig 12686 bp, 13 predicted proteins | sample TNRBio252014_DNA_FD_185870 | JGI IMG/M metagenome (GOLD analysis project Ga0209573, IMG submission 185870) | Wastewater treatment Type I Accumulibacter community from EBPR Bioreactor in Madison, WI, USA - TNR Reactor_6/25/2014_ DNA (SPAdes)... | ecosystem: Engineered > Bioreactor > EBPR >...
ATGCGCCTCGCCCTGCGCTCCGAGAAAACCGCCTCGTCCTTCGCAGGATTCATCACTTTCGCGGCACTCCTGGACAGAACTCACCTCGCTTGATTTGCGAAGACACCGCCTAGTGGAACGTCACTGGCATGCGAGCCAGCGCATCACGCCCATAAAAAGCGGACGGCAGCGAGATCGAGTTTCGAGCTGAACTGGCCGGGCGGAGGGAGATCACCCGCTGGGTGCTCAGCCATAGCCGCCACGCGAAGGTGATCGGTCCAGGAGATCTCAAGCGACGTGTGAAGGAGGAGCTGCGTCAAATGCAAATCGCTGCGGCGTGAATCAGTCATAGCTAAAAAGAGCCCGATGACGGCAACCGCCATCATTAAATTCTGCCTGTTCACGCTGAAAGCCCGACGTGAGTATCAAGCAGGCCGTGCAATGCCTCGGTGCGTTTGGGCAGTTCGGCGAGATTGCCGTCCTTGAGCGATTCGGTGAACGCGTTGAACAGGCTCCAGACATTGCGTGCCTCGAAGGTGTCATGCCGTGGCTCACGCCATTCGTGCAGCACGGGAGGAATGAGGCGATTGGAGCAGACGCCGACATCCGTGGCCCGAATGACAAGATCGTGGGCTTCGATGTCGGTGAGAGTCGCTTCTTGGTAAGCCCCGATGCGTTTGTCCTGATCGTGCCATTTGGCCAGGAGCAGGCCAATGGAGCGGCTGACCAGTTGCGACAGATCGCTCACGATGAACCGAGTGTGTTTGCGGGTGAATTTGATCTCGCCGCTGAACGAGTAGGGTAGGAGCGCCAAATCCTGTGAAGGATCTGGCTGCTCCCCCCTCCGAACCGAACGTGCGCCTTTCAGCGCATTCGGCTCTCTATCGAACATTGCCATCTCAGGCTTGGTTGCGCTGAAAGCTGGGGATGCTGCCCTTTGGTTTCCAGTCGGGATGGACAGGCTTGTAGCGCTTCCACTTGGCAGGTGGAAGCAGCATGATGACCTTTTCGTCCCGTGAGATTCCGAGGGAGTTGCCCATTTTCAGGCGGGTATAGGTGTCGGTGCGTTTGGCGCGATTCTTTGCCACCAAGATTCTTACTAGACTGTCTTTGCACAACCAGTGGAGTTGATTGCCGACATGTCTCCAGTTCTTCGCACATGAGTAGTAGCTGCTCACGCCTCTGAGTTCCTGAATATAGCGTCGGATGATCTCCTCCTCTGACAAATGCAGCAGGGGGGGGCTTGACCGGGGCTTCCGATGCTGGAGGTCGTCAATGTAGCCGCGTTCGCAAGCGAACTTGAGCGCGCGTTCCATCGGCCATTCCAGCTTCGCCACTCCGACCATCATCGACCGTCTGGTTCCTCCCCGTGTCCTGCGGACACGGTTGGGACTGCTGACGATTTTGATGTCGTAACCGAGGAAACGGGTTCCCTCGGTAGCGTGAACGATGCCTGTCTTGTCATCTGCCAGTTCCACCTTCAACCTCTGTGTCATGAACACGTTGAGGTCAGCGAGGATTTGCTGAGCGTCTGCTTTTGATCCGATGAGGCTGATGACAAAATCATCGGCATATCTCACAAAGCGCATGCGCCTGAAGTTCGGATCATGGGTCTGCGTGGTTTGGCATTGGAGGTATTGAGCCTTCAGTTGCCGGATCAGCGGTTCGATCTTCTCGGCTTCATCGAGTCGGCCTTCGTCCTTCAGGTCGCGGAAGCGATAGAGCGCACGCTGGCACCGTCCATACAATTGCTTGTATTCCGGGTTGGGCGTGCGGGTCGCTCCTTTGTTGAAGGATTGGGCTTTCTGTTTGAGCCACTCATCGAGTTCATGCAGGTAGATGTTCGCGAGAATGGGAGATACCGTGCCTCCTTGCGGAGTGCCGCTGTTAAGTGCGGTGGTAAACCCAGTCTTCGAGGTATCCGGCCTGCAGGAAAGAGCGAATGAGCTTGAGGAAGCATCGGTCTTCGATCTTGTTGGCCAGCAGTTCCATGAGCACGTCGTGATTGATGTTGTCGAAGCATCCGCGGATGTCTGCTTCGATAATCCATTTCGTGCCGTTCCAGTTGTGTTTCAGCTCGTCGAGGGCCGTGTGGCAAGAGCGTTCCTTGCGGAAGCCGTGGGAGTGGTCTGAAAAGACCGGCTCGTAGATTTCCTCCAGAATGCGCGCGGTCATGGCTTGGACGAGCTTGTCGGCAGCCGTCGGTAACCCAAGTGGGCGGAGTTTTCCGCTTTTCTTGGGGATGTAAACCCGGCGTGTCGGTTTCGGGCGGTATTCACCCTTGCGGAGTGTTTCACGGATGAGGTCCATTCTATCGCAGATGTCGGCATGGATTTGTCCATCGACCCCGGGAGTAGCGGCCCCTTTGTTCCGGCTGATTTTGCAACTGACCTCGTTCCAGAGGTCTGGATAGTTGGTCATCAGTTGAAACACTCGCTGCACCTTGTGCCCGTTGCTTGAGCACTGAGATAGTCCTTGAAGTCGTTTTATCGTTTTATCGGTCAACATTGGTTGTCCTCCATTGAAACGTTCTTCTTGGTTGTTCTGACTGTCTCCCTTCCCTCCGATTGCTCGTCGGTTATGCCTTGGCTTCGACCAGCCTTGCGGCTGGCTGGAGCAGGAGTATCCCCAGATCGCGGCAGCAGCCAAAGCGGAGGGAGCCGAGATTTACTGGGGCGACCAGACTGGGGTCAACAATCAGCCCAACGCACCCAGGGGTTTTGCGCCGCGCGGAGAGACGCCTGTGATCAAGCAGATGTGCAAACGCTTCGGCAGCTCGGTGATGAGCGCGGTGAGCAACCGGGGGAGCGCACGGTGGATGGTTTACAAGGGAGCATTGGACTCGGCGCTGCTCATCCGGTTCCTGGAGCGGCTGGCACGCTCAATGAAAGGTCGCAAAGTGTGTCTGATCCTCGACAACCTGAGGGTGAATCACAGCAAGCCGGTGAAGGCCTGGCTGGAGGAACATCAGGAGGCCATTGCCGTGCATTATCTGCCCAGCTACAGCCCCGAACTCAATCCAGACGAACGGCTCAATCGCACGCTCAAAAGCACGTTGAGCCACCTGCCCTCGGCCAAGGACGAACGCAGCCTGCAAAAGCAAATCATCGGCAGGCTGATCTCCTGCCAGAGGCAGCCTGAGCGCATCCTTTCCTTCTTCACCTCAAGCTCAACACAGTATGCCGCTTGATGTTCTTTCTTTGTGCCGGATTAATAAGAGCCTGAACTGGCACCACTTCGAACCGGAGTATCTGCCAGCACGCTCACCTGATCTTAATCCCATCGAACGGCTGTGGAGCAGACTGGTTCAACGGCTGGATTGCCAAAACCTCCGAAGAACTTCAGGACTGCATCATTGCCATCCTACGCTCTTTATTCGATCAATCCTTCAGTCGCAATGCCGTCCGAAGACGCGTTTATGACATTCTTTTTGAGAGCAGGTCTAAATGTTCCAGACCTGATCGAGCGGCAGGTCGAGATTGGTCACATACAGGCTGAAGCGATAGTCGGGCAGGTCGTCGAAGAGCAGCTTGCCTCCGGCTTGTGGACGGCGGCTGATCTGCTCGCACCACGATGTGCCGACGCGCCTTCGCCTTCGGATCCGCTGGCTGATGCCGCCACTCTTTGACTGCGATGCCTGGGCATACATCCACCCAGTCCTTCATGCCGTGGATCTCGTTCTTGAGGTTGGTGTAGGCTTTGGTGGCGATGATGTAGTTGAGACTCCGCTCTTCCAGCGCGCTGAGTATTTCGTCGGTGAAAAGCCGCTGTCGCCACGCACCACGTCCACCTTCATGCCTGCCATCGCCTCATCGAAGGTCTCGCGCATGAACTCCACGCAGTTGGAGCATGCCGCCGTGTTGCCTGGGCGCAGCCAGGCGTTGGCCACCATGCGTGTCTGGCTGATGAAGGCCATGAGCGGATGGTGCGAGTTGCGCCCTTTGCGGTTGGGATTGTAGCCTTTGGCCGAGCCTTCCTGACTGCCATCGCGCGTGATGACGGTGCTGTCGAAGTCCACCGTCACTGTGCCCACGTTGATCTGCGAGAAGAACCACCTCTGCAACTGCGGGAACACCGCCGTGTTGCGTGCCTGGAAGAACTTGCCGAAGAACCGGCTGTAGGTGCTCTGGCTCGGCAGGCTGTCGTAACCGAAGATGGCGGCGAGCGTTTGATCGTGGCGCAGCCAGTCGCAGTGGATGTAACGGCTGGCTCCCGTCCAGATCCCGAGCCAGAAGCTTTCGATGATGCGCACCGGATCGTAGGCTCGATTCGACCCTCCTTGAGGCAGATCCAGTGTGGCCAGATGCTCACGGATGCCCGTCTGGTCGACAAATCGCTTCATCAGCGCCATGCCCCCAAAGGGCGTCACTGGCTTGTCGGAGTATTCAATTGGCAGGTTCACCATCACGATGACTCTGCCACGCTCGTCAATTCCCCGTTCTGACAAGCGCTCCGCCTCTTTACACGTCTTCTATTGCATGATCCGGGTTGAAGGTGGGTGGGCCAGAGCAGACGCGGCAGTCAGATACCCCCCGGCAAAGCCAGGGCTTGTAATCTGTTAACCGCATCAAAGCGGGTTGTTCTGTGTTTGGGGCCGCCAGCAGGCGGCTATGACCCGTTGAACATCTCCAGTTGTTCGAGACGCTTGTCCTCCTGCTCCTGGTTCTTGATGTACGCTCGCACAACCGCCTCATCTCGACCCACCGTTGAGACGAAGCAGCCCCTCGCCCAGAAGTGCTGCCCGACAAAGTTGCGTCTTCGCCCTCCGTACGTCCGCGCCAGATGAATCGCGCTCTTGCCTTTGATGTAGCATGAGTTTCCGATCCGTGGTTTCAAATGATCCGATTTCGTTCCGTGGACCGTCATGTAGGGCTTGATGGCCATCATTCTCCCCACAGGGAATGCGCCCCCCGCCCAGCATCGCACACGACGGGGGCGGTCAAGGAAGGCGGATTGATTGATAACGACACGGCATCTCACCACGTTCATGCTTCATCATGCCCGCTCAGTTCAAAGACTACTACACCACCCTCGGTGTCTCCCGTGACGCGACGCCGGACGACATCAAAAAAGCCTTTCGCAAACTCGCCCGGCAGTACCATCCCGACACCGCCAAGGACAAGAAGACCGCCGAGGAGAAGTTCAAGGAGATCAACGAGGCCAACGAGGTGCTCGGCGATCCCGAGAAGCGCAAGAAGTACGACACCCTCGGGGCGCGCTGGAATGACGCGGGCGGCTTCGAGCCGCCGCCGGGCTGGCAGCAGGCGGACGCGGGCGCGGGCGCGGGCGCGGGCGGCCAAGGCCAGGAGTTCCACTTTGGTGGCACCGGCTTCAGCGACTTCTTCGAGCAGTATTTCAGCGGTGGCAGCCGCTACGGCTTCCCGCAGGGCTTTGAGGAGGAGACTCCAGGCGGCGCGGCGCGGCAGGGTCGTGCGCGGCGCGGTCACGACATCGAGGGCGACATCCTCGTCACGCTGGAAGAGGCGATGCATGGTACGCAGCGGCCTATTTCACTGCAAACTGTGAACCGCCAGACCGGCGCGGTGGAAACCCACGAATTTCAGGTGCGCATCCCGCCCGGTGCCACGGACGGACGCCGCATCCGCGTGCCCGGCCAGGGCGAGCCGGGCCGCAACGGCGGCGCGGCGGGCGATCTGTACCTGCGCGTGCGCCATGCCTCGCATCCCGACTTCACCACGCGCGAAGCCGACCTGCACCACGAACTCGATGTGGCCCCGTGGGAGGCGGTGCTCGGCGCGGAAGTCATCGTGCCCACGCTCGACTGCTCCATCAAACTGCGCCTCCCGGCCGGCACCGAAGACCGCCAGCAACTGCGCGTGCGCGGCAAAGGCCTGCCGAAGGGCAAGACCGGTGAGCGCGGCGATTTCTTCGTCACCATCAACGTGGTGCTGCCCACCCAGGTCAGCGACGACGAACGCAAGCTCTGGGAGCAGCTTCGCGCCACCTCCACCTTCAACCCACGCGCCTGAGCCATGAACGAAACCTACACCCTGGAAGTACTCGCGGAGATCACCGGCGTCACGACTCAAACGATCGTGCAGTATCAGGAGCACGGGCTCATTCGCCCCGAATTCGACGATGAAACCATCCGTGCGCTGCGCCGCATCGAGCACCTGCGTGAAAGCTGCGAGATGAACCTCGCGGGCCTGAAACTGCTCACCGGCCTGCTCAATGAGGTGGAACAGCTCCGCGAGGAACTGCGGGCGCGGCGATGATCACGCCGTCACGCCACCCCGCTCCTTCTCCACAATCGCCAGCGTGGTCTTCATGACCGTGTCAGGGTTCAACGAGATGCTGTCGATGCCTTGCTCGACGAGAAACTGCGCGAACTCGGGGTAGTCGCTCGGAGCCTGGCCGCAGATGCCGATCTTGCGGTGCTTCTCACGGCAGACCTGGATGACTTGCGCGATCATGGTCTTCACGGCGGCGTTTCGTTCATTGAAGATCGGCGCGACGATCTCGCTGTCGCGATCGACGCCGAGAATGAGCTGGGTGAGGTCGTTCGAGCCGATGCTGAAGCCGTCGAAGATCTCGGCGAACTCGGCGGCGAGGATGACGTTGCTCGGGATCTCGCACATGACGTAGATCTCCAGGCCGTTGACGCCGCGCTTGAGGCCGTGTTTCTCCATCTCGGCCTGCACGCGTTGGCCTTCCTCGATGGTGCGGCAGAACGGGATCATCACCTTCAAGTTCGTGAGGCCCATGTCCTCGCGCACACGGCGCACGGCCTGGCATTCGAGCGCGAAGCCGGCCTGATAACGCGGGTGGTAATAGCGCGAGGCTCCACGGAAGCCGATCATGGGATTCTCTTCGACGGGCTCGTAGGCCTTGCCGCCGATGAGGTTGGCATACTCGTTGGATTTGAAGTCGCTGAGGCGCAGGATCACATCCTTCGGATAAAACGCCGCCGCGAGCATGGCCACGCCTTGGGAGAGCCGGTCCACGAAGAACTGCGGCTTGTCCGTGTAGCCGCTGGTGAGCTTCTCGATCTCGGCCTTGGCCGCTGGATCGGCGAGCTTGTCGAAGTCGAGCAACGCCAGCGGATGCACCTTGATGTAGGTGTTGATGATGAACTCCATGCGCGCGAGCCCGACGCCGTCGTTCGGCAGAAAGGAGAGCGCAAAAGCCTCCTCCGGATTGGCGAGGTTGAGCATGACCTTGGTGCGTGGCCGCTGGAGTGCCTTGAGGCTCGTCTGCTTCACGTCAAAGGCGAGTTTGCCGTCATAGACAAAGCCGGTGTCGCCCTCCGCGCAGGAAACCGTGACGATCTGGCCTTCCTGGAGCGCTTCGGTGCCATGCTCGGTGCCAACGATGGCTGGAACGCCAAGCTCGCGGCTGACGATGGCGGCGTGGCAGGTGCGCCCGCCGCGATTGGTGATGATGGCGGCGGCTTTTTTCATCACCGGCTCCCAATCCGGGTCCGTCTTGTCCGCGACGAGGACATCGCCTTCGCAGAACTCGCGCAGGAACTCCACGCTCTTCACCACGCGCACCGGGCCGCTGGCAATCTTCTCCCCCACACTGCGACCGGTGATGAGCACCTGGCTGCGTTCCTTGAGCTTGAAGGTTTGCATGACCTCAGGGTCCTTCCGCGACTGCACGGTCTCGGGCCGGGCTTGAACGATGAACAACTCGCCGGTGCGGCCATCCTTGGCCCATTCGATGTCCATCGGCGTCGGCTGGCCGCGTTTGGCGGAGTAGTGATCTTCGATGACACAGGCCCAGCGGGCGAGCTGCAGGATGTCGTCGTCGCTCAGAGCGAAGCGCGCACGATCACCGGCTGAGACGGGCACGTTTTTCACCATGCGGCTGCCGCCGGTGTCGTAGATGAGCTTGAACTCCTTTGAACCGACGCGCTTTTGCAGCACGGGTTTGAAACCCAGCTTAAGTGTCGGCTTGAAGACATAATACTCGTCCGGGTTCACCGAACCGAGTACGACGTTTTCACCGAGGCCGTAGGCGGCGTTGATCAGAACCGCGTCGCGAAAGCCGGTCTCGGTGTCGATGGTGAACATGACGCCCGCCGTGCCGAGATCAGAGCGCACCATGCGCTGCACGCCGATGGAAAGCGCGATGAGCGAGTGATCGAAGCCTTTATCGACACGATACGAGATGGCGCGGTCGGTGAAGAGCGAGGCAAACGAGCGGCGGCAGTGCTCCAGCAGCGCGGCGTTGCCCTGCACATTGAGATAAGTCTCCTGCTGTCCGGCGAAGCTCGCATCAGGCAAATCCTCCGCCGTGGCGCTGCTGCGCACGGCCACATCAAGCGGCAGGGTTTGGGCGCCGCTGAGCTTCGCATACGCGGCGAGCATCTCGTCCTCGAGATCACGCGGCATGGGCGTGGCCAGAATGGCGTGGCGCACCTCGCTGCCGCGCTGCTGGAGGTTGTCCATGTCGGAGGTGTCGAGCGAGCTGAGGATTTCTTTGATGCGCACGTCGAGTCCGGTCGAGCGCATGAAATGACGATAACCTTCACCCGTGACGGCAAAGCCATCGGGCACTTTGACGCCCTGTGAGCTCAGCTCATGGAACATCTCCCCAAGCGAGGCGTTCTTGCCACCGACGAGCGGAATGTCGCCGATGGAGATTTCCGCGAACCACTTGATGAAACGGGGTGGGTTGGTATTCATGAGGGTGCAGTCGCCGGGGTTGGGGCAAAGCTTCTATTGGGCTGGTTTTTGATGCGGCGGATGACTGAGGCTGCCCTTCGTACCGCTCCGCCTTGGAGCAGGCTTGCGCGACTTGGCGGGTGGCTTGGATGTTGCCGCAGCCGCCACCGCAGAACTTTTGCGCGCGACATTCAATTTGCCGGGTGCCGCTGTGGCGCGCTTTTTACCAGTCTTGGGCGCTGTTTTTTTCGACGGCTGAGGTGTTTTCTCCAACTGCCTTTGAGCCTCAAGCCAGAACTCCATGTCCCGCCCGGACGGACGGCTCGACTGCTCCCAAAGCTGATAGGCCAGCAACTGAATCTCTTCGAAGAGAACGGAATCGGATGATGTTTTCATGGAACTTCGGTTTTGATGGAACGGAGCGGCTCCAGCCGCCAAACGGTCAAAAATCAGGCAGGAAATCCAAAGCGATGGCTCACATCGGCTGGATCGAGGCGCAGCGAGACGCTGAGCATTAATGAGGCGAGACGACCCGCCGCCACTTGAAGCATGCGATCACTCTGGACTTGGTCCATGACGACTCCCTCATGCTTGATCGCCACGATGTGAGCTGCTCCGGCCAGCAGATTCATGAGAAAGTCCTCAGCCGTCACAGGATCGTCCGTGCGATAGGTGTCCAGTCGTTTGTTGTGCTGCGGACGGATGACGTAATCGATGTCAAATTTGGCGAGCATGGCTGGAGTGGGTTGAGGTTGGACCGGCGCCCCTCGGGGCAGGATTTACTGTCGCATGCTTTTTATATACGCGAACCACCCCGACTTTCTCGGCAAGGCATGACATGTTTGAGTCCTATCTTGCGCACCATGGCCTCCGACTGAGTTGGTTTCAAAGAAGTCAGAACCCACCTGATCTGCCCCCAGTAAATCCATTGTTTTGCGAATCACTTTGGCATCCACCGCCACGGCGAGGTGTGAGAAGTTGTGAGCTTCAGCGCTGATGCGCTGGCTGATCATGCCCACCACTATGCGAAAAAAAACAGGTCTCTGACCGGCTTTTGTCGTCGCCAAGCATCCATGCGGCCGCCAAACTCGTCACAGGAATGATTTAATGCCCATGAATGACTCCCTCGACTCCCTGCTGGAAAAAATGCGCCTGCTGGAGAAGGACATCCTGCGCGAGCTGCAAAAGAAGGAGGCGGAGTTCTTTTATGAAGTGCGCCAGGGCAAGATACGCTTCACCGAGGAGGCCCGCGCCCGGCACAAGCATCTGGTCAAACGATTCACCGCCTACATCCGCGACTCGCGTTTCATGATTCTTCTCACCACACCGGTGATCTGGTCCTGCATCATCCCCATCGCCCTCATGGATCTGTTCATGACAGTCTATCAGGCCGTCTGTTTTCCGATCTACGGCATCCCCAAGGTGAAACGCGGTGACTACATCCGGCTGGACCGGCGGCATCTGGCCTACCTGAACTGGGCGGAGAAGTTCAACTGCGAGTACTGCGGCTACGCCAACGGCGTGATCGCCTGCGCCACCGAGATCGCCGCCCGGACCGAGCAGTACTGGTGTCCGATCAAGCACGCCCTGCGCATGAAGTCCATGCACAGCCGCTACCGGTATTTTTTCGACTACGGCGACGCCGAGCACTACCGCCAGCAGATCGAGATGGTGCGACGGTCGTTTGAGGACATCGACAAGCCTGACGCGGAGGGATCCGCCACCCCGCCCAGCGCACAATCAGCCTGAGAATCGCCAAGACGAGAGAAGTTGCAGAGCCATCAATCGCTAACCTAAAGCCACTGACATGAAAACGAAGACCACATCCACGAAAGACGCCGCACCTGAAGCCGCCGTGCCGCCCCTTCCCCGCAAGCTGGGGGCCAACCACAGCGAAACAGCCAAAAAGCCCCGGAAGCACGACAACAACTTCAAGCAGTCCAAAGATTTGCGGGAAGACCGGGGCATCCGCCAGTTGAAGGCCAGCCCGAAATCAAAATCCGCACGCGGAGGACGCTGACGCTCACTCAGCAGCTCATGCCATGAATGATCGCGACCCACCTCGTCCCGCCGAGCTTTGCCTCCGGCGCAGCCTTGAGCGGACGGAAGACTATGTGCGTCGTGAGCCGGCCAAAGCGGTCGCCGTCGCCATGGGTGCCGGGCTGCTTCTCAAATTGCTGCCCACTCGCGCCATGGTTCGCCCGCTCGCCACGCTCGCCGTGACGCTGCTGCCACCCGCGCTGCTGGGACTCGGCCTGCTGAAGGCCTTTGAACTCTGCTGCCAGCAAACCCAGCTCAAACCAGAACTGCCCTCGCCGCCAGAGTCACCCTGAACGGGCACGCCATGTCCCGAGGAAGACGATTTGTCCCTGAAAAGGCGGCCACTGGGCCGGGGCCGGTTGGAGCGCCTTCACGCATTCGCCGCAGCCGACCGGAACGATGACTATCACGAACAAGAGCGGTGCCAACATGGCATGGCAGGCGTATGACATGTGTCTTATCATCCTTTCATGCCTGCGAACACCCCTCTCAAATGGCACGCTGAGACTGTCGAAAACGCATCAAAAGACCTGCAAACCGACGCCCGCTCCGGTTTGACCGCCGCCGAGGCCGCCGCACGCCTCGCCGAACATGGCCCGAACGAGCTGCCCGAGGCCGCGCACAAGCCGCTGTGGAAGGTGTTTGCGGCGCAGTTCGCCAGTCCGCTCATCTACATCCTGTTCGTCGCAGCGGTGATTGCGTTTGCGATGGGGCATTCAAGCGATGCGGTCGTCATTCTCGTCGTGGTGCTGGTGAACGCGGTCATCGGCGCGCTTCAGGAAGGCCGGGCGGAGCATTCCATGGAGGCGCTGCGCAAGATGTCGTCCATCAAAGTGCGCGTGGTGCGGGACGGCACCGAATCCATCATCGAGGCCCGCGATGTGGTGCCGGGGGACATTGTTTTGCTCGCCGCCGGGGATGCCGTCAGCGCGGACGCCCGCCTGCTCGAAGCGGCGGCTCTGGAGGCCACCGAAGCCGCGCTCACGGGTGAATCCCTGCCGGTTTTGAAGCATACAGACCCGTTGCCGGAAGATTCGGGGCTCGGCGATCGCAAAAACATGATCTACTCCGGCACGCATCTCACGGCGGGCCGTGGACGCGCGGTCATCGTCGCCACCGGATTGCAAACCGAGGTCGGCAAGATTGCGAAGCTCACCGCCACGGCCACAGATCCCAGGACGCCGTTGGAACTGCGGCTGCACCAGTTCGGCCAATGGCTGGTGGTGGCCTCCATCGTGCTATTTGCGCTCGTTCTCGCCTTTGGCTTGATGCGCGGCATTCCATTCGGCGAGATCTTCATGGTGGCGATCAGCCAGATGGTTTCGATGGTGCCGGAAGGCCTGCCGGTAGCGATGACCATCGCGCTCGCCGTGGGCATGCAGCGCATGGCACGGCGCGGGGCCATCGTGCGGCGTCTGGCGGCGGTGGAGACACTGGGATCCACGAGCATCATTTGCAGCGACAAAACCGGCACGCTCACGAAGAACGAGATGACCGTCACCACGCTCATCCTGCCCGATGGCCGCAGCGTCAAGGTCACCGGTGCGGGCTATTCGCCGGAAGGCAGGCTCAGTGTCGATGGCAAAGAACTCACCGGAACAGACGATGCCGCCGTGAAGTCACTGCTGGAGGCCGTGGTGCTCTGCAACGACGCGCAGCTCGTGCCGCCGGATGCCGAAGACACCCGCTGGCGTGCCTTGGGCGATCCCACCGAGTCCGCGCTGCTCACCGTCGCGCTCAAAGGCTGCGTGGAGCCGGAGAAGCTGCGTCATCACTCGCCACGCCGCGCCGAGATCCCCTTTGATGCCACCACAAAAATGATGGCGACGCAAAACGGACATGGGGCAAGCGGGCGCATCGTTTTCAAAGGCGCGCCCGAGATGCTGCTCGACCTCTGTGACCCCGCAACACTCGATCTGGCCAAAACGCATCAAACCGCCACCGATCTCGCCGCGCAGGCTTTGCGTGTGCTGGCCGTGGCCGAGGTGAATGACGCCACGCTCGATGAATCGGCCGGTTTTGAGCCCTATCGAGGCC
>Ga0209573_1004898_pt1 | contig 12684 bp, 11 predicted proteins | sample TNRBio252014_DNA_FD_185870 | JGI IMG/M metagenome (GOLD analysis project Ga0209573, IMG submission 185870) | Wastewater treatment Type I Accumulibacter community from EBPR Bioreactor in Madison, WI, USA - TNR Reactor_6/25/2014_ DNA (SPAdes)... | ecosystem: Engineered > Bioreactor > EBPR >...
GCGGTCACGATGGCCACCAGCGCCACGATCTCGACATAGCGCTCTTCGCCGAGCGGGCCGTCTGCCAACGAGCGCACCCAGCGGCCGGTGATGCGTGAGGCGTCCGTCGCGATGCGATGAATGGCTTCGACGGCTTCCGGCTGCAGCACGCCGAGGCTCCGATGCTCGCCGGCCATGCCATAGGGTGACAATGCCGCTTTCTGCGCCTTGCAATGCGGACACGTCGCGGCATTGCGCACCTCGGCCGCAATCGCAAGGCGCTCGGCGCCCGTCCACCACGTGCCGGGACCGGCTAGCCGGCGCCACGCCTCCTCCACCGCCGCCGCCAGCGCCGGGCGGATCGGCAGTCTCTCGCCGCCAACGTCAATCTCTTGCACCTGTCGTCCTCAGCTCTGCTTCTGCCCGTAATTCAACAACCCGCCCCTGGCCTTAGGTGGGCGGGCGCGGATCGCCGCCTCATTCGGCTCGGTGCCCCATCCCGGCCGCGCCGGCATCACGAGATGACCGTCGACAATGTCCGGCAGGTGCGTGAACAGCTCGTGATCCCACTCCAGCCGGTCGATGTCGATCTCCATGATGCGCAAGTTCGGCACGGCGCAAGCGAAATGCGCATTCATCATCGTGCACAGATGACCGTAGAAGTTGTGCGGCGCCACGTTGACCTCGTGCGCCTCGGCGAGATTGGCGATCTTCATCGACTGCCAGACGCCATTCCAAGGCGTGTCGATGATGGCGACGTCCATCGCCTGCTCGCGGAAGTAGGGCAGAAACTCGCGGATACCGAGCAGCGTCTCGCACGACGAAATCGGATGCGGGCTCTGGCGGCGGATCAGGCCCAGCGCTTCCGGGTTGTAGGTGTCGATCTCGATCCAGAACATGTCGAGGTCGCGGATCGCCCGGAGGATCTTGAGATAACCCTCCGTCGAGGCATTGAAGTTGAGATCCAGCAGCATGTCTATGTTCGGGCCGGCGCCTTCGCGGAAGGCCTCGAGATGCATGCGCAAATTCTGCAGCACATGCCGATCAACATTTCGCTCGGGAAAATTCGGCGAGCCGAAGCCTGGCCGCCAGCCCTTCGGGTTCTTCTTCTCGGTGTCGTAGATGAAGATGTTGGTCTTCAGCGCCGTGAAGCCCTTGTTGCGCACCTCCCGGCCCATGGCGCGCACGCCCTCGAGATCGGTGATCGCCGGCTTGTAGTAGGCGGGATGATTGATGCGCCATGTCGCGCAGTGCGACCAATAGAGGCGAATGCGGTCGCGCACCTTGCCGCCGAGCAGCTCGTAGCAGGGAACGCCGAGCGTCTTGGCCTTGGCGTCGAGCAGCGCGTTCTCGATGGCGCCGAGTGCCAGCGCCACGACACCGCCGGCCGCCGGCCGCGTCACGGCATAAAGCTCGGCGTAGATGCGCTCGTGGTCGCCGACGGGCTGTCCGACGACGCGCTCCGACAGTCGTTGGATCGCTGCGCCGACACCAGGCGCGCCGAAGCCTTCATCGTATTCGCTCCAACCGACGATGCCATCCTCCGTCATGACCTTGACGAAGTAGTAGTTGCGCCAGCCGGCATCGGCGGCGAGCGTCTCGACACTTCTGATCCTAGAGCGGACAGTCATCGCGCACTCCATACCATCAGGAAACGACCAAAGTGTAGAAGCCGGTCACCAGCATGACCACGAAGAAGGCGAGCGTGATCCAGATGGCACGTACGAAGCGGCGATGCTTGGTGTTCCGGATCTCCGACAACATCATGATCTGGTGCACCATCTCGTCCCTGAGATCGACGTTCTCGAGCGTGCGCAGGTACGTGTCCACCGTGTGCCGGTACGGCTCGTCGACGAAGAAGACATTCGTGCTCGAGTAGCTCTCCGCATCGGCGGGCTTCGCCTTGTAGATCGGCAGCAGCACCGTCATGTAGCCGATCATGGCCGCAATGAAGAGCCCGAACAGGCTGACCACCACCAGCGGCCCGTTGGTCTTCAGCCGGCCGAAGTCGACGAAGACGTGGATCGCCTCGATCGACAGCACGAAGCACAACATGGCGACCTCCGCCTTGAGGTCGTAGGCGCGGATGGTCTCCTCGGTCGAGAGGATGGTCGCGCCCAGGATCCGTCGCTGCTCGAGCTGATCCGTCATGCCGCTTTCCGATCAAAACCCCGTCGCCGCCACCAACTTCGGTCCGCGCCTGCCTTTGTCGCGAAGCGCCGCAGCGGGCGCAAGTCGAAACGGAAACTGCGAGCGTCCGGCACACCGCCGCCGCGCGCGACGCGGCGAAGCGCTCCGGCATTGCTGCAGCGCGTCTTGACTCGGAAACAATTCGGGGACGATGCTTCTCGAAAAAACAATAAATATGGGAGGTTTCATTCATGCGTCGACGTGAATTTCTAAGACTTGCAGGCACCGCATCTCTGGCGGGATCGGGCGTTGCCGCACCCGCTTTGGCCCAAGCCGGAAAATGGCCGGAGAAACCGGTTAGAATCATCGTCCCCTTTGGCGCCGGCGGCGGCACCGATCTCGTGGCACGGCCTTGGGCCGACAAGCTCTCGCAGGCATTCGGCCAGCAATTCGTGGTCGAGAATCGCGGCGGCGCCTCGGGCATGATCGGCGCCGAGGCCGTCGCCAAGTCACCGCCCGACGGCTACACGTTCATCATCACGTCGAACACGGTCACAGTGAACCTGCCGCTGCTGCGCAAGACGCCCTACGAGGCCAAGCAGTTCGAACCCGTGGCGAGAGTCGGCGACGTCGTCTGCGGGTTCGTGGTTCTCACCAGGCACGGCATCAACTCGATCAAGGAACTGGTCGAGTTCGCCAAGAAGAACCCTGGCAAGCTGACGTTCGGCTCGTCGGGACCGGGCACCGGCCCGCATCTTCGCTACGAGATGCTGCGCTATCGCACCGGCGTCGACATCCTGCACGTGCCGTATCGTGGCGGCGCCGATTCACTGGTCGACCTGCTGGCCGGCAGCATCGACCTGATGAACGAGCCCAACACCTTGCCGCATGTGAAGGCCGGCAAATTCAACCTGCTCAATATCAACCACTCCACGCGCATTGCCGACTTCCCCAACGTTCCAACACTCACCGAGGCCGGCTATCCGAATTCCGACATGCCGATCTGGTTCTCGATCTGGGCGCCGCGGGGCGTGCCGAAGGAGATCGTCGACCAGATCAACGCCAAGGTCGTCGAGATATCCAAGACCGACGACATGAAGGGACGGCTGCATCTGGCCGGCGCGGTGCCGGTCATCCAGACCGTGGCTGAGATGAACACCTTCTGGGAGAACGACACGCGGAATATGGTCGAGCTGATCAAGGCCGCCAACATCAAGATCGAGTAATGATCCAGTCCTTGACGGTGTTTTGATCGGCGCCAACGATGATCAGTCGCAGGCCGACCCGTGCGGCCCGGGCAGTGCCGCTGCCGTTCTCAGGCCTATTGACGCACACTCCGCTCTGTTCAATCGTGCCCCCGGCATCGAACAGGGAGGAAGCACCTGATGCGTCGTCGCGAAGTCCTGAAACTTGCGGGTTCCGGTCTGCTTGCCGCGCCATTTGTGCACACGGGCGCGCGCGCACAAGCTTGGCCCGACAAGCCCGTCCGCGTGATCGTGCCGTTCGCCGCTGGCGGCGCTACCGATCTTCTGGCACGACCCTGGGCCGAGTGGCTCAGCAAGGCCTTTGGCCAGCAATTCGTCATCGAGAACCGCGGCGGCGCCTCGGGCTTAATTGGCGCCGAAGCCGCGTTCAAGGCGGCGCCCGACGGCCACACCCTCTATTTCTCGTCGAACTCGACCACCGTGTTCCAGCCGTTGCTGCGCAAGATGAACTTCGATCCGAAGAAGTTCATTCCGGTGGCCCGGATGGGTGACTCGATCTCGGGCTTCGTCGTGCATCCGAAGCACGGCTTCAAGACATTGAAGGACCTGATCGACTTCGCGAAGAAGAACCCGGGCAAGCTGACGTTCGGCTCTTCGGGGCCCGGCACGACGACGCATCTGCGCTACGAAATGCTCGTGTACAAAGCCGGCATTGAAATCCTGCACGTGCCGTATCGCGGCGGCTCGGACAGCATCACCGACCTGCTCGCCGGCGTCATCGACATCATGAACGAGGGCTCGACGCTGCCGCATGCGAAGGCCGGCAAGCTGACGTTGCTCAACGTCAACCACTTCGAGCGTTTCGCCGAGTTCCCGGATGTGCCGACGCTCACCGAGGCCGGCATTCCGGATGCCGACGTACCGGTTTGGTTCGGTCTCTACGCTCCTCCGGGGACCCCGAAGGAGATCGTCGAGAAGCTCAACGCAACGGCCAATGAGATCTCGAAGACGCCCGAGGCAAAAGCGAAGATGCAGCTCGTCGCCGCCGTGCCTGTCGCGCAATCGCTGGCGGACCTGCAGAAGCACTGGGACGACGACTACAAGTCGATCGGTGATCTCATCGCGGCAGCGAAGATCAAGATCGACCCCTGAGGCGCATCAGGCGACCGATCCATCCGTTCTCGCTCAACGGAAAACTGCGGAGAACCCCAACGGCCCTCCGCAGTTTTGTTGCCGCCTGAGCGCGGTGCAAACCTGCGATGCGCACATCGATCCCCAGTCCCGCTGGACGGGGCCGCCTATTTGCCGTCTGATATGCGTCAAATTTCGCAACAGCCGCCCTGGAGGAAAGCCGCATGTCATCCAAGACCGCCGCAAAGCCTGCCGGCAAGCCCGCACTGGCCGGTATCAAGGTCGTCGACCTCACGCAATTCGAAGCCGGCACGTCGATCACGGAGACGCTAGCCTGGCTCGGCGCCGATGTCGTCAAGGTCGAGAACCCGAAGGGCGGCGAGCAGGGGCGGGCCGCATCGTCGGAGCGGAAGGACGCCGACAGCTACTATTTCATGCTGCTCAACGCCAACAAACGCTCGGTGACGCTCAACCTGAAGAGTGAGCGCGGCAAGGAGATCCTGCGCGAACTCATCCGCAAGGCCGACATCTTCGCCGAGAACTTCGCGCCGGGTGCAATCGAGAAGCTCGGCTTCTCCTATGAAGAAGTCTCGAAGATCAATCCGCGCATCATCTACGCGACCGTCAAGGGCTTCGGAAAGGGCAGCCCCTACGAGAAGAACCTCGCCTTCGACATGATCGCGCAGGCAGCCGGCGGCGTCATGTCGATCACCGGCGACGCCGACGGCCGGCCGTTGAAGCCCGGCGTCACGCTCGGCGACACCGGCACGGGGTTGCACGCCTGCATCGGCGTCCTCGCCGCGCTCTACCAGCGCACGGTCACCGGCAAGGGCCAGAAGATCGAGGTGGCGATGCAGGACGCGATGGTCAACTACTGCCGCATCGCCTACTCGCGCCAGTTACTGACGAACAAGGCGTGCGAGCGCAACGGCAATAGCGTCGTCCTCGGCAACGCCCCGTGCGAGGTGTTCCGCTGCAAACCCGGCGGCCACAACGACTACGTCTTCATCTACACGAGCCGCGCCACCAACCAGCACTGGGAGAACCTGTGCGACACCATAGGTCGGCCGGACATGAAGGCCGATCCGCGCTTCGCCACGCCGCCGATGCGCGCGCCGCATGCCAAGGAGATCAACGCCGAGATCGAGAAGTGGACGATGAACTACACCAAGCTCGAGGCCATGCAGAAACTTGGTGCGGCCGGCGTTCCGTGCGGCGCCACTATGGACACGAAGGAGCTGTCCGACGACCCGACCATGCTCGAGCGCGAGATCTTCGTCGACGTCGACCATCCCGTCCGCGGCAAGGTGCGCATTCCCGGTTGGCCGGTGAAGATGTCCGAAAGCTACGTGCCGGTGAAGTCCTCGCCGGTGCTCGGTGCCGACACCTACAGCGTCTATCAGGACATGCTCGGCCTCTCGAAGGCCGACGTCGATCAGCTCAAGAAGGACGGCGTCGTTTAGCCTGCCGTACCCGAGGGCGCGCCTCAGCGCGCGACAAGCTCCAGCGCCGCCTGTTCGGCAGCGGCGCAATAGGCATCATTGCCGTGAACCAGCGCGAGGGCAATGACGCCCTCGGAGAGCACCCAGACTTGGCGGGCCCGCAGGCGCGCTTCGGCGACCCCGAGGCCTCGAGCACCTCGCCGAGCCGCTCTTCCAGGAGCAGTTTGTGCCGGCGCGTCATGCTTCGGGCCGGATGGCCGGGCAGATCGGCCATCTCCATCGCGAGACGAGTGAATCCGGACCCCGGAAAGCGCGGCGTATTGGACCAGCGTCTCAACTCCCTGAAATAGGCACGCACGATGTCCTCGGGCGTGCCTCGGAGCGCGGCCCCGAACGTATCGAATGCCGCAAGGGCCAGCGCGTGCTGCGCCTCGAGCACCGCCTCGAGCAGTGCGTCCTTGCTCGAGAAATGAGCGTAGAGCGTCCGCTTCGTAAGGCCTGCACCTTCCGCGATCTCGTCGACGTTGACGCGGAAGAAGCCACGCTTTCGGGACAGCTCGTAAGCCGCATCGAGGATCTTCGTCCGCGTCACGCTGCGCTTGGACCGCATGGATCAATCCGCCAAAAGTATACGGACTAGTGAGTGTACTTCGGGCGTGCGCCAGACGACAATCGGGTCCGGTTCCGTTCATCCGAGGTCCTCGCCATGACGCTCCCGTCTCGCAGCCGACCGCCGCAGTCCGCCGTCACAGCCACGCTCTCCGAACTCGCCGCCACCTTCGGCAAACGCTTCATCACATCGGATGCCGTCCGCGCCCAGCACACCAACATCACGACCTGGTCCGCGAGCGGCCTGCCGGACGGGGTCCTGTTCCCACAATCGACCGGCGACGTGCAGGCGGCCATGCGCATCTGTGCGCGGCATGCCGTGCCGGTGATCCCGTTCGGCGCCGGCTCGTCGCTGGAAGGCCATCTCAACGCGCCTCTCGGCGGCATCTCCTTCGACATGAAGGACCTCAACCGAATCATCGCCGTCAACGCAGAGGATGCCGATTGCATCGTCGAGCCCGGCGTCACGCGCAGCCAGCTCAACGAATACCTGCGCGACCAGGGGCTGTTCTTTCCCATTGATCCCGGCGCCGACGCCCACCTCGGCGGCATGGCGTCCACGCGCGCGTCCGGCACGACAGCGGTCCGCTATGGCACGATGAAAGATGCCGTGCTCGCCCTCAAGGTCGTGCTGCCCTCGGGCGAGCTGCTGACGACATCGCGCCGGGCGCGCAAGTCATCCGCCGGATACGACCTCACCCGCCTCCTCGTCGGCTCCGAAGGCACGCTCGGCATCATCACCGAGCTCACGCTTCGGCTGCATCCAATCCCGGAGGCCATTGCCGGCGGCGTCTGCCATTTCCCGAGCATCAGCGCCGCCTGCGAAGCTGCCATCCTGGCGATACAGTCCGGCATTCCCTTGGCGCGGGTCGAACTGGTGGACGAGCAGCAGATCGCTATCTGCAACGCCTATTCGAAGCTCAGCCTGCCCGAGAAGCCGACCTTGTTCCTCGAGTTCCACGGCAGCGAGGCATCCGTCGAAGAGCAGTCACGGCGCTTCGCCGAGATTGCCCGGGAGTTCGGCAGCAGCCCCTTCGAGTGGAGCGCCAAGGCCGAGGACCGGACACGGTTGTGGAAGGCGCGCCACGACATGTTCTGGGCCGACAAGGCCTATCGGCCAAACTCCCAGGTGGTGGTCACGGATGTCTGCGTGCCCATCTCGCGCCTCGCCGAATGCGTCATCGAGACCCAAAAGGACATCAAGGAGAACCGCCTGATCGCTCCGCTCTTCGGCCACGTCGGCGACGGCAATTTCCACACCGTCGTGTCGGTGATGATGGACGACGCGGACGAGGTGGCCCGCGTGAAGGCGTTCGTCAGCCGTCTCGCGATGCGCGCGCTGGCCATGGAAGGCACGTGCACCGGCGAGCACGGCGTCGGCGACGGCAAGCGTCCCTATCTCGTCGACGAACTCGGCGGTACGGCCGTCGACCTGATGTCGACGATCAAGATGGCCGTCGATCCCCAGATCATCATGAACCCCGGCAAGATCGTGTAGCCGTCGTGGCCGTGATTGCGGGTGGGCTCAAGCGAGCGATGTCGCTCCGGGAAAGGCTCCGATCCGTTTCAACTCGCGCGCCAGGACCGCGTCCTCCAAAGTCTCGAACGGCAGCGCCAACAGTGCGTCGACGCGCGCTGCCAACTGGTCATAAGCCACCACGAAGGCGGCCCGGCGTTCCGCATCGCTGCCGCTGGCCGCCGCCGGATCCGGAATGCCCCAATGCGCCTTGAGTGGCGTGCCGGGCCAGAGCGGACAACTTTCGCCAGCAGCACTGTCGCAGACCGTGATGACCAGTTGCATGCGTGGGCCATCCGCTGAGGCGAACTCAATCCAGGACTTCGAGCGCAGATGCGACGTTGCGTGGCCCCGCTCCGCGAGCAGGTCTAGCGCCAGGGGATGCGGTTCGCCGCGCGGCCGGCTGCCGGCCGACCAAGCCCGAATGCGCCCAGACGACCGGTCGTTGAGCAAAGCCTCGGCCAGCAGCGAACGCGCCGAGTTTCCCGTGCACAGCACAAGGACATTCATCGGCGTCGCCATGATCAGCCTCCCAGTTGGAACTTTGGGTGCCAACTAGCAGTGGTCAATGACAGTTCGGTGACAGCGCCCGCTCTCACACCTTCCAGCGCTCGAGAAGCTCGATCGACACCTTCTCGGGCCCCTCGATGAAGGCGATGCGGATGCCGGGCCGAATTGTTTCCGGCTCGCGCGTGAACTTGGCGCCCTTGGCCCTCAGGTCGGCGCACACCTTGTCGATTTCTTGCACCTCGAGGCCGAAGTGATCGAGCCCCTGATGCGGATGCCCGACGGGGGCGGCGCACGACGCATCCGCCGAAACGTCGAGCAGGAAGATGCTAGCGCCACCCAGCTTCAAATCGATCCGCGGCTTGCCTTGCTGCATGGTGCGCACCACCTCGGCGCCGAGCATGCGCTCGTACCAAGACGCCGTCGCCTCAGGGTCGGTGGTGAAGATATGGATGTGGTCGAACTTGTAGCTGGCCATCGGACGTCTCCTCACGCTTCTCTACATCACACCTTGATCAAATCGCACCGCTCGCCTTCAAGTCGTCGATCTCGGCATCCGTCAGGCCGAGCCAGCCGCCGAGCACCTCGCGGTTGTGCTGGCCGACCTTGGGGCTCGGCGTCGTCGGCACCTTGTCGGCACCGTGGTAGCGCAGCGGGCTCGTCGGCACGACGATGCGGCCGAGCTCGGGATGCTCGATCGTCTCCAGCATGCCGCGCTGATGCATGTGCGGGTCGTGCATGACTTCGCGCAGGTTGCGCACGGGCGCGCAGGGCACGCGGCAGCGGCGCAGCTCGGCGATGGCGTCGTCGCGCGTCCTCGTGCGTGTCCAGGCCTCGACCATGCCGTCGACCTCATCCATCACCTTCACCCGCTTCGGGTTGGTGTCATAACGCGGATCGGTCTTCAGCTCCGGCCGGCCGATAGCGTCGAGGATGCCCTTCCAGTGATCCTCGGTGACGGTGATGATGGCGACGTGGCCGTCCGTCGTCGCATAGACGTTGTACGGCGAGATGGTGAGGCCGCCGTGGCGATTGCCGGTACGCGGCGGCATCTCGCCCTTGGAGTTGTAGAGAAACGACAGGTTCGAGGCGAGGCTGGCGTAGACCGTCTCCTGCATTGCCACCTCGACGAGGCGACCCTTGCCTGTCTTCTCGCGCTCATAGAGCGCAGTGACGATCGCCGCGTAGAGATGGATACCGCTGGTGAAGTCGACGAAGGCGGCCCCGGCCTTGACGGGCGGACCGTCGGGAAATCCGGTGATGCTCATGATGCCCGAGGCCGCCTGCACGGTGAGATCCATGGCTTGGTTGTCGCGATCGGGGCCGTCGAGGCCGTAACCCGTGCCGGAGCCATAGACGAGGCGCGGGTTGATCTTCGAGAGCACCGCGTAGCCGAGCCCCAGGCGATCCATCACGCCGGGCGCGAAGTTCTCGAGCAGCACGTCGGCCTTGGCCACCATGCGCTTCAGGATCTCGGCGCCCTTTGGGCTTTTCAGATCCAGAGACACGCCCTGCTTGTTCGAGTTGAGCATGGCGAAGGGAAACGTCGCGCTCTGACCGACCATGGCGCGCAGCCGCGCCGGCTCGCCCTTCTTCGGTTCGACCTTGATGACGCGGGCGCCAGCCTTCGCCATCAGCAAGGTCGCGTAGGGGCCCTGATAGATCTGCCCGAGATCGATCACCGTGATACCGGCGAGCGGCAGGTTGGGGCGGTCAGCGACCGGCTGTTGCATCGTCGATCCTCTCGTCAGTGTCTTTTACTCGATGCCGCTTCGGCAGCGCTTGTCACTTCAGCACGATCAACGCATCTGCCGCCGCGACGCCCTTGCCGTTCGGACCGACGAAGATCGGATTGATGTCCATCTCCTTGAGGCGCGCGCCAAGACCGGCCGCCATGCGCGAGACGGCGACCAGCGTCTCGGCCAGCGCCTCCTTGTCGGCGGCGGGCTTGCCTCGATAGCCGTCGAAAAGCTTCGCCCCGCGCAGCTCCGCGATCATGTCGCGCGCTGTCTCGATGTCGAACGGCGCGACACGGAACGTCACGTCCTTCAGCACCTCGGTCAGAACGCCGCCGAGACCGAGCACCACGGCGGGGCCGAAGCCCTCGTCGTTGACGACACCGATCAGCGCCTCGAGGCCGGAGGCCATCTCGGAGACGAGCACGCCATCGATGTTCGCGCCCGCCTTGTAGGCGCGACCGTTGGCGATGACCTCGGCCGCGGCCTTGGCGAGATCGCCCGCCTGGACGCCGAGCTTGACGCCGCCAGCTTCCGTCTTGTGGGCGATGTCGCGCGAGACGATCTTGACGGCGAATGGTCCGGTCATGTCCTTGGTCGCGGCGGTGACGTCGGCGCCGGCCGGCACCAGCACCTCCTTCGTCATGGGCACACCAAACGCCTTGAGCACGGCCTTGCTCTCGACCTCGGACAAGGTCACGGCGCCGTCGGGAAGTTTCAAACCGGCGGGCCGCAGCGGCTCGGGCATCGTGCGCGTCAACAGGCGCCGGCGATCCTCGGCGAACCTGGCGAGCGTTGCCGCGGCCTTGGCACCGCGCGCCGGCGTCGGCACGAATGGCACGCCGGCCTCGACGAACGTCGCCCAGGCTTCCTCGGACCGCGACTTCTTGCCCGACCACACGACGCTGACCGGTTTCTCCGTCTTGGCCGCGGCCGCGACGATGGCCTGGGCGCATTTCAGCGCGCCTTGGCCGGGCATCGAGGCGAGCAGCAGGAACAACTGGTCGATGCCCGGGTCGGCGAGCACGATGTCGAGCGTCTTCGTGAACAGCGCCACGTCGTTGATGGCGCCAGCCGTGGTGTCGGCCGGATTGTCCGCCGAGCCGAACGACGGAATGACCTCGCGCAGCGCCTTGACCGTATCGGGTGAGAACGGCGGCAAGGTCAGGCCTTCCTTCACAGCGCGATCGGCGAAGACGATGCCCGAGCCGCCCGATACCGACAGCACGCCGACGGAGCGGCCATTGGGCCACCGCTTCGGCGCGGCGATCTTGGCGAAGTCGGAAATCTCTTCGACGTCCTGCACCTCGATCAGGCCGGACTGGCGGAAGGCGGCGCGATAGAGATCGTAGTTGCCGGTCATGTTTGCGGTGTGCGAGGCCGCTGCCTTGGTGCCGGCCTCGGTCTGCGCGCCTTTCCAGATCAGCACCGGCTTCGAGCGCTCGAGCGATTTCCGGCCGACGTCGAGCAGCGCGCGCGCGTTCGGCGTGCCCTCCATGTAGGCGAAGGCCAGCGACGTGCCGTCGTCGTCGAGGAAAGCGTCGAGAAGCTCGGGCATGGCGATGTTGGTCTCGTTGCCGGTCGAGACGACGTGACGGAAGCCGACGCCCTGCTGCTCGGCAAGGTTCACCACGGCATAACCGAAGCCACCGGACTGGAAGGCGCAGGAGACCGGACCTTGCAGCATCTCGACCTCGTTGGCGATGCCGCCGAACACGCACCACATGCGCGACGGCGTCGACAGCGCGCCCTGGCAATTCGGGCCGATGGCGCGCACGTTGGCCTCCTTGCACGCCTTGGCGAGTTCAGCCTCGAGCTTACGGCCCTCGTCGCCGCCCTCGCGGAAACCCGCAGTCAGGATGATGGCGTAGGGGATGCCGGCCTGGCCACAGTCGCGAATGGCGGCCGGCACACCCGGCGCCGGCACGGCGATCACCGCCAGGTCCACGGGCTTGCCGATGTCCTTGGCGGCCGGAAAGCACGTCTGGCCGTGCAGCTCCTTGTAGCGGGGATTGACCAGATGCACCGGCCCCTTGAAGCCGGAGTTTCTCAGTGCCTGGATCGGCTGGCCGCTGATGCGTGTCAGATCGCCGGAAGCGCCGATCACGGCAATGGCGCGCGGATTGAATAAACGCTCGAAGTTCAAGGCACATCCTTCCCGCTCGGCCGCCCGCCCGTCCTTTGGCCCAGGACGTGACGTCGCGCTCCCTGTGATCGATAATCCTGTTGGCTGGCGCTGATGATTGTCAAATGCATTTCGGGCACATGCGATAGGTAACCAATTCGCCTCGGCTCATGGCCGGCTCCAAACGCGGCCATCACCCGAAGCAGTGCCCCTGCTCTCGATTGGAGGACCCTCATGGCCGGCGACAGCGACAGCAGCTCCGAGGACCGCGGCTCGATCGAAAGCGGCACCTCCGGAAGCTTTG
>Ga0209573_1004900_pt1 | contig 12680 bp, 11 predicted proteins | sample TNRBio252014_DNA_FD_185870 | JGI IMG/M metagenome (GOLD analysis project Ga0209573, IMG submission 185870) | Wastewater treatment Type I Accumulibacter community from EBPR Bioreactor in Madison, WI, USA - TNR Reactor_6/25/2014_ DNA (SPAdes)... | ecosystem: Engineered > Bioreactor > EBPR >...
CGCGCCATGTCTGTGGCATCGTGCGAGTCTAACAAACGCAAGTTTGGTTTGTCGAAGAGCGGTCAACCCTGCCGGCCAGACCGGTGTACGCACAGGAGATCCCAGCATGTTCAACGGCAAGGCCCTCGACAACAAGGTCGCCATCGTCACCGGCGCCGGCCAGGGTATCGGCGCGGCGGTGGCTCGGGCGTACGGGGCACAGGGCGCCAAGGTGGCGGTGGTCGACTGGAACCTGGAAACCGCCGAGCAGGTGGCGCAGTCGATCCGCGCCGCCGGAGGCCAGGCCGTCGCGCTGAAGTGCGACGTGGCCGACCGCGCCGCTGTCGACGCGATGGTGGCCGCCACGTTGGCCCAGTTGGGCCCGGTGGACGTGCTGGTCAACAACGCCGGCATCACCCGCACGGCGATGCTGCACAAGATGACGCCGCACCAGTGGGACCAGGTGCTGGCCGTGCACCTGAGCGGCAGCTTCAACTGCCTGCAGGCGGTGGTCGGCGGCATGATGGAACGCCAGCGCGGCTGGATCATCAACACCATCTCCACCGCCGGCATCCTGGGCACCATCGGGCAAATCAACTACGGCTCGGCCAAGGCCGGGCTGATTGGATTCACCAAGTCGGCGGCGCGCGAGCTGGCGCGCTACAACATCGTCGTCAACTGCGTCGCCCCGGGCGCGGCCACGCCGATGACCGAGACGATCCGTACCGACGAACGCTTCAAGCAGCGAACGCTCGAGCGCATCCCGCTCGGCCGCTGGGCCGAGCCGGACGAGATCGCGCCGGTGTGGGTGTTCCTGGCCTCGGAGGGTGCGAGCTACGTCACCGGCCAGCTCATCGGTGCCGACGGCGGCATGTCGATCCACTGACGCCGGACATGGGCAGCCCCATCGAGGCCCCCCGAGGGTCCTTGCACCCGCTGTTCCACCCGCGGGCCATCGCGGTCTACGGTGCATCGTCCGACCCCACCAAGATCGGCGGCCGGCCGCTCGACTTCCTGAAGGGCAGCGGCTTCGACGGGCCGCTCTACCCGATCAACCCGAAGGCGCCGCAGATCCAGGGGCTGGCGTCTTTCGCCAGTGTGTCGGCGGTGCCCGGGCCGGTGGACCTGGCCATCGTCGCAGTGCCTGCGCCAGCCGTGCTGGCCGCGCTCGAAGACTGCGCCGCCAAGGGCGTCGGCGCTGCGGTGGTGCTCAGCTCGGGCTTTGCCGAGGTCGGCGGTCAGGGGGCCGAATGGCAGCTCGACATCAGCGCGCTTGCGCGCCGCACCGGCATGCGCGTGGTCGGCCCCAACTGCATGGGCGTGATCAATGTGAAGCGCCGCATCCTGGGCACCTTCACACCCAGCGCCGCGGGCTCCGGGCTGGTGCCGGGCCGCATCAGCCTGGTCAGCCAGAGCGGCGCCTTCGGCGGCTATTGCCTGTCGCTGATCCGCCAGCGCGGCCTGGGCCTGAACCTGTGGGTCACCACCGGCAACCAGAGCGATGTCGACTTCGCCGACTGCGTCAGCCATTTCGCGCAGGACGAGGGCACCCAGGTCATCGTCGGCTACATCGAGGCCGCCACCGACAAGGACCGACTGATCGCCGCGCTGGAACTGGCACGCGACAACGGCAAACGCATCGTCGTCATGAAGGTCGGCAGCTCGGAAGCCGGTGCGCAGGCGGCGGCGTCGCACACCGCCTCGCTGGCCGGGTCGGACCAGGTGTACGACGGCCTGTTCAGGCAGTACGGCGTGTACCGCGCGCGCAGCATCGACGAACTCTTCGACGTCGCCTATGCCTGCTCGCTGCCCACGCCGGCACCGAAGGGCCGCCGCCTGGGGCTGCTGACCGTATCGGGCGGCGTCGGCGCGCTGATGGCCGACGTGGCCGCCGAGTGCGGGCTCGACGTGGCGCCGATGCCCGATGACGCGCAGCGCCGGCTGAAGGAGATCCTGCCCTTCTGCGGACCGCGCAACCCGGTCGACATGACGGCGCAGCTGGTCAACGACCTGAGCCTGTTCGAGAAGAACTTCGAGCTCATGCTGGAAGAAGGCGGCTACGACCTGATCGTCGCCTTCCTGTCCAGCGTCGGCCAGGTGCTCGATCTGAGCAGCGCGCTGCTGGTTCAGTTGCAGAAGGTGCTGGCCCGGTTCCCCGACCGCACGGTGATCGTGTCGATGTTGGCCTCGCCCGAGGTGCGCAAGGTCTACGAGGCCGCCGGGGTGATGCTGTTCGACGAACCCACTCGCGCGGTGCGCGCCGCGCGGGCCCTGGTGTACTTCGCGCAGGAAGCGCAACGCGCCCGGACGCGCGCCGCTCCACCGGATCTGCCGGCGGCGGCTTTGGCGCCGCCGCGGCATGCCGTCAACGAGGCCGAGGCCAAGGCCGTGCTCGCCAGCGCCGGCATCCCGGCGGTGCGCGAGCTCGTCGCCGCGACCGAGGACGCTGCCGCCCGCTGCGCTGCGGAGATCGGCTGTCCGGTGGTGCTGAAGATCGCCTCGGCCGACATCACGCACAAGAGCGAGATCGGTGGCGTGATCGTCGGCCTGCAGGACGAAGCGCAGGTGCGCGCGGCTTTCGGCACGCTGCTGCGGCGCGCCCGCCAGCACGCGCCGCAGGCGCGGATCGACGGCGTGGTCGTCGCACAAATGGTCGGCAAGGGCGTCGAGACCATCCTCGGCGTGGTCCGCGACCCGGTGTTCGGCGCGATGGTCATGTTCGGACTGGGCGGGGTCTTCGTCGAGGCTTTCAAGGACGTCGCCTTCCGCGTCGCGCCCTTCGGCGTGGACGAGGCCCGCACGATGATCGACGAGGTCCGGGGCCGCATCCTGCTGACGGGCCTGCGCGGCCAGCCGCCGTCCGACGAACAGGCGCTGGCCGATGCCATTGCCGCGCTGTCGGTCTATGCCGCGCGGCACGAGGCCACCATCGAGAGCATCGACATCAACCCCTTCGTCGTGCTGCCGCGCGGCCAGGGTGCGCTGGCACTGGACGCGCTGATCGTGCCCGGCGCCCGGCGCTGACCGGCGCCGTCAGACCAGGTCGTCGACCCGGCCGCGGCGCATCATCAGCTTCTCGCTGAACTCGAACACCTGCTCGGCGCGCTGGTTGAACACGCGCACCCGGCCACTCATCACGCCGCGCTTGCCGTCCGACAGGTTCTTCTTGCCCTCGACCGTGATCTCGGCGCGCAGCGTGTCGCCGGGGCGCACCGGCACCGTGAACTTGAAGTCGGTCAGCTCGAGCGCGGCGATCGTGGCCGGGCCGAGGATCTCCTCCATCATCCCGGCGGCGATGCTGGCCGTCAGCAGGCCGGGGCAGATGCGGCCGCCGAAGTCGGTGTGCTTCCTGGCGAACTCCTCGTTGATGAAGATCGGCAGCTTCAGGCCGGCCAGGCAGGTGAAGTTGACGATGTCGGTCTCGGTCACGGTGCGACCGTAACTCTTGAAGACGTCGCCGGGGTTGAGGTCGTCGAGCGAGCGGTTGGACATGGGTGTCGCCTTGGTTCGGGTTGCGCCGGAGTGATCAAACTAACAGTTGGCAGGATACTCTCTTCAGTGCATGATGCGCCAGCCCGCCGGGCCTGATCGTGTTCACCGGGTCCGGGCTGCGGCCCCGCCTCACGCCACTGCAGCATGTTGTTCCTCCGACCCGACTTCGAACTTCCTTGCGTGGGCGCCAGCACCGCCGGCCTGCGCAGTGCCGTGCGCGCCTTCGTCGCCGATGAGATCGCCAACGGCCGCATCACGCCGCGATGCAACGCGTGGACAGAGAGCCTCGCGGCGGACTTCAGCCGCCGCCTGGGTGAACGCGGCTGGATCGGTTACCACTGGCCCACCCAGTACGGCGGGCGCGGCGGCAGTGCCTTCGACACGCTCACGATCAATGAGGAACTGCTTGCCGCCGGCGCGCCGGTCGGCGCGCACTGGATCGCGGCGCGCCAGAGCGCCCCGCTGCTGATGCGCTTCGGCAACGAGGCGCAGCGCCTGGAGTTCCTGCCGCGCATCGCCGCCGGCACCACCTATTTCGCGATCGGCATGAGCGAGCCCGATGTCGGCTCCGACCTGGCCTCGGTGCGCAGCCGCGCCGAGCTGGCCGACGGCACCTGGGTGCTCAACGGCCGCAAGGTGTGGACCAGCGGCGCCCACCTGTGCCACTACGCCATCGTGCTGTGCCGCACCGCGCCGGCCGACCCCAAGGCGCGCCATGCCGGCCTGAGCCAGCTCATCGTCGACCTGAAGGCCCCGGGCGTGACGATACGCCCGATCCGCATGCTCGACGGCAGCCACCACTTCAACGAGGTGATTTTCGACAACGTGCAGGTTCCGGCCGAGCGCCTGGTGGGCAACGCCGGCGACGGCTGGAAGCAGGTGAGCAGCGAGCTGGCCTACGAGCGCAGCGGCCCCGAGCGTTTCCTCAGCACGATGCCGCTGGTCGAGCGCTGCCTGCAGCTCGTGCTGGCAGGCCCGGCTGCGGTGGGCGACATCGCCGTCGGCCGCCTGCTGGCACGGCTGATGACGCTGCGCAACATGAGCCTGGGGGTCTGGGGCGCGCTCGGCGCCGGCCAGTCGCCGGCGATCGAGGCCGCGATGGTCAAGGACCTGGGCACGAACTTCGAACGCGACGCGATCGAGATCGTGCGCGAGGCGATGACCGCCGACCCGCGCGTGGCCGGCGACGAAGCGCTGGCGCAGCTGATGGCCGACGCGCTGCCGCTGGCGCCCACCTACAACCTGCGCGGCGGCACCAACGAAGTGCTGCGCAACATGATCGCGAAGAACCTGCAAGGCAAATGAGCGAACTCGCCCGTCCCCTGGCCGAGGCGGCCGACCGATTGTTCGCCCAGCGCTGCGGCACCGATGTGGTCGCCAGCGCCGAATCCGGCGCCTGGCCGCAGGCCCTGTGGTCGGAGCTCGAGGCCCTGACTCCCGCGCAGCTGCTGGTCCCCGAAGCGCGCGGCGGCGCGGGCGGTGACTGGTCCGACGCCTGCGCCTTGCTCGAACGCGCCGGCGAGTTCAACCTGCCCCTGCCGCTGGCCGAGACCGTGCTCGCCGGCTGGCTGCTCGACCGCGCCGGCCTGCCGGCCGTGGCCGGGCCGCTGAGCTTTGCCTGCACCACGGTCGACCTGGCCGCAGCGCATCGCCAAGGGCGCGTCGCCATCCAGGCGCGCAACGTGCCATGGGCGGCACGCGGCGCGGGGCTCGTGCTGGTCGGCATCGGCTCCGACGCCAACGCCGACGCCGAGGCCTGGTTGCTGTACCTGCCGAACGGTGCGTACACGACCGCGCCCGACCGCGCACCGGCCGGCGACCCGCGCGACCGCGTTTCGGTGCGCGACCTGGCGCTGACCGAACCCGGCGCGGCATGCCTGCCCCTGCCGGGGCTGCGACATGCCGACGTGCTCGCCCGCGCAGCGCTGCTGCGCGCCGCGCAGATCGCCGGCGCCTGCCGCCGCGTGCTCGCGCTGACGCTGGCCTACACCAGCGAGCGCATGCAGTTCGGCCGCGCCATCGGCCAATTCCAGGCGGTGCAGCACCAACTGGCGCAACTCGCCGAAGAGACAGCGGCCGTGCGCGTCGCGGTCCAGGCGGCGGCGTACACCGGCGACGGCCCCTGGTCGGTGGCGGCGATGGCGGCGGCCAAGCTGCGCGCCGGCGAGGCCGCGGGCCTGTGCGTGCGGATCGCACACCAGCTTCATGGCGCGATGGGCGTCACCGCCGAACACCCCTTGCATCAAAGCACCCGCCGGATGCTGGCCTGGCGCGACGAGCACGGCGCCGAGGCCTACTGGGCGCGCGAACTGGTGCAGGCCTTGCGCGATGCCGGTGCGCCCGGCGCCTGGCAAGCCATCGTTGCCGCAACCAGCCGATGACGATGCGGCCCCACCCTGCGGACCGTCGGAGCCTGCCATGACACCGCTGCACGGCATCCGGGTGCTCGACCTGACCAGCTATCTGATGGGCCCGTTCGCCACGCAGATCCTCGGCGACATGGGTGCCGACGTGATCAAGGTCGAACCTGTCGAAGGCGACCTCGTACGCGCGATCGGCCCGACGCGCAGCCCCGGCATGGGCGGTATCTTCCAGCAGAACAACCGCAACAAACGCAGCATCGTGCTCGACCTGAAGCAGCCCGCCGGGCGCGATGCCGTGCTCAGGCTGGCAGCTAACGCCGACATCTTCGTCTACAACGTGAGGCCGGCCGCGATGGCGCGGCTGGGTCTGTCGTACGAAGCCGTGTCCACCGCAAACCCGGCCATCGTCTACGTTGGAGCGGTCGGTTTCGGCCAGGACGGCCCGTATGCGGCCAAGCCCGCACTCGACGACCTGATGCAGGGCATGTCGGGCATCCCCAGCCTCTTCGAGCGCGCCGGCGCCGAGGGGCCGCGCTACATCCCGATGGCGATGGCCGACCGCTACTCGGGCATCTGCCTGGTCAACGCCGTGCTCGGGGCGCTGGTCCACAGGCTGCGCAGCGGCGAGGGCCAGGCGGTCGAGGTGCCGATGTTCGAGTCGCTGGTGCAGGGCGTGCTCGGCGATCATCTGATGGGCGCCAGCTACGAGCCCGCGCTGGGTCCGCCCGGCTACCCGCGCCACCTCAGCCACGACCGGCGGCCGTTCCGCACGCTCGACGGCCACCTCTGCACCTTCATCATCAACGACCGCCAGTGGCGCGCAGTGCTTGATCGCATCGGCGAAGGCGAGCGCATGAAGGACCCCCGCTTCGCCACGCTGCAGGCCCGTACCGACCATTCGGCCGAGGTCTATGCCTTCCTCGAGGCGACCTTCCGCACGCGCACCACCGCGCAGTGGCTGGAACTGCTGGAAAAGGCCGACGTGCCCGCCGGGCCGCTGCATACGCTGGAGTCGCTGCTCGACGACGAACACCTGAAGACCGTCGGCTTCTTCGAGCGCCACGAACACCCCACCGAGGGCACCGTCGTCAGCCTGCGGCCGCCGTCGCGCTGGTCGAAGACGCCGCTGGCCATCGGCCGGCTGCCGCCGCTGCTGGGGCAGCACAGCGCCGAGGTGCTGCTGGAAGCCGGGTACTCGCAGGCCGAGGTCGCCACGCTGGTGGAGGCCGGCGTCACATCGGGCCAGGCCACTGGGAGCTGAGAGGCCATGCAGGCGCTGATCGCCCCCGTCGCGCAGCCGCCGTCAGATGCCGCGGAACTGCGGCTGGCGCTTTTCGAGCAGGGCAGCCACGCCCTCCTTCGCGTCGGCCATCTCAAGCGTTCGCGACTGCGCGAAGGCCTCGATCTCGCCGGCCGACTTGGGGTCCCAGTTCAGTCCACGGTACAGGCTGCGCTTCATCATGCGCACGGCCACCGGCGCGCAGGCGGCGATCTCGGCGGCGAGTTCGCGCGACTTCGCCAGCACCTGGCCGGGCTCGACGGCGTAGTTGGCGATGCCCATCTCGGCCGCCTCGGCGCCGGAGAACACACGCCCCGTGAACAGCAGTTCGGCCGCACGCGGCACGCTGGTGATGCGCGGCAGCAGGTAGCTGATGGCCATGCCCGAATGGATGCCCAAGCGGGCGAAGTTCGCGCCGTACCGGGCCTCGCGGTTGGCCACGCGCAGGTCGCACACCAGGCCGAGGCCGAAACCGCCACCGATGGCGTGGCCGTTCATGGCCGCGATCACAGGCACCTGCACCTCCAGGATGGTCAGGAACGGGCGGTAGATGCCGTAGGACGCGTCTTGGGGCTGTTCGTTGCCGCGGTCGAGGATGCCGCTGCGAAAGTCGGCGCCCGAGCAGAAGCTGGAGCCGTTGCCGGTGATGATGACGCAACGGATGTCGCGGTCGGCCTTCACCTGGTCGATGACCTGCTGGAACGGGCCCAGCATTTCAGGCGACATCGCATTGCGATGCGCAGGTCGGTTGAGGGTGATCTCGCAGACGAGATCTCGGCGGCTCACGAGCACCGCGGCTTCGGTCATGGGGTCTCCATCGGGCAGGCCGATGCGGCCCGCAGAAATTCTATGCAGCGCTGCCGGACACGTACAGCCTGCTCGCTGGGTCCGCGCGCTGCGGCCGTTGTTTGATCTCAACTTCACCACCTTGGAGACTTGCATGAACTTTCTGAAGTTTGCGCTAGCAATCTCGACCCTGGCTTGCCTCCTGCAACCGGCCCCGGCACAGGCCCAGGCCTGGCCCTCGAAGCCCCTGCAGATGGTGGTTCCGCAGGGAGCCGGCGGCAGCACGGACGCCATCGCCAGACTGGTCGCGCAGGCGCTGGGCGAGAGGCTGGGCCAGACCGTCGTCATCGACAACCGCGCAGGCGCCGGCGGCGTGCTGGGTGTTGCGGCAGCGGCCAAGGCGGCGGCCGACGGCTACACGTTGCTGATCGGCTCAAACACCACGCTGGCGGCCAATGCGTTCCTCTATGCCAGTTTTCCTGTCGATCCGCTGAAGGACTTCGTGCCACTCGCGCTGGCTGCCGACGCGCCCTTCGTCTTCGTCGTGCCAGCAGCCTCCCCGTTGAAGTCGGTCCGCGATCTGGTTAGCGCGGCCAAAGCTGCTCCGGGCAAGGTCAATTACGGTTCAGGCACCAGTTCGGCACTGCTGTGCACCGAGCTCTTCAAGGCCACTGCCGGGGTCGATCTGCTCAAGGTGCCGTACAAGTCATCGGCCCAAGGCCTCACCGACCTGATCGGGGGTCAGATCGACGTCGTCTGCGAGCCACTGTCCAGCAGCCTACCCAACATCCGCTCGGGCCGGCTGCGCGCGCTGGCACAGACCGGCGCGCAGCGTTCGCCGCTGGCTCCTGAACTCGAGACCGCCGCGGAGGCCGGCGTCAAGGGCATGGCCTATACGGCCTGGGTGGGCTTTTTCGCGCCTGCCGGGATACCCAAGGACATTTCCGTGCGCCTGGGCAACGAACTGCTGTCGATTCTGAAAGACCCTGCCACCATGGAGAAGATTCGCGCCATCGGCTTCGACCCGCGCCCGGGTAACGCGGAAACGCTGGCGGCCGTTCATCGCGCGGAACTGACCTCGGTGGCAGCCACGGTGAAGGCCGCGGGCATCAGGGCCGAGTGAGCCGCTACGGATCGACGGAGTGCGCCTTGCTTGTCGAAACGCACCTGGGCCGCGTGTCGCCGCTGGAGTGCGACCACCTGGGCCACATGAACGTCCAGTTCTACGTCTCCAAGGTCTCCGACGCGGCCTGGCATGTGATGGCCTCGATCGGCATCACGCCGGCCTTCATCCGCGAACGCCGCCAGGCGCCGGCTGCCGTCAAGCAGGAGATCGCCTACCTCAGGGAACTGCGCGCCGGCGACCTGCTGCGCATGGACAGCGGTGTGCTGGAGGTCAGCGAGAAGCGGCTGACCTTCTACCACCGGCTGACGAACGTCGAGACCGGCCAGGTGGCGATGACGTCCAAGGTCTACACCGTCAACATGGACCTCGACGCGCGCCGCTCGACGCTGCTGGACCCGGCCATCCTGGCCAGGGCCCGCGAGCGCCTGCTGGCGGAAGGAACAGTGTGAGCGCGCCCACCTTCATCACCGGACGCGGTGCCATCAACCCCTGGGAGTGCGACCAGTGGGGCCACCTGAACGTGCAGTTCTATCTGGCCAAGGCCAGCGATGCACAGGCCCATCTCGCCGTACGGCTGGGACTGCCGCCGTCGCGGCTGCGCGCCTCGGGCCCCGGCCTCATCCCGGTGGCCGACCGCGCGCTGTTCAAGCGCGAACTGCGCGCGGGCAACATCTACTTCATCCGCACGGGCATCCGTGCTGTCAGCGCCGACGGCAGCATCGACATCGCCAGCCGCATGATCAATCAGGAGACCGGCAACGAGTCGGCGGCCTTCGAGACCCGGCTGCGCTGGGTAGCTCAGGACCGCACCCGCCCGCTGCCCTGGCCCGAAGATGTGCTCGCGCTGGCGCAAGCCAGCGCCGGCGCACTGCCCGAACTGGCGGTGCCGCAACCGATGGCCGCTGTGCTGCCGCCGGGACAGCCGGACATCGACCGTCTGCTGCTGACCTACCGCGGTTCGGTCGAAGCCTGGGAGTGCGATTCAGCAGGAGTGGCGCCTCCGCGTGCCCACATCGCGCGCTTCAACGACGCGATCACCCACCTGTTCCGGGCGATGAAGATCGACCGCGCCGAACTGTTCGCGAGCGGGCTGGGATCGGCGGCACTCGACTACGACATCGCGTATCACCGGCCGCTGCGGTCCGGCACGGCGGTGGAGATCCGCAGCGGCATGCTCGCGCTGAGCGACAAGGTCTTTCACCTGGTGCACTACGTTCTGGATTCGGCCAGCGGTGAAGTGATCACCACGATCGTTGTTGCCGCGCTGTTCTTCGACCTGGCGGCGCGCAAGTCGGTACCGATACCAGCCGCTATCCGAGCCGAAGCCCAGCGTCTGCTTACAGGGGCCTGACATGAGCCAGCCCCCACTCAGCGCGCTGGTCGGCCTGCGGGTTCTCGATCTGTCGCGCGTCCTGGCCGGCCCGCTGTGCGCGCAGATGCTCGCCGATCACGGCGCCAGCGTCATCAAGGTCGAGCCGCCAGATGGCGACGAGGCGCGCCGCTTCGGCCCGCCGCTGGACGAGCGCGGCGAAGTCGCGTACTTCGGCGCGCTGAACCGCGGCAAGCGATCGATCGCCGTCGACCTGTCGCGCCCGGCGGGCCGCACCGTGCTCGAACGCCTGCTTGCCGGTGCCGACGTGCTGGTCGAAAACTTCCTGCCCGGCACCATGGAGAGATGGGGCCTGGGCTACGAGGCCACGCTGGCGGCACGCCACCCGCGGCTGATCTATTGCAGCGTCAGCGGCTTCGGCGCCGACGGGCCGCTGGGCGGCCTGCCCGGCTACGACGCCGTGCTGCAGGCGATCTGCGGCCTGATGAGCGTCAACGGCACGCCCGACTCAGGCCCGTTGCGACTCGGTGTGCCGGTGGTCGACTACCTCACCGGCTACAACGCGCTCAGCGGCGTGCTGCTGGCGCTGGCGGCGCGCGAGCGCAGCGGCCTCGGCCAGCGCGTCGAGGCCACGCTGTTCGACACCGGCCTGGCGCTGCTGGTGCCGCATGCGTCGAACTGGTTCTATTCCGGCCGCATCCCGCAGCGCATGGGCAGCGCCCACCCCAACATTGCGCCCTACGACCGCTATTCGGCGGCCGACGGCGAGGTCTTCCTCGGCGTCGTCAACAACGGCCAGTTCAAGCGCTTCTGCGAATGCGTGTCGCGCCCAGACCTGGCTGGCGACCCGCGATTCTCCGAGAGCTCATTGCGGCTGGCCAACCGCGACGCGCTGCGCGCCGAGATCGAACGCACGCTGATCAACGTCCCGGCCGCCGCGCTGTGTGAGGATCTGATGCGCCGTGGCGTACCGGCGGGGCCGGTGAACGACGTAGCGCAGGCGCTTTCACAGCCGCACGCGGTCCACCGCGCCATGGTGGTTGACCAACAGGGCCACCGTTCGCTGGGCCTGCCGGTCAAGCTTTCCGCAAACCCCGGCTGCGCCGACGCGCTGCCGCCACGGCTGAGCGAGCATGCCGGCGCCATCCTGTCCGAACTGGGCTACAACGCTGCCGCCATCGAGTCGCTGCACGCCGATGGCACTATCGGGCGCCCCCCCATGTGAGGACCGGCCGCCCCGATCAACCCCTGCGCTGATCGAACGCCCGCCCGTAGACCATGGACGCAATCGTGTTGCGCAGGATCTCAGTGGTCCCGCCGCCGAGCGCGAAGCCGCGCGAATCGCGCACCATGCGCTCCAACGGTAGCGCGCGCGTGAAGCCGGCGTGGCCGTGGACCTGTAGCGCCTCGTTGGTGACACGCTGCACCATCTCGTTGGCGTAGAGCTTGGCCATCGCGGCTTCCAGCGGGTCGGGAAAGCCGTCGACCAGGTTGGTCGCCGCGCGGTAGATCATCAGGCGGGCGGCGTGCAGCTGCACCGCCATGTCGGCGATCTTCCACTGCAGGCCCTGGAACTCGCAGATTGGGCGGCCGAACTGCTCGCGCTCCTGCGAATACTTCTTGGCCGCCTCGTAGGCGGCCTGCGCCACGCCCAGGCACATCGCGGCATTGCCCACGCGCTCGGGGCCGAACGAGCTCATCAGGCGCTTGAAGCTGCGCGTCGATTCGGGGTCGCCGGCGAGGATGACGTTTTGCATCGGCACGCGGCAATGATCGAAGTAGAGCTCGACCTCGGGCATGCCGCGCCCGCCCATCTTGCGGTCGGGGTGGCCGACGTCGAAGCCCTTCATGCCGCGCTCGACCACCAGCGCGCCGATGCCGCGCGGGCCCTGCGTCTTGCCCCAGCGCGCGAAGACGAAGATGTGGGTGGCGAGGTGGCCGCCGGTGCAGTAGGCCTTCTGGCCGTTGAGCACGATGTGGTCGCCGTCGGGCGTGGCCGAGGTGATCATGTCGGTCATGCCCGAGCCGGCGCCGGGCTCGCTGATGCCGATGGCGAAGCTGTAGTCGCCATTTGCGCAGCCCGGCAGCCAGCGCTGCTTCTGCTCTTCTGACGCCAGCACCGCCAGCGCACGCGACGGCCCGTTGAGCGCGATCTGCGCCACCAGCGCGGTGTTGAAGCACACCCGCGCCACTTCCTCGAGCAGGATGGTGCCCTGGATCACCGGCGCGCCCGAGCCACCGTAGGCCTCCGGTATCACCATGCCGAGGTAGCCGAGTTTGGCGAGCAAGTCGCGGTTCTCGGTCGGGAATTCCTCCTTCTCGTCC
>Ga0209573_1004901_pt1 | contig 12676 bp, 6 predicted proteins | sample TNRBio252014_DNA_FD_185870 | JGI IMG/M metagenome (GOLD analysis project Ga0209573, IMG submission 185870) | Wastewater treatment Type I Accumulibacter community from EBPR Bioreactor in Madison, WI, USA - TNR Reactor_6/25/2014_ DNA (SPAdes)... | ecosystem: Engineered > Bioreactor > EBPR >...
AGTCAGGGCCTCGCCCTCGGTGATGTCGGCATCACGGACATAGGCTTCAGCATCATCCCGGATCGTGTTCACGGAAACGTCGCCCGAAAGACCGATACCGAAGGTTCCCGCGCCGGGGACCGTCGCGTCGGGCATAACGACCGCGGCGGCCAGCGAATAGGCGTTGATCGTGCCGGTGTTGGAAGCCTCGACGCGCGTGTCGCCGTCGGATGCGAACGTGCCGGTGTCGTCGGACTCGCCGGTCCGGTTGCCGATGAGAGCCTGGGTGTTGCGGTTGATCTCGTTGATCGCGACGGACATGCCGATGCCGACATTGCCGCCCTTGGAAACAGCTCCGCTCACGTTCAGGATCTTGGCCTCGTCGGTCGCCTTGACCAGGACCGTGTCGGTCGAAGCGCCGATCGTGCCGCTGCCGGTCAGGATCGTCGCGCCGTCGTCGATCTTGGCGAGCGTCTCGTCGTCGGTCGTGATCTGCGAAATAACGCCGTTCGCGCCGTACCGGCCGGCCTTGCCGCCCGATTCCGCGATGGAAATGTTCTTGGTGACCGTCTCCGCCGTGACCGCGAGGGTGTCGCCGTAAACGGCCGCGCCCTTTTCGATGACCGACGAGACGTTGTTGTTGTAGTTCACTTCAAGGTAGGAAACGCCGATGCCGCCCTTCGCGCCGCCGGTGGCGACGGGATTAAGGCCGAAATTACCGGAGATGTTCAAAGTTTCGATGTCGCTCTTGGAGGTGACGCTGACCGTCTGAGTACCGGTGCGGAAGGCCGCGCGCTGATTGACCTGGGCGTTCTCGGCGATCTTCGCGCGGCTGGTGTTGTCGAGCGTCAGCACGTTCACGGAACCCGCGATGCCGACGTCCTCGCCCGTCGCGCTCGACTGCGCCCACGAGGTGAAAAAGCCGTTCTGGACGCCGAGGTTCGGGTTGATCTTGTCAAAAATATCGAACACGCTGTTGATCTGGTGCCATTGGATCTGGTACGGGTTCACCGTCTCGGCATGGACCGTGAGGTCCTGCGCGGCGTCCACGGTCGCGCCGTTGTCGATCGAGGCGTCCGAGACGTTGACGAAGTCACCGACGACGACCGCGGCGGCGATCGCGACGTTCTTCTTGGTGTCGTTGAGCATGTTGGCGCTGTCGACCGAGGCGACCGCGCTGGTCTCCGGAACTTCGCTGACCTTGGCCTGGACCGTGATGTCACCGTCCCCGCCGGTGACGGACGTCCCGCGGGCCGTGACCGTCGCGTCAGAGCCGATCGCGGCCGTGGCGTTGTTGCTGTGCTCAGCCAGCGCGAAGGACGCGGCCAAACCGATCGGTTGAGCGGCCGCATCAGCGCCCATCGAAGGCTTCTTGGAATCAAAAATGGCGTTCACCGCACCGTTGATCGGCGCGATCACCGCGGCCGCCGCAAGACCGCTGCCAGCCGCCGAATTGGCGGAGGTGTCGTTCTTGGGCGTGTTCGAGATGGCCTCGACGGTCACGTCGCCCTTCACGTCCGCCGTGCCGTCCAGGCGCGCGGTCGTCGTGGATGTGGAGTTCGAGATGGCCACGCCGATGCCCAGCACGCCGTCCGAATAGGCTCCGCCGGTGGCGCTGACGCTGTGGTTCTTGGTCATGTTCGCCTGCACCTTGAGGTCGCCGTCGACGTTGACGGTGGCCCCGCTGTCGATCTTGGCGGAAGATGTGATCTCAGAATCGCTGCCGGCAAAGGTCACGGCCAGCGGCGCGCCGCCGCGGGTGCCGAGGTTCAGGGCCAACGCGTTCACGTCGAGCGTGCTGTTCGCGGTCGAAACGAGGTCCAGGTCGCCCGTCGCGTTCACCGTGGCGCCGCTCTGGACGGTCACCTTGGCGGTGGGATCGGATTCACCGTAGGCCAGCGATCCGGTGGAACCCAGCAGGAGCACGTTCGCGCTGGTGGTCGCGTCCGCCTTGAGCGAAACGTCCGAACCCTCGATCACGCTTCCGGACTTCACGAGAACCTCGGCTTCGGCCTGGGAAAGGCTCGCCCCGGCGGGCGCAAGCACGTTCAAAAGACCGATGGTCATGTCAAAAGGGTTGTCGGTGTCGGCGAACGAACGCGAGCTGGTCGCCGAAGCGTGCATCGTGACCTTGTCGCCCTTCACCGTGGCACCGTCGAGCGTGATCCGGGCGGTGCTCGAGTTCAGGTTGATGAGCGGGTTGGCGCTGTTGTCGGAATGGGTCGCGATGAGGCTGATATCGCCGCCGTCGAACCCGCTGTTCGCGAAGCTCAGGAGCTTGGAACCGACGCCAAGATTGATATTGGGCGCGGTCAGGGTCAGGTCGCCGGAATCGCCGGTCGAAGCGGAAGTCGCGTGATCACCGGAGGCCTGGCGCGTGGAAATGATCACACCCGCGGCCACGTTGATGGTTTCGTCAGCGAGGTAGGTCCAGTTGGCCCCGCCGGTAAAATTGTTCACATTGATATTGAGCACCGCCGGGTCGAGCAGGACCGAACCCGCTTCGCCGTTCACCGCTTCGGCGCGAATGCCGCCGCCGTTCACGGTCAGATTTTTCTTTCCGCTGAATTCCGCGAACCCGCCGTCGCCCGAAACGTCGCCGCCGCGCACGTCGATCAGCGCGCGATCAGCGAGCACCGCGTCACGCTCGGCCATCACGATCACGCGTCCGCCGTCGGAATCCGCGCCGCGTCCCGCCGCCGTGATCACGGCATCGCCCGCCACTTCAATGTCGCCGCCGCGCACGTCGATCATGCCCGAAGTCCCGTCGACCGACGCCGACGCGTCGACCGTGCCGGTGACCCGGGTCAGACCTTCGGTCCCGCCGCTCAGGACGATCCGCCCGCCGCGCTCTTCGAGCGACCGGGCCTCGATGATGCCGGTGTGGTTGATCACCCGGTCAAAAAGTTCCGCCTTCGCCGCCGCGCTCAGGATCACGAGCCCGCCGTCCGCCTGGATGGAACCGGTCTGTCCGATCGCGTCGTTCACGCGGTTGCCGCTGAAGTCATAGACCTCCGCGTCGATCGGCGCGTCCAGCAGAACGTCGATGATCCCCGCACGCGGGCCGGAACCGATGCCGAGCGTCACCTGCTTGCCGGACGCGAGCGCGACCTGACCGCCGGGGACATGGATCGTCCCCTCGTTGCGCACCGCTCCGCCGACCAATGCGATGAAACTGCCGCGCGACGCGGTCATCTCGCCTTGATTCAGGATGTAGCCGGGGTCCATGGAGGGGTCCTGCGAAAGCGCGAACCGTCCGGCCATGAAGTCCGCGTTCGAGATCGCCAGCGTCGAGGCCAACAGGCCGCCGTCCACGTTCGTGGCCGATCCGGCCGCGAAGTTGAAGCCGTAGGTGTTGACGAGCGTCAGCCATCCGAGGATGTTCTGAACGCCGAAGAATTCCGACGCCGACCCCTGATTGATGTTGAACAGCGCGGCCGCTTCCGACGAAGCCGACCCGTCGGCGCCGAGGATGGTGATGTTGAGGACGTCCCCCGCAGCGGTGTTGAAGCGGCTGAACTGCGCGATGGCGTTCTGCGCGGCGGTGATGTTGGTGATACCGCCTTCAAGGTGCTCGACGGTCACACCCGTGGCTCCGCTTTCCAGCTCGATGTCCGCGGCCCAGACGCCCGGCACGGGCAGCGTGAAGGTGTACGCGCAAATGAGCAAGCTGGAGATGAAACGCTTCATGGATTTGGTCCGCCTTGAGGGTAAAACAGTCCCGTTCATTGATTTAAAATTCTCGGTCCGGTCCGGCTCGATCCCGTCAGATCAATTCCGTGGAAATGCCGTAATAAAAAGCGCTCTTCGACCCGTCCGCAGGCGCCGCTCCGATCGGAGCGGCCCAGTTGAACCGCGCGAACACGCGGTCCCATAAATGCACGCGAAGCCCGCCGCCCGCGCCCGCGAGGAACCGGTCGTTCCTCTCGCCCACCAGCGGCCGCTCGATCTCGCCGCCGCCAAAGTCCACGAAGCCGACCATCTGGACCTTGCGGTTCAGCTGCTCGCCGGTGAACGGCACCTTCCAGTCATCGGGCACAAAATAAGTCGGCATGTAGACCTCGGTCGTCAGGAACGCGCCGGAATCCGCGAGGTAATCGCTCTCCGGGTACCCGCGCACCGAAAAAGCCCCGCCGAGCCGCAACTGCTCCGAGGGCGGAAGTCGATCGTTGGAGAGCTGAAGGCTGCCGCGCGCGACGAGCGTCATGTCCGCCGGGAGCCGCTGGTAACGGATGAGCGACGAGCGATAGACAAAAAAGTGTCCGCCGCTGCCGACCCGCGAAGCGGTCGGGTCCTCTTCGATGGATGAACCGAGGAAATCGGCCAAGCCAAAGTGGAACGTGTTGGGGAAAAAAGTCCGTCCGGTGGGGTCTTCCTGCTGCCATTCGATGCCCGTGTTGATGATCCGCAGTTCGTCGGTGCCGGCGGCGCGGTCGAGGATGCGGTTCTCGACGCTTTTCCAGTCGAAGCCGACGTTCGCGTAAAGATCGCTGGACTCGCCGGACCAGAACTTGTGGCGAAGGTCGGCGCCGTAGGTCGAGGCCTCGCCTTCGATGTTCAGAGCTTCGAACTCGCCGCCCAGGTTCACGGCCGACCGCGCGTACGTGAGCATGAGGTCCGTGCGGTTGTGCACGAGCGGCAACAGGTACTGCGAGCTCACCGCCCACGCGCCCTCACCGATCTGATAACGGCCCGAGAGCTGGTCCATCCGGCCAAAAAGGTTGTTGTGCGCCAGGCCCACGCCCCAGCGGGTCACGCCCGTGTTGCGCGTACCGGCATTGTTCACGTCGGCGCTCGCGTGGAACGGGATGCGGTCCTCGACGCGGATCACGAGGTCCGTGGTCTCAGGTTCCGCGCCGGGCGTCAGGTGCGCGCGGGCCTTCAGGTCCTGGTTCTTGTTGAGGTAGGCGAGGTCGGAGGTGAGCGGACGGGCAAAAAGCACTTCGCCCTCGCGGAGGCTGACGGCGGCGCGGAGCGCCTTTTCGGAATACCAGCGGTTGCCCTCGATCCGGATGCCGCCGAGCCGGCCTTCGATCACGGTGAGACGGACGACGCCGCCGGAAATTTCCTGGGGCGGCAGATAAACATAGGCAGCGATGTAGCCGCGGTCACGGTAGGCCTGCTTGATCTTGGAGGCGATGGCTTTGAGGTCTTCCAGACCGACCTCACGGCCGATCCATTCCGCCGCCAGCGGCGTGAGTTCGGAAGAAGGGACCAGGGTGTTCCCGCTGAGCTCGATGGCCTGGAGCTTGACCCGGAGGGCGCCCGGCTGGGCCGGCGCCGCGGCTTCGGTCTCATCCACCGCATCGGTCTGTGCGGCGGCGGACTCGGAGAGCCTGCGCTCGGCTTCGAACGCTTCCTGTTCCCGGAAGCGCTCTTGAGCGACGCCGGCGCTGTCGCCGGCGGGGATCAGATCATCAGCAAAGGAAACGGAAGATCCGAGGATAAGGGTCAAAACGAGGGTCCAGACCGGCACACGAAATGCGCCGGAAAATCGAAGGTTTGAAGGGTTCACTATCGGCTTTCGTTGATGTTCGTTGGACTGCAAAAGAATGGGGATTAAAACGGTCGTCAGCTGCCGCCGATACTAACCTTCACCCAAAATTTAGTCAAAGAAAGAAAGCCTATTTAGAGCTCTGTTTTAATGTTTCGTTATAAAAAATAAACGAAAATTAACTCTGCTAACACGCTTCAAACCGGGGTACAAAATGCTTGGGCCAAGTGTACCCGTGATTTGTGTTTATTTCAAGGTCTGTTGATTCAAAATCACTTTTTTACGGGATTCGAACCGGGAGAGGACGAGGTAGAGGCTGGGCACCACGAAGAGCGTCAAGGCGGTCGAAACGATCGTCCCGCCGATGATCGGCAGGCCCATCGGCGTCCGTGTCTCCTGGCCGATGCTGTTGCCGATGATGAGGGGAGTGGCGGCCGCGATCGTGGCGACCGAGGTCATGAGAACGGGGCGCAAGCGCACGGGACAGGCCTTAATGAGGGCCTCTCGGACCGCGGCCGGGTCGTACTTGGGGGTCGCTGGCTTTTGACCGGCGGCCTGGACGCGGTGGGCGGCCGCTTCGATCCCCTGCTCCCGCACCTGATTGGTGAATTCGACGAGGAGGATGGAGTTTTTCTTCGCGATGCCCATGAGCACGATGAGGCCGATGAAGCTGAAGAGGTTGAGGGACGTGCCGGTGATCCACAGGCTGAGCAGCGCCCCGGTCACACTGAACGGCAGCGCCATGAGCACCGAGACCGGATGGACGAACGAATTGAACTGCACCGCCAGGATCATGTACGCGACCACGATGCCCATGAGAAGCGCCCCGGTGAGGCTCTTGAAGCTCTCCGACAGGCCCGACGCGGCGCCTTCCAGTGAGAACGCATACCCGTCCGGCAGGATCTCGATCGAGATCTGACGGGCGCGCTCCAGGACGGCCGTCTGGGACTTGCCGGTCTTCAGATTACCGAACACGCCCACCGCGCGCTGGCGGTTCACGCGGGTGATCGACTGGTAGGTCTTGCGTTCCTCGAACGTGACGAGTTCCGACAGCGGGATCAGGTTGCCGTAGTTGTTGCGGATAAGGATCCCGCCGATGTCGTCCGCCGAGGTCATCCGCGCGTCCTCAAGCTTCACCCGGATGTCGAAACGCTTGCCGTCGGCCGTGTACTCCCCCTGTCTCAAGCCCGCGACCGTCGCGCCGAGCGTCTGGGCCACCGAATCCACGGAAACACCGCGCCGCGCCATCTCCGCGCGGTTCGGACGGATCAGGAATTCCGGCAGCCCCAGCTTGAAGTCCGTGTCCAGGTCCTGTGTCAGCCCCTCCGCGTCCAGCCGCTTGATGAGCTCCTGCGCATTGGCGTTCAACACCTCCAGGTCAGGTCCCACCAGGTTGAACGAGACTGGGAACTGCCGTCCGGACGTGAGACCCCGGGTGGAAAAATCGCGCATCGAGACGCGGACGCCTTCCACCTTCTTGAACTCCTGGCGGAATTCGTCCATGAGCTTCTGGTGGTTCACGGGACGCTTCTGACGCGGCACGAGCTCCACCGGCAGGAAGAACTGGTTGACCTCCGCCGCGGGCCCGCCGGCGCCGATCGAGCTGATGATGCTGGAGACGTGGGGATGCTTGCGCAGGATGTCCTCGATCTCGCGGGCTTTTTGTGAGGTCACTTCCAGCGATGTGCCGGGAGGGCACTGGCCGTTCACGATAATGAAGTCCTGGTCCTGCAGCGGCACGAACTCCTGCCGCACGCCCTTCACGAGCACGAGCGAAAGCGCGAATGCCAGGATGGACACGATCACGACGAGCTTCGGGAAGCGCAGCGTCGCGCCCAGAAGCCGCGCGTAAGCGGCGTTCAGACGGTCGAACCGCTCGTCCAGCCAATGCTCAAAGCGGTTGACCTTGGACTCGGTGCTCATGATCGCGGCGGCGCGCATGGGCGTGATCGTGACCGCTTCGACGAGCGATAGGAGGACCGCGGCGGACATGACGACACCGAACTGGAAGAAGAACTTGCCGATCACTCCGTCCATGAAGATCACGGGCAGGAACACCGCGACGACCGCGAGCGTCGCGGCGGCGGCGGCCGGCAGGATCTCCATCGCGCCGTCATAGGCCGCCTGGGCGGAATTCTTGCCCATCCGGTGATGCCGGACGATGTTCTCGAGCAGCATGATCGCGTCGTCCACGACGATCGAGATCGCCAGCGTGAGCGCGAGCAGCGAGAAAAGGTTCAGCGTGAAGCCTGAGAAGTAGATCACGATGAACGTCCCGACGATGGACGTCGGGATCGAAAAAAGGATGTTCAGCGCCGCCTGCCAGCTGCCCAGGAAGAGGAAGCAGACCAGGATGGTGACGACCGCGGCAAAGATGAGCTTTTCGTAGGTCGTGTGGACGACCGCCTTCGTCGGTCGGGTGAGGTCGACGTTGATCCTGAGCTCGTAGCCTTCCGGGAGCAGGGGTTTGATCTCCTCGACCTTCTTGCGGACGGCCTTGCCGAGCTCGACCTCGTTCTCGCCGCGCTGCTTGCGCACGCCGATGCCGACGCCGTCGACGCCGTTGATCCGTGCGATGCGCCGCACGTCCGAAAGACCGTCCTCGACGCGCGCCACGTCGCGGATCCGCAGATGACGCTTCGCGGGTTCCTGGTGGATGATCTCCCCTCCCCGGCGCAGGATCAGGATGTCGCCCACCTCATCGGGCGTGATCGCCTCGCCGAGCCAGCGGACGCGTAATTCCTGCCGGCCGTTCACGAACTGGCCCGCCGCGCTCTCCAAATGCTGGCTCTGGAGGGCGTTGGCGATGTCCACGACGGTCAGTTCCAGTGCCTTGAGCTTTTCGGGGTCCGGCCAGATGCGCAGGTTGCGCTCCGGATACCCGCCGATGCTGACCTCGCCGATACCGGGGATCAGGCGGAACTGGTCGAGCAGGAAACCGTCGATCCAGCGGAACATCTCATCGGCGGGGCGCGTGGAGGTCACGCCCAGGAACATGAAAGGCTGATCTTCGGGATTGGTCTTGCGGATCGTCGGAGGGTCAACGTCGGCCGGGAGCCGCAGCTGGCTCAAGGCCGCCTGGACCTCCTGCAGTGCGATGTCGACGTTCCGCCGGATGTCCAGATCGAGCGTCACCGAACCGGCCCCTTGGCGGACGGACGACTTCATCTGGACCACGCCCTCGATGCCGAGCAGGCGCTCCTCGATCGGCTCGATCAGTTCGGACTCAACAACCTCCGGCGACGCGCCCTCGTAGGTGACGCCGATCGACAGGGTCGGAAAGTCGATGTCCGGCAGCTGGCTGATGCCGAGCTTGCCGGCGCAGACCGCGCCGATGACGATGAGTCCCGACATGAGGACCCACGCAAAGACCGGCCGGCGGATGGAAAGGGAGATCAGGTTCAATATTGGTCGTCCTGGGTCGAAGTGCGCTGAGCCGGCTGGCTGAAGAGGCCTTCCAGAAGTCCCGCCGCGGCGCCGACACCGGCACCCACAAGCGCGCCCTTACCGGCCTTGCCGCCCGAGAGACCCGACGCGATGGCGCCGGTCGCGGCGCCCGTCAGCGCGCCCTTCACCACGGGGTTCCCGAGCACGTCCCGGAGCGTCGGGGGCGGATTCTGGGTCGCGGGCCGGGCATTCACCTGACTGAACTTGGTCACCTGATCGGCGGTCCAGACCTTGGACTCCTCCTGATGGACCGTAACGCCGATGGCGTCGTTGGTCTTGAGCCTGTTGAGGGAGGTCACGCCGCTGAACCGGGTGTACGGGGTCACCTTGAGCGGGAGCGTGTTGGGGTACGGACGGCCGTTCGGGTCATAAACGATCAGATCAATCGCGGACGGATAGATCTTCGCGACCCTCCCCTCCAACACCTCCGCGAACGCCGCCGCCTGCAGTGAAAGGGTCAACATCACGAACACCGCGCTTCCGCGCAACACACGTTTGAGCATCACATTTTCTCCCGCTGGTTCGGTCCGAGGGTGGTGAAAAAATTTTAAGAGCGGGGCTATTTTATCAAAATCAAAGCGGTTCGCCCGCTGGAATCGGAAACGCCGGCGTCAGGCGGTCCGGCCGAAGATCCAGGAAAAGGGTTGGGGCGGGAACTCGGAAAGGATGCGGTCGACCTTGTCGGCTTTTTTCAGGAAGTGCGCGGAGAGGGTGCAGAGGCGGTCCTGATCCTCGCGGGCTTCCGGTGTGAGGCCCGTCAGTCCCGCGATCTGCCAAAATTCGACCAGGTGGCCGATGATGTCGGCGTAATCCCGGGTCGTGTAGACGCCTGAGCGCTGGGCGGCGATCGCGTAGTCCTCGAAGACATCGCGGTCGGAGCCGTCGGACATGAGCCGCGCGGGCATCGCGATCCGGCGCTTCATCATCGTCGCGAAGGCGATCACCGCCGTCGAGGGATCGCGTTCGATGACGTATGAGAAGAAACGTTTGTAGGCCTCTTCGTGCCGGGCCTCGTCCCCCGCGATCATCGTGCACATGCGCGCCAGGAGCGGGTCGCCGCATTTTTCGGCCAGACGCCCCACGTTCCCGTGCGAGATCTTGGTCGCCCGCTCCTGGAACGACGCGTAGACCAGCGAGCGGTAGGCGTCATTGCCGGAGTTCAGGTCGAAGCCGTTGTTGAGGAGGTTCTGGATCGTGACTTCCACCGCATGCATGTTCACGCGGCCGGACAGGTAAAGGTAGCGGTTCAAAAGATCGCCGTGCCGGTTCTCTTCGGCGGTCCAACCCCGGGTCCAGCGGCCCCACGGCGTGGGGCTCGCGCCGGTCTCGTCGCCGAGACCCTTCACGCGATTGAGCCAGGTCTGATAGGACGGCAGCGCTTCTTCGGTGATGAGGTTGCCGACCAGGACCACCATGAGCGCGTCCGGGACCGACTCCGCGTTGCGGCGGAGCGCGTCCACTTCGTCGCGCCAGCCGGGCAGGCTCATGTCCGGAAGAACGTCGCTAGGCTGCCAGTTGTCGGAAATGGGCCGGAGCAGCGGGAGTTGCTTCTCAACGAAGGCGTCCATGCCGATCAGGATGTCATCCTGAAGGCTGGCGGAACCTCCCACTAGCACGCGGAGTCAGAAACAGGATAGGACGGGTCGGACGTCTGGGGCGTGTTCGTATTGGAATTCGTATGGGGCTGGGTGGTCGAAGGCGGCACGGCGGGCGCGGACGGACCCGCTTCGGAGGGATCCATTTTCTTATTCAGCTTCTTGTTCCGCTTTTCTTCCTGCCACTTGCGCTTGGCTTCTTCCCTGCGCTTCTTGTCGCCGCCGTAATTCTGTCTCAAAAGATCTTCCTTTGTCCTTTAAAGCACATGGCCTTGGGTGTTCCGGGTCCCGGCCCGTTCGATCAGGCCGATTTTTTATGACAATACCACATTTCGAGCGGGCGGGACGGCTTTTTCGGCCGGACCCTTCAGAACCCTGGAAATACGGATGGAATGGCCGCCGTTGAAGAACTCGTCCAGTTTTTCCATCCTGAACGCGGGGTGAAGCGTGAAGGCCTTGAGCGGCTTTCCGGTCGAATCGTCCACCCGCTGAACAACGTAAATGTCCCGGTAATACCCTTTGTTCAGCATGTTCAGTAGCGGTCCATGACGGCGGTTGGCCCTCTTGAAATTGACAGCGCCGTAGTCGTGAATGGTCCAGAGCCCGGGATGGGAGTGGATGATGAGGATGTTCCGGTCACCGACATCCTCAAAAAAACGGGTCAGATGGCCGTTCTCGCGGATGAACTGCCTAGAATCCGAAAATCGGTTCTCGATCGATACCGGAAAAAAGATCAGCATCGAACACAGGCCCAGCGCCCAGGCGGCGCCCATCCTGGCCTTCAATAACCCGATGTGGTGAAGGAGCCAGGCGGCGGACAGCGTCAAAAGCACGATGAACGGCAGAAAGAACCGGCTCTGGGTCGGCTCGGTTAGGTCCGCCATGGTGTAGCTCGTGAGAAGCACCCACAGGAAGGTCAGCGACAGGGTCACCGCGAGCACGGCCGGCGCGGCGAGCTGGGACGACGTCATGTGACGCCGGATGAACCACACGGCGAAGACCAGGAGCCCGGCGAGACCGACACAGTTGACGACCGGATTATAGGGAAGGTAGAGGCTCAGATCGGGGAGCTTTTCCAGGACGATCCTGTTGTTCCTGAAAAAGTGTTCCGGTCCGAAGATGCTGACGCCCTGAGGAAGCTCCTTCCAGGAACTGGTGGGCGATAACAGCCTCAGCCAGATCGTCGGCAGGCCGACCAGAGGGCTCAACGCATAAACCGGCCAATAAGGCCGGATGGTCCCCCAGTTGAGTTTTTTAAAAATGATCATGAAAAGAACCAGGATGGCGGCGAGCGCCGCGGCCTCGTAGCGGGTGTGCGCGAACACCAGCGCCGTGGTCCAGATGAGCAGGGCGCGGCGGGCCGTCATATCGCTCCAGTAACCGATGATCATGGCTGAGCAGGCCAGGAACAGGACCGTGAAGCTCATTTCGAGCCCGGCAGCATTGCCCGACTGGGACACGACCGGCTGACTGGCGAGGAACAGAACGCCGGCCACGGCCGCCGGCAGGCTCAGAAGCTTATGCAGGATGAAGAAGGAGATCAGAAGCAGCGCAAAAAGAAAGATCGCGTTGACCGCGAAGGCGTTCCAGACCTGGTAGCCGGTGACCATGTGAAGGAGATGGGTGAAGAACGAGAACATCAACGGCCTGCGGTCGATCGAACGGCCGATGGGGTGGTAGTTCTCGTGGTACCAGTACCCTTCCGTCACCTTGTCGACCTTGTGCTCAAAAAGCATCGATTTGGAAATGGCGACCAGGTTGCTTTCGTCCGACAGGACCCGGAACTGGGTCGGGACGGCAAGCTGGAGCACGATGGCGAGCCCCGCGCAGATCAGGATCCCGGTACGGTTGGAACCGACGAACGAGACGATGCCCGAAAAACTCAAGGAGCGGGAAAAAGCATAGCACCACAGGCCGAACGCCAGCAGGATCAGGTAGTAGGATAAGTGGGTGTAGCACCAGGCCATTGGATCGAGTATATCACAGCCCCTTCGACGCCCCCTCCTGGCCGGCAGAATAAAAAAGCCGCAAGGAGGTTATCCTTGCGGCTTTTTTCTCGTAACGATGGTAGCGGGGGTTGGATTTGAACCAACGACCTTTGGGTTATGAGCCCAACGAGCTACCAGGCTGCTCCACCCCGCGTCGTCTTTTATAAAGGGAA
>Ga0209573_1004902_pt1 | contig 12676 bp, 7 predicted proteins | sample TNRBio252014_DNA_FD_185870 | JGI IMG/M metagenome (GOLD analysis project Ga0209573, IMG submission 185870) | Wastewater treatment Type I Accumulibacter community from EBPR Bioreactor in Madison, WI, USA - TNR Reactor_6/25/2014_ DNA (SPAdes)... | ecosystem: Engineered > Bioreactor > EBPR >...
CCTCTCAGGTCCGGCCATGACTCTGAGCACGGTTGCCGATGATCGAACGTGTCCCGGCGACATTTCTGAAGTTCCGGCCGTTTTTCTTTGAAGGCGTTCGCCGAGGTCCTCTTTGCCGATTCCCGCGGGATCGCTATATAGCGCCAACCAGGAATGAAATCCCTTGCCCCAGATGAGCCTGACGGCTCGTCGACAGAAATCCGCTCACGGTGTTCGCTGCCTGTCACATGCGACCACCATGTACCTGAAACCGAGTAAAATCCTATAGCTGTCCGTTCCTTCAGTACGGGCTGTCGGAGTTGTTAACGCGTGGATCATTAATTTTTGAAAAACTCACCCTCCGCGATGAGGACTGAACTAGGGGTATTCCTCCAGGAAGATGCTTGATGAACCGTCACCGCGCAATGGCACAGACGTTCGGCTCGTAGGTTCGCCCTCAGGCGGAAGATTTCGCAGGTACTGTGCGAAGTCCGCCTTCAGTCGGGACTACAAACGATCGATTCCGCTTCAAGAGCTTCAAGCCCCGGAGTTTTTCCGTTCCGGCAAAGGACTGCCTGATATGTGGACCATCACTCTGATTTCCTCACTGGTCCTGTACTGGATCTACGATGGCTACGGGCGATTTCTTTCGATGTGCGTGCGACTGAAGCCACGTCGGACTTCTGATGAGCTGACGTCGCGGGAAGACCTGCTGGATGCCACTCCTCCAACAATCACGGTGCTGTTGACCGTTCACAACGAAGCGTCCGTCATCCGATCCCGAATCCAGAACCTGCAGCGCTGTGATTACCCGTCTGATCGGCTCACAATTCTGGTGGCTTCAGACGGTTCAACGGACGCCACAAATGACATCGTGCGATCAATCGGGGATGACCAAGTTCAGTTGTTCGAGAGCCCCGGACTTGGCAAGACAGCGACTCAGAATGCAGCCATTCGAAACATCCAGTCAGATCTGATTGTGTTCACAGACGCCGACATTCAGTTTGATCCTCAGTGGCTGAACCATGTCGTTCGTCGATTTGCAGATGCTCAGGTTGGCGCGGTCGACGGTCGACTGCTTTACGGAAACTCTCCCGCCAATGCCGTCCAGTCCACGCAGGGCGCCTACTGGAATTACGAAGTTCGTCTGCGGGACCTGGAATCCCGACTGGGCATTCTGGCTGTCGTCGCCGGTGCCTGTTTTGCAATTCGCCGATCTCTGTTCGTTCCCATGGATCCCGCCATCGGCGAAGACTGCATTGTGCCACTGGACATTGTGTCTCAGGGATCTCTGGTGGTGCATGAACCACAGGCAATTGCCCACAACACCTTTGAGACGGATACCGCAATCACACTCCGGCGCCGCATCCGCATGACACTCAGAAACTGGCAGGGCACGTGGACTCGAAGTCATCTGCTGAACCCATTCCGACATCCCGGATACGCGTTCGCATTGTGGTCACATAAACTGCTGCGGTGGTTGTCGCCCGTCTTTCTGGGATCAGCAACCCTGAGTGCGACGGCCGGACTGATTCAGAACCAGGATGCCATGTCTCTGGCCATCTTTCTTCCATTCGCCGGGCTGTTTCTGCTGGCCGCCTGCGGATGGCTGTCCAGTCGACGACAAATCCATCTGCCCGCCGCCGGCGCGGCCTATGTGTTCCTGCTGGCAAACACCGCCTTCCTGATTGGCATCTGGCGAGCAATCATCGGACATCGCATTCATTCCTATCGCAACACCTGACAAGGGATGAAACCCGTTGCCCCCGGACGATCCTGACTGCTCATCGTCAGAAAACCGTCTGCGCGATTCCGTCGCCACCCGCCCCAAATCGGCGCTGATCCGCACTGATGAACGCAGCAACTCATTGACGAATGAATCATCGAAATGCGGATGCGGGTAAGAATCGCACAGACGCTGCAGTTCCCAGACGACGGATTCACCAGCAAACAATGCGGCCTACCTGACCTCCATTAGTGTCGATGAGTGCAGATCAGTGTTCTCCCTGCATTCATCACTGCACGCTGTCATGTCGGCGGAAATTCGCTCGGCACGCGGAAGACGAGGGAACACTAATCGACACTGATCCGCACTAATGAACGCAGCGCGGCTCAACGTTCTGACAACAGGAAGCGCTTCCACTGCAATTCATCAGCCGAGCCGAAGTTGATGAGGTAGCCCACCTGTTTGCTGCTGACCCTAAGATAATTGAACAGCTGCGCCTCGTGCTCAGAAGCCAGAGTCTTTACCGCTTTCAGCTCAACGAGTATCTGACCAAACACCAGCAGGTCAGGCTGGTACTTCATGGTGAGCTGGTGTCCCTTGTAGGCAACATCCACGACCGCCTTGCTGACAAACGGAATTCTTCGCATTCCCAACTCGATCTCAAGGCTCTGCTGATAGATTTCCTCAGCCAATCCATAGCCCAGAACATTATAAACCTCAAACGCAGCACTCATCAGATCATAGCCTTCCTGCTTGAGCATCGTTCCACCTGCTATTTCTTGTCTCATTCTGGTCTGCGTGAAGAACTGGAACCTCAATCCGCGGATGATCGCCGGAAGTCCGTGCTCGTTGACTCGGTAGACAGATGATTTCTGACAAAAATGCATGGACAGTGTGATCTTGAAACGGACCATTTCTACAGAAAATGATCAGGCTCTTCTGTCCTCCACTTCCTGTCCTCCATTAGTGTCGATTAGTGCGAATCAGTGTTCCTTGCTCTCATCACCGCACGATGCCAGCTTTGCTGACATCCGGCTGGCGAGCAAAAAACAGGAACACTAATCAGCACTGATCTGCACTAATGAAACGCAGCAAGTCATGGACGAATGAATCATCGAAAAGTGGATTCGACGAAGATTCGCACCGATGACGGGTTCCCCGGCAGGCAAAGCGGCCTGCTTGTCCTGCATTAGTGTCGATTAGTGCAGATCAGTGTTCCCACTGCATTCATCACCGCATGCTGTCACCTCTGCGGACATTCGATCCGTACGCGGAAGACGAGGGAACACTAATCGGCGCTGATCTGCACTAAATGAAACACAGCAAGTCATTGACGACTGAATCATCGAAAAGTGGATTCGACGAACATTCGCGCAGACACGGTTGTTCCCAGACAACGGGTTCCCAGGCAACCAAAGCGGCCTGTTTGTCCTCCATTAGTGTCGATTAGTGCAGATCAGTGTTCCCACTGCATTTTTCACCGCACGTTGCCATCACTGATGACATCCCACTGGCGAGCAAAAGAACTGGAACACTAATCGGCGCTGATCTGCACTAATCAACGCAGCAAGTCAGTGCCGGTTGAGAAGTTGAAGATTGTGATGTCGCGCTGCGTGCCCTGTCCGAACGCATTTCGTCTTTTCCAGTTGACTGCACTGGAGCCGACTTGTGTTCGCAATCTCGCCATTCCTGCGGATCATTGCGCCGAAGGGCAGAATCTGCGGGTTCCTCTGATCAATCGACCCTGCCAGCCTGCTCAATCGAGATCCATCACGGAGATTCGTGTCCGAGGGGACCTCAGGATTCACTACTCTGTCCGTCCTCAACGTCACCACTCTGCTGTGGCATCAACACGGATCGATGCCGAAATGGACTGACACGGTCTGAATTCACGACGGCGGTGGCGTTCGGGATGATTCGGGAGAACGACATGCGAATCGTCATGATGATTCTGGGCTGCCTGTTCCTGTGCGGCTGCAGTACCATTCGACATGAGCTTCAGCCCCATCGACTGTGGAGGCTGAACTATTACGATCCACCGAATCGCGACAGCGGCGGACAGTTTTCCGTCATGGATGAAATGAAGCCTGCTGTCGCGACCAAATCCGCGACTGTTACACCGTCCCGATGACTGATGGCTGGTCATATCTCAGTCAAAGCGAAGCCGAAACGGACATGCTGGGACTGCGCGTTGCGGAGGCCCTTGACGCCGGAATTGTCGTCGCGTTGAACGGACAACTGGGATCCGGCAAGACTCGATTTGTCCGAGCACTCTGTGCAGGCCTGGGGATCAATACGGACCACGTCAACAGTCCCACATTCGTGATCCAGCAGCTCTACACCGACGGTCGGATTCCCGTTGCCCATTTCGACACCTATCGACTGGCCGATGTCGAAGAGTTCCTGTCGATCGGAGCAGACGAGTTCCTGAATTCCGACGAGTGGCTGTGTCTGATCGAATGGGCCGAACGAATTCAGGAGATCCTTCCTCTCGATCATCTGACGATCACAATTCGCCAGACCGGAGCAACCTCGCGCGAGTTCCTCTTTACCTCTCACGGCCCGGGCAGCGATACCATCGTCGGCCGTCTGCGGTCGACAACACCGTGAACCGCAGGACGAAAGTGCTTCGTCGCTCATATCATCAAAACTCCTCTGACAGCGCATTCGCCGCGGAACAGTTCTGCAAATCCGAATACGAGCTCTGCGACACGATCCAGCGCCGCAAAAGCACGGACTCACTTGCCAAAGCTGCGAATCTTACAACACTGACGCCTGCGCAGTTCGGAGCTGTTCAGTGCAGATCCACGGAGGGTGTTTTGCAACATACATCCTTCGGCTGACGGCAACTCGCGTCATGAACATCTGGCAGGTCCTGGGGATTGCCGTCGCAACTTCACGCTTCCACTTCTTTTGAATCCCGGAGCCGGATATGAGCACTCCTGTGAATCGACGTGATTTTGTCCGAGATGCTTTGACGGTCGGTGCCGCGATGGCTGCTGCTTCAGCGGCGGCAAGTCCGGCAACGGCAAACGCCGGATCTGTTTCCGGGGCACCAGCATCGGTTCCGGCGGCCTCAGCGAATGCCAATGTCGCCTGGCCCATGTGGGACGCCGTCGAAGAGAAAGCACTGAATGGCGTTCTGAATTCCGGAGCGTGGTGGCGGGGCAGCGGTGCGCGAGTGAAGGAGTTTGAAGCCCTTTTTGCAGAACGCACAAAGTCAAAATACTGCCTTGCAGTCTCGTCGGGAACAACGGCTCTGATCACATCGCTGGGGGCACTGGGAATCGGGCCGGGCGACGAAGTGATCATTCCTCCCTATACCTTCGTGGCCACGTTCAACGCGGTCACTCAAAGCTACGCGCTGCCGGTCTTCGTGGACAGTGATCTGGAAACATTTCAGATCGATGCGGCAAAGGTCAGCGCGGCTGTGACGCCGGCAACACGAGTCCTTCTGCCGGTGCACATTGGTGGTTCACCCGCCGACCTGGACACCCTGGTAGCCGTCGGCAAGGAAAAGAATCTGCCTGTGATTGAAGATGCCTGTCAGGCTCCACTGGCCGAATGGAAAGGTCAGCCCGTGGGACCGATCGGTCTGGGCGGATGCATCAGTTTTCAGGCCAGCAAGAATCTGAATGCCGGTGAGGGTGGAGTCGTCCTGACCAACGACGAGACCTTCTACAATCAGTGCTACAACTTTCACACACCTGGTGGGGGAAAAGCGGCACCAAGTTCCGGTCGTGGTTCAAACTTCCGCATGACTGAATGGCAGGCCGCGATTCTGTTGTCGCAATATTCACGAATGGAAGAACAGTGCAAACGTCGCGATGAGAACGCAGCGTACCTGACAAAACTGTTGTCCGAGATCCCCGGTATCATGCCAGCACGACTGACCTCCGGATGCACTCGCAGCGCCTGGCATCTGTACATGATGCGTTACGACAGTGCTCAGTTCGGCAACCTGCCACGAGCCCAATTCCTGCAGAAACTTAACGCGGCGGGCGTCGGTGCCAGCAGCGGCTATTCCCCACTGAATAAGATGGGACACGTTCGAGCACTCGCAGGAAATCCTCATTACCAAAGAATCTACGGGAAAGCCGCGATGAAGCAGTGGCTGGAACGGATTGAATGCCCGGTGAATGATCGCCTTTGCGAACAAGCCGTCTGGCTGACTCAGACAGCGCTGCTGGGAACAAAGTCTGATACGGAACAGATCGCAGATGCCATTCGTGCGGTGCGAAAGCAGGCTGTGGGATCCGCATGAGTCACTCGATTTCGGATCTCAGCTCCGAAAATCGCGTCTGAAGCCACAGTGGTTCCGGAAACGACCGGGGCTTTCCAGGGCCTTTGAGGGGGCGACTTCAAATGAAGCCGCTTTTTCGCAGGAGCAGTTTGATGCCTCAACTTCCAAGACGCGCAGCCCTGAATCACATCGGCACTGCGGCGGCGATCACAGTCAGCGGATTGGCTCCGATGCTTTACGCGTCGTCTGGAACCGGAAAGATTCGCATCGGTCAGATCGGCACTTCTCACGCTCATGCCAGTAAGCTTTCTGCGTATCGAAAGTCACCCGACTACGAAGTCGTGGGAATTGTCGAACCCAGCGACGAATTGCGTCAAAAGGCTATGCAGCAGGAGGCCTTTCGAGACTTAACCTGGATGAGCGCCGAGGAATTGTTGAATCAGCGCGGTCTACAGGCCGTTCTGGTGGAAACCGATGTGTGTGATCTGCTGGCCAATGCACAAAAGTGTGTTCAGGCCGGAATGCATGTGCACATTGATAAGCCCGCAGGGGAATCACTGCCACAGTTTCAGAAGGTCCTGACACTGGCCGACGAACGGAAACTTATGGTCCAGCTGGGCTACATGTATCGATACAATCCTGGAGTGCAGTTGCTGCGACGATTTCTGAAAGAAGGATGGCTCGGAGAAGTCTTCGAAGTCCATACGGTGATGAGCAAAGTCGTCGACCCGGCATCCCGCAGGCAGCTGGCTCGATACCCGGGCGGGACGATGTTTGAACTGGGGTGTCACCTGATTGATCTGGTCGTGGGAATCCTTGGTCGTCCGACGGCCGTCACTCCGTATGCTCGACAGTCTGCACCCGCAATGGACTCGCTCGTCGACAACATGCTGGCCGTACTGGAATATCCTGCGGCAACAGCGACCGTCCGTTCGACTGCTCTGGAAGTGGAAGGCTTTTCGCGACGTCATCTGGTCGTCTGCGGAACCCGAGGAACCTTCCAGATTCAGCCACTGGATTCTCCAGCCGTCACGTTATCGCTCAGCCAGGCAGTTGGAGACTGGAAGTCGGGAACACAAACCATCAGCCTGCCGCGTTATGTGCGATATGTGGACGACGCAGCTGACATGGCAACGTTCATTCGCGGCGAAAAACCGAATGACTTCAACTCAATTCATGACCTGGCGGTTCAGGAAACCGTCTTAAAAGCCTGCGGCCTGCCGATCACCTGACAAGTGGCTGAAAGCCGCTTGATCCAGAGGCCGGTTTTGAAGTAGCGAGTTTCTGTTTGCATGGCAGCGACTTGTCCCCTCTCCCCCAAATCGTTTGCGGGATTGCAGATTCGGATGACGATGCCGTGTGACCACAAACGATTTGGGGAGAGGGCAGGGTGAGGGGGCCGTTCTTCAACGCGGCTCTGCTCAAAATCGCCCCTGATCCGGCCCTTGGCCCAGCGTCGGTTACGTCCGTGCCGACGCAGAGCAAACAGTCTCCCTGCGAGGGAGAAGGGACAAGAGTGCGCAACTTCATCCCTTGCGCTTCGGGTTGATTCTCGGATGAAACGTCAAGCTCTGAACGACTCAGAAATTCGGAACGATCTCGTTGCCCGATTTGGTGGCGATTGCTTCCAGCACAGATTCCTCGATGGTCGTTGCGACGGATCGTACGCTGCCATCGGCCATCAGCACCAGGATGACGCCGCGATGAGGTGATCCGATTCCATCTGGACCGTTCAAATAGGGCGACTGACTGAAACCACGAATGGTCTCCCGGCCGCCCGCAAGGAAAGACGCAGTCGGCTGCGAAGCGGTCGTGATCATCATCGTATTTGATGTGCCATCTGTGATGTCGGCCAGGCGACATTTGCGGTTGTAGCCAAAGATTCCTGCTTTCGGATGTCCATTCGGCAGCAATGCCGCATCTTCACCAACTCCCGCCATGGCTACGTAATCACTCGATGAAGGGTTGGAGCGCGGTCCGGACTGACTGGGATCCACAAACAACGGCAGCATTGTCGCGACCGCGTTGCTGTTGGCTTCATCCTGCCAGCCTTTATTGCCATCAATGGTGTCATGGAACGCCTGCTGTTCGAGATACGGAAGCACCGTATATCCCCAGCTCAGACGCTGATCGGGTTCCAGATCCTTGTTTGCAACCGTGCCTGCAGGGAACTCATTCATCAGGTCATGATAAATGTGCATGGCCAGCCCGAGCTGTTTCATGTTGTTCATCGATTGCACTCGACGAGCCGCTGCGCGAGCCTGCTGAACGGCGGGAAGCAGCAACGCAACCAGGATCGGAACCGGAGCGGCCGCCGTCATATTTCCGAGCGGACTGGAAGGAACTGACTGCCTCGACGACATGGCAAATCCATGATCCGTCGACCATCCGACCGACACGTTGGGGAACATGGGATCGGTGATCTCTTCAATTGCCGGAAGATCTTCTGCAGTGAATGGCATCTGCAGCGATCCATCAGCCACTGTGGGAAGGAACTGTTGCTCCAGCAGATTCAGGCCCATCGGAGCAAGCTGCATGAGTTGAACATATCCGCCTGAAGGATCTGCAACGGAGATCATGGAGAATTCCGCTGGCAGTTCCGCAAGAGCCGCCTGGACCCTGCTGTCAGGCTTCCATGCTGGCAACTTTCCGTTCTCACGCTGAGTCAATCCCTGGATGGCACCAGGCGTCACGCCCATCGCCATCCACTTGTCACTGATCATCATCGTGGGAACAAACGGCATTCCCGACATGTTGAACGAATACGTCTCGCGACCGTCTTTCTCCGCATGTCTGATGGACACATTCGGATCATTGATCTCCTGCTGCACAAGTTCCATGATGCGTGCAACGCCGGCTGAGACGCTGCGTTTGTCTTTCACAGACACGGCAGCCACCGGAGAAAAGCCGATCGGAAATGGCAGCGGAGCCGGGTCGTTATACACACACCACACATCGCCCAACCCGGCCAGCAGCCCATCACGCAGACTGCCACCAAACACCTCATCGATCTGAACCAGGGACGATTCAAAATCGCTCAGCGATTCCGGCTCTACTTCGGTAATGACGTTTCGAATTGTTCCGGTCACCAGATCCCATGAAGCCCCCAGATCGAAGGCCCATGCCGCAAAGGCGGTCGTCGCCTTCGGCAGCGGCGGCAGATCCGCCAGCGTCATGTTTCGCTGCATCAGCAGCTTTGCCAGTCCGGAGAGTTCTCCATCGGAGTTGACCCGCAGGTCAGACCACGTCTGATCGCCAAGAAAGCCCGACTGAATCGTGAACTCATTCAGATTGTGCAGACCCAGAAGCTGCAGACCTTCGCGAATGGTCATCTGTTTGCCGGACGGCGTCGGCGGCATTGGCATATCGCCAAACCGCTGCAGCAGCGATGCGGATTCCATCCAGCCGAATGAAGTAATCGTGTAACGATCCGATTGCCGCAGTTCTGTCCACAAAGGATTCTTTGTGATGTTCGCCTCGATGCCAGTCGCCGTGTGAATGGTCTGTGTGGCGGCATCCATCCCGGCACTGATGACCAGATGACCCTGCTCGTTCCACCAGGCAACCGACACGCCTTCCATCTCCGTCGATATCGACGTGATCTGCCGACCGTCCAGCGTCATCTGTGAAACAGCTTGACCTTCCTTTTCCAGGACAGGCAGAATCAGAGGCTCCAGTTGTTCCAGAAAGCGACCGGCATCGTGCAACACCAGTGTTCCGTAGGGAGCGAATCCGTCACCATTTCCGGTGACGGAAAATGCCAGCGAAACACCGTGGGCACGAACATGGTCCATGACATCCCGAGCCAGTTGCCCATTCGCTTCACCCGTCGTCGAAATAAACAACTGCACGAGGTCCAGAATCCTCGCAATCAGTTGAGTGTCTTCGAGTGATTTCCATGCGGCTGTTTGCTTCAGTCCTTCCAGATGAGGGATCGATCCGTCATGAGTCATGTAAATGCAGCTGCTGGCGGGCAGAAGCGTTTCTGGCGCCACGGAAGCTGTCCTGGATTCATCCGCTCCGACCATCCAGAACAACGATCCCGCAAGCAGCACGGCCACAGACACAGACGCGATTGATTTCATTTCGAATACTCCATTTGCTGACGCCGCTGCGCAGCGACTGAACGCTTCTCGGTACGCATCACACCATGAGTCTAACTTAAGTGCCCGCCACCGGAGAAGTGACCTGTGGGGACAAAGAAGGCCTTGGGTGTATCCGCTCAATGGTGGTCGATGTCCGTATTGGTAAAGGCCTGGCATTCGTAGCCGGGCTGCCATTTCATCTCGGAGCGTGGGAATGCTTTGGTGTCAGAATCTCGAAATCGTCATTCCATAAGTAGTTAACAAATACTGTCAGCAGGAGTGGCACTGTCAAAGTCCGATGCATCCTGGGCCCTCAACTCACACCGGGCAGCATCGGGGCCGTCCAAAGGGATGAGACAAACAGTCTCCGCGCCTCTGCGTGAGTCAATTGCGCCAAAGGTTTGACTGGCCCCAATCCTCATCCACCACAACTCTGTGTCCTTCGTGTCCTCTGTGGTGAATTATGCCTTACTGACGAAACCATTCCTGTTTGTTGCGGCTGGAAAGGGTGACCCTCATCCGGCCTGACGGCCACCTTCTCCCTGGGAGGGAGAAGGGACAGTGGAAAGAGCTTCTGCCTGGACGGTGGAGGGAAAGCGGTGCCGATGAGATCGGAACGGAACCACGTTCTGGAAAGAAACGTCATTGAGTGGCTGTGGGACTGGCAAACCTGGCAGTGATGACAAAAATCTGTGTGGTGGGAAATTGACGCGGAATCAGTGATCGTTCAATCCTTGCGAACGCAGTCATCAACGGCAGTGTGCAGCAAGGCGGTTTGGGCTGACAACGCACCGTAGCGGCACCCTCGGCCGGGCATGAACGCCAATTCAACGGAATCCTCTGGTGTCTCAATCGAGCATTCAAAAGGTGAGTCAGCGTCTGCACGAACGACGCGCAGTGCTGCAGAAGATCCGCAGTGAAGTCCGCGATCGCCGCGCTGGCGGGATGCCGGGAATTGCCTGCTCCGAATGGCTGTCCGATCAGATCGACGAACTGCTGCGTTCGATCCTGCGTGAGCAGTTGGCGCAACATCCGAAGTGCACCGAATCCATGTTTGCCATGGTCACGGTGGGCGGCAGTGCAAGGCGGCGTCCGGCGCCGTACTCCGATGTGGATCTGCTGCTGCTGATGGATCCTCGAGCCGATGCCGCGGCCAAGCCCTGCCTGTCGGCCGTGATTCGTGACTGCTGGGACGCGGGACTGCAGCTGGGTTCCAGCATTCGTACGCCATCGGAGACAGTGCAGTTTGCGATCGATGACACTCAGTTCGCCACGTCGCTGATTGAGACGCGATTTCTTTCGGGCAATGAATCGCTGTATCAGAAGACGATGGCGAAGGTGACGGCTCAGGTCTTCAATCGGCGTCCCGAAACACTGATCCTGAAAATCGTGGCGTCGCGTCGTGAAGAATGGATGCAGCGAGGCAATTCGGTGAATCAGCTTGAGCCGGATATCAAGCGATCGCCGGGCGGCCTGCGTGACCTGCATCTGCTGCGATGGATTTCCTTCGTGCGGTATGGTCAGCCGGATCCGTCGGAACTGCACCGTCGCGGCGCGATGAATGACGAGGAACTGGCGGAACTGCGGATTGCGGACGAATTCCTGAGCGGTGTCCGAGTTGACGTGCACTGCCTGACGGGTTTGAAGCAGGACGTGTTGACTCGTGAACTGCAGATGGAGATCAGCCGTCAGCGGAACGTCGTCGGGAACCGATTGGCCAGTCCCGTTGAAGTCTTCATGAAAGATTATTTCGGGCACACCTCCCGGGTTGCCGCGGTCGCTCGACGCATCGCCGAAGTTCCCGAACGTCGTTCACTACTGTCGCGACTGCGAGACCGCTTTCTGCCGCAGAAAGTGGCGCAGCGGTGCATTATTGTGGATGGTTTTTTGTGCCTTCCGGCCAGCGAAAAACAATCGTTCGGCAGTCCACTGCAGATCCTGGATGTGTTCGTAGCAGCCGCTGAGAACAACATTCGGCTGTCGCCCGAACTGCGGCAGTGGATCGGAGAACTCTCGCACTCGCTTCCGGACGAACCAGATCGCGAAGTGTCCGATCGATTTCGTGATGTGCTTCGCTGCACTGAGGGTCTGCCGAATGCGCTGCGGACGATGTACGAAACCGGCATCCTGCAATGGCTGATTCCCCCGTTCGCCGGTGTGCGCAATCTGATGCAGTTCAATCAGTACCACAGCTTTACCGTTGATGAACACACGCTGAAGGCCATGGATGAGATGGTGGCTTTCGCCAAAGACGATTCGCCCGTTGGATCGGCCTATCAGGGGGTCCGGCATCGCGCCACCTTGCATCTGGCCATGCTGATGCACGATGTCGGAAAAGGTCTGGATGGCGATCACAGTATTGTGGGCGAACAGTTGTGCGAGCAGGTCGCCGTACGTCTGCAGATGGCAGCCAATAAGAAATCCATGCTGATGTTTCTGGTTCGTTATCACCTGATCATGCCGGATCTGGCCTTCCGCCGCGACATTACTGATTCCACGGTGCTGCTGGATTTCGCTCGTCTTGTCGGAGCTCCGGAGCTGCTGCGAATGCTGTATGTGCTGACGGTTGCAGACATCCGCGCGGTCGGCCCGGACACGTGGTCTGACTGGAAGGGCGAATTGCTGGCCGATCTCTATGGCCGT
>Ga0209573_1004903_pt1 | contig 12674 bp, 9 predicted proteins | sample TNRBio252014_DNA_FD_185870 | JGI IMG/M metagenome (GOLD analysis project Ga0209573, IMG submission 185870) | Wastewater treatment Type I Accumulibacter community from EBPR Bioreactor in Madison, WI, USA - TNR Reactor_6/25/2014_ DNA (SPAdes)... | ecosystem: Engineered > Bioreactor > EBPR >...
CGCCGGGCGCTGTTTGCCGACACCGCCGGCCCGTTCCGCCCCGGCCCGCTGAAGGGCCGCAAGGCCGCCCCGCAGGCCGCGCTGCCCGGCACGCGGGGCTCGCTGCTGGCCTCGGGGGCCGAGGGCGCCGACGAGGCGCTGCGCGAGGCGCGGATTCTGGCGACGCTGTTCGCCCATCCCACGCTGCTGGGGGAATTCGACGACCGGCTGATGAGCCTCGACCCGATGCGCGACAGCCACCGCGCGCTGCAATCGGTGCTGCTGGCCGCGCTGCACGACAGCCCGCTGACCGGCTCGCTGGACGAACGCGGCGGCGCGGCGCTGCAGGCCCTGCGCGCCCTGCCCGATATCGCCGTCTCGCCGATCCTGCGGCCGCAGACCGACACCGACACCGTGCGCCGCTGTCTGGCCGAGGATTTCGACATCCTGTCGACCCGCCGCGCCAGCCGCCGCGAGATGGACGAGATCACCAGCGAATTGCAGGGCATTCCGGGCGAGCGGCTGACCTATCGTCTGGGCCAGACCGCCGCCGCGCTGGACCGGGCCGGGCGCGGCACCTTGGGCGAGTCGACCGCCGATCTGGGCGAGGACCGCGAATCACTGTCGAATCACCTGCAAACCTTGATCGATTCGCAGATCTGGGTGAAGAAAAAGCGACGTCCGCCGCCCGCCTGACGGCGTTTTCTGGCCGCGAATCACGCAATCAGTCCGCCCCCCCTGTGATTCGCCGTCGTCTGCCGTTATCTGTGACTCCAGCCGAATCACTTCGTGCCCCATTTCGACTCGCCCCCAGCCGGAGGAACCATGGTCTCCAAGGATACCGACGAAGCGAAGCCCGAAGAGCAGGACAACGAGTTCACGCTCGACATGAGCCAGGCCTCGGTCCGCCGCATGATCGCGGCAGCGCGCGAGCGCGGCTATATCACGATCGAACAGCTCAACCAGGTCATGCCGCCTGACCAGGTTTCGTCCGAGCAGATCGAAGACGTGATGTCGATGCTGTCCGAAATGGGCATCAACGTCGTCGAGGAAGAAGAGACCGACGAGGCCGACCCGGCCAATGTTCCGGAAACCGTGCCATCGGGCTCGACCGATATCGTGGTGGCCGCGGGCTCGGGCGAGGCGCTCGACCGCACGGACGACCCGGTGCGGATGTATCTGCGCGAGATGGGCTCGGTCGAACTGCTGTCGCGCGAGGGCGAAATCGCCATCGCCAAACGCATCGAGGCCGGCCGCAACACGATGATCGCGGGCCTGTGCGAAAGCCCGCTGACCTTTCAGGCGATCATCATCTGGCGCGACGAACTGCTGACGGAAGACGTGCTGCTGCGCGAGGTCATCGACCTCGAAGCCACCTTTGGCAACTCGCTGGACGAAGACGGCGAAGGCCCGGTGCTGGACGGTGTGGATGCCGACGGCGTGGCCATCCCCCGCCCCGCGCGCCGCGCCGAGCCCGAACTGGACGCCGACGGCAACCCGATCAGCTCGGGCGATGACGACGACGACGAATTCGACCAGTCCTCGATGTCGCTGGCGGCGATGGAAACCTCGCTGAAGCCGCGCGTGCTGGAAACGCTGGACCAGATCGCCCGCGACTATGAGACGCTGGAGGAGATGCAGCATCAGCGGATGCAGGCGACCTTGCAGGAGAAGGCCCGTTTCTCGCCCGCCGAGGAATCGGCCTATCAGAAGCTGCGGTCGGAAATCGTGCAACTGGTGAACTCGCTGCACCTGCACAACAACCGGATCGAAGCGCTGATCGACCAGCTTTACGGCATCAACAAGAAGATCATGATCATCGACTCGGGCATGGTCAAGATTGCCGATCAGGCCCGCATCAACCGGCGCGAATTCATCGACGAATACCGCGGCTATGAACTCGACCCGACCTGGTGCGACCGCATGGCGCGCGCCAAGGGCCGGGGCTGGCAGACGCTGTTCGAGCGCTTTGGCGACAAGGTTCTGGACCTGCGCGAGGAAATGGCCGAGGTCGGGCGCTATGTCGGCGTCGACATCAGCGAATTCCGCCGCATCGTCAATCAGGTGCAAAAGGGCGAGAAAGAAGCCCGGCAGGCGAAAAAGGAAATGGTCGAGGCCAACCTGCGGCTGGTTATTTCTATCGCCAAGAAATACACCAACCGCGGCCTGCAATTCCTCGACCTGATTCAGGAAGGCAACATCGGCCTGATGAAGGCGGTCGATAAATTCGAATATCGCCGCGGCTATAAATTCAGCACCTATGCGACGTGGTGGATCCGTCAGGCGATCACGCGGTCGATCGCCGATCAGGCCCGCACCATCCGCATTCCGGTGCACATGATCGAGACGATGAACAAGCTGGTGCGCACCAGCCGTCAGATCCTGCATGAAATCGGCCGCGAACCCTCGCCCGAGGAATTGGCCGAAAAGCTGCAGATGCCCTTGGACAAGGTGCGCAAGGTTCTGAAGATCGCCAAGGAACCGATTTCGCTGGAAACCCCGATCGGGGATGAAGAAGACAGCCAGCTTGGCGATTTCATCGAGGACAAGAACGCCGTCCTGCCGCTGGATTCCGCCATTCAGGAGAACCTGCGCGAGACGACGACGCGGGTGCTGTCCTCGCTGACCCCGCGCGAGGAGCGGGTGCTGCGCATGCGCTTTGGCATCGGCATGAACACCGACCACACGCTGGAAGAGGTCGGCCAACAGTTCAGCGTGACGCGCGAACGCATCCGCCAGATCGAGGCCAAGGCCCTGAGAAAGCTGAAACATCCCAGCCGGAGCCGCAAGCTGCGGAGTTTCCTGGATCAGTGAGGGGGGGGCGCCTGACGATGCGCACTCCCCAACCGAGCGGGACCAAGGGGTCACTCAAATGGATGCAACGGGCGGTCGCAGCGCGGCCAGACCTGTTGCAGCCTGAGGCCCTGCCGCTTTTGGACTGGGTTTCACCGCTGGCTGCGGATGACTTTGCGGAATACCGGGACGGCGCTTTTCTGGCGAGGCTCGGCCTGTCTGACTTGGCGCCTGACTTATCCCGGTTCTGGCCAAGACGCGGGCCGCAATGGGATGGGCTAGCCAGATTTGATGGCGGCGTGGTTCTGGCCGAGGCCAAGGCGCATTTAAGTGAATTTGACAGTCCGCCAAGTGCTGCGGGTGCGCGTTCAGCTGCGCAAATTGACAGGGCGTTTGAACAGGTTCAGGCGAGTCTCGGGATTGAGTTCCGGCCATGGCGACGGCGTCGGTATCAATATGCGAACCGTTTGGCGCATTTGTGGTGGCTCCGCTCCTTGGGTGTGGACGCTCACCTTCTCTTTGTCTCCTTCCTTGGAGACTCGGAAATGCCCGGCTCGGCATCACGGCAGGACTGGCATGCGGCCTATGAATTGGCCGATCGTGAATTGGGATTGCCTGCCGATCACGAATTGACGCGCACTGTGCACCATTGCTTCGTGGACGTCGCGCCGCTCCAACAGACGTAGGGTGCGTGCTTGCACGCACCAACCCCGGTGCGGTGCGTGCGAGCACGCACCCTACGTCACCAACCCCGGTGCGGTGCGTGCGAGCACGCACCCTACACCTTTGGCAAAACAAAACGCCCCCCACCGGCGTGAGGGGCGCCCGTTATTCCCGACCGTCAGTTCACGCGCGCATCGTGCCCGAGTTGTGCTTGCGGGCGACCAGCATCTTGGCGGTTTCCACCGCAACCGCCGCGTCGCGGCAATAGGCGTCGGCGCCGATGGCCTTGCCGAATTCCTCGTTCAGGGGCGCGCCGCCGACCAGCACGATGAACTCGTCGCGCAGGCCCTTTTCCTTGAGCGTGTCGATGACGACCTTCATGTAGGGCATCGTCGTGGTCAGCAGTGCCGACATGCCGAGGATGTCCGCCCCCTCGCGTTCCAGCGCGTCGAGGTATTTCTCGACCGGGTTGTTGATGCCCAGATCGACCACCTCGAAGCCCGCGCCCTCCATCATCATGCCGACGAGGTTCTTGCCGATGTCGTGGATGTCGCCCTTGACGGTGCCGATCACCATCTTGCCCATGCGCGGCGCGCCGGTCGAGACCAGCAGCGGCTTCAGGATGAACATCCCGGCCTTCATCGCGTTGGCGGCCAGCAGCACCTCAGGGACAAACAGGATGCCGTCGCGGAAGTCATGGCCGACGATGGTCATGCCGGCGACCAGCGCCTTGGTCAGCACGTCATAGGGGGTCCAGCCGCGTTCGAGCAGGATGTTGACGGCCTCTTCGATCTCGTCCTTCAGCCCGTCGTAGAGGTCGTCCATCATCTGCGAGACGAGTTCGTCGTCATCGAGTTCGGACAGGATGATCTCGTCGTCGTCGGCCATGGCAGATTCCTCGGGCTAAGTGTTGCCTTTTCAATGCGGCAGTTGCGCAGCCGCGACTTATCCATTCCCGACATGCGCCATGTGAAAGGCGACAGCGCAGGGAAGTTGGCGCGGTGGGCTTGAAATTTGTTCACTCTTCGTTCAGTATGGCCGCATGTCGGATGCCCCCGCCCTGCCCCCGGTCGATCCCCGTCTGCGCGCCGCTGCGCGCGGCACGATGGCGCAGCCCGCGCCGCGGTTTGACGCCCGGCGCCGCGAATGGGAGGCCGATGGCTGGGACCTGCCCGAGGACGAGCGCCCGGTCAATCGCGAGGTCAGTCTGGAGCGGCCGCGCAGCGTGATCGCATGGAACGAGTCGCCGGATCTGGGGTTTGACCGCGCGCTCAACCCGTATCGCGGCTGCGAGCACGGCTGCATCTATTGTTATGCGCGGCCTTCGCATGCCTTTCTGGGCCTGTCGCCGGGGCTGGATTTCGAAACCCGGCTGATCGCGCGGCCCGAGGCGGCCAAGGTGCTGGAGCGCGAGATTTCGCGGCCCGGCTACCGGGTGGCGCCGCTGGCGCTGGGGTCGAACACCGACCCATGGCAACCCGTCGAGGCGCAGTATCGCATCACCCGTTCGGTGCTGGAGCTGCTGCGCGACTGGCATCACCCGGTGACGATCACCACCCGCGGTGCGCTGGTCGAGCGCGATCTGGACCTGCTGGCGCCGATGGCGGCGCAGGGGTTGGTCGAGGTTGGCATCAGCCTGACCACGCTGGATGCCAGACTGGCGCGGGCGATGGAGCCGCGCGCGCCGACCCCGGCGCGGCGGCTGGCGATGATCCGGGCGCTGTCAGGCGCCGGGGTGCCGGTGCGGCTGATGATGGCGCCGGTGATCCCCGGCCTGACCGACCATGAGGTCGAGCCGCTGCTGGCCGCCGCGCGCGAGGCCGGGGCGCGGGTGGCGTGGTGGAGCCTGTTGCGCCTGCCGCATGAAGTCAGCGCGCTGTTTCAGGACTGGTTGATCCGCGAGCGGCCCAACCACGCTGCCAAGGTGATGAAATTGCTGCGCGACATGCGGGACGGGCGCGACACCGATGGCCAGTTCCACAGCCGGTTTCGCGGCGAGGGGCCGATGGCGGCGATGATCGCGCAGCGCGTGGCGCTGGCGCGGCGGCGGTTGGGCTATGACGAGGCGTTGCCGGTGCTCGACACCCGCCGGTTCGGCCCGCCGCCGCGCGCCGGGGATCAGTTGAGCCTGTTCTGACAGGCGGCGCTGTCCGGGCCGGCGTCGCCGGGGGGCGCTGCCCCCCACGGGCCGTGCCGGCCCTCCCCCCGGGATATTTGCAGAGCAAAGATGGGGGGCGGTCAGGCCATGGGGGCCAGTCGCGCCAGCCCGGCGACCTTGTCCGCGGCCGCCCCCGAGGCGATGGCCGCGCGGGCCAGCGTCACGCCGTCCTTGAGGGCACTCACCCGTCCCGCCACCAGCAGCGCCGCGGCCGCGTTCAGCAGCACGGCGTCCCGGTAGGCCGGGCGCCCCGCCCCGGCCAGCACGGCGCGCAATTCGCGGGCGTTTTCGGTGGCTTCGCCGCCCAGCAAGTCCTCGAACGGATGCAGCGGCAGTCCGGCGTCGTCCGGGTGCAGGGTGAATTCGCGCAGGGCGCCGTTTTCGAGCGCGACCACCTGCGAGGGCGCGGCGATCGACAGCTCGTCCGTGCCGTCGCCGCCATGCACCAGCCATGCGGCCTCGGACCCCAGCGCGCGCAAGACCTCGGCCATCGGCCGCAGCAGCGCGGGCGAGAAGGCCCCGGTCAACTGGCGCTTGACGCCCGCCGGGTTGGTCAGCGGGCCGAGGATGTTGAAGATCGTCCGCGTCCCCAGTTCGGCCCGCACCGGCCCGACATGGCGCATCGCCGGATGGTGCATCGGCGCCATCATGAAGCCGATCCCCACCTCGGTCAGCGCACGTTCGACCTCGGCGGCGCCGACCATGACGTTGATGCCCAGGGCCACCAGCGCATCGGCCGCGCCGGATTTCGAGCTGAGGTTGCGGTTGCCGTGCTTGGCCACCGAGACGCCCGCGCCCGCCACCACAAAGGCCGTCGCCGTCGAGATGTTCAGCGTGCCCTTGCCGTCGCCGCCGGTGCCGACGATGTCCATCGCCCCCGCCGGTGCGCGCACCGCCACGCAGCGCGAGCGCATGACATGCGCGGCGGCGGCGTATTCGTCGACCGTCTCGCCGCGCGTGCGCAGCACCATCAGAAAGCCGCCCATCTGCGCCGGGGTGGCGTCACCGGCAAAGAGGATGCCAAAGGCCGTCTCGGCCTCGGCGCGGGTCAGCGGGCGTTCGACCGCCGTGGCGATCAGGGGTTTGAGCGTGCTCATGCCGTCACCTTGGCGGAGTCGAGGAAGGTTTTCAGCATGGCGTGCCCATGTTGGGAGGCGATGCTTTCGGGGTGGAACTGCACGCCTTCGATCGGCAGATCGGTGTGGCGCAGGCCCATGATGGTGCCGTCGGCCAGCCAGCCAGTGACCTGCAGGCAGGCGGGCAGCGTTGCGCGCTCGACGATCAGCGAGTGATAGCGCGTCGCCAGCAGCGGCGAGGGCAGGCCCGCGAACACCCCTTGGCCCGCGTGGTGGATCTCGCCCATCTTGCCATGCACGATCTCGGCCGCCCGCACCACGCGCCCGCCAAAGGCCTGCCCGATGGTCTGATGCCCGAGGCAGACGCCCATCAGCGGTGTGCGGGTTTCGGCGGCAGCGGCGACGAGGGGCAGGCAGATGCCCGCGGCGTCGGGGTCGCAGGGGCCGGGGCTGAGGACAATGGCCGAGGGCCGCATCGCCATCGCCTGCTGCACGTCCAGCGCGTCGTTGCGCCGGACGACCACCTGGGCGCCCAGTTCCCCGAAATAATGCACAAGGTTGTAGGTGAAGCTGTCGTAATTGTCGATCAGGAGGAGCATGGCGGGTCCGGTCGGCGAGAGGGCAAGGGCGAGGGGGCGGGCGCCCCTACATGCAACCGCCGGGGCGCGAGGGTCAAGCCCGCGCAGGGGTGCAAGCCCGGTCAACAGCCGCTATAAGGAGGGGTAAGCAGGCGGGAGCAGAGGCGTCATGAACGGGTTCGTCAAGGGAATCGCTGTCGGTCTGGCGAGTTTCGTCGCCGGTTTCGCCGTGTTGTCGGTGGTTCTGCCGGTGCCGGAGGGTCGTGGACCTGCCGAGGTCAGCGCCGACGCCGCGCCGTCGCAGAGCGCGCCTGAGGTGGTGGTGCCGGGCACCGGGGGCGCTTTGCCTGCTGAACCCGCCGTTGAACCGACCATTGCGCAGCCTGTGGCCGAGGCGCCGGTGACGGAGGTTGCAACGACTGAGCCTGAACCCGCAGCGACCGCCGCTGAACCGACCGCCGCGCAGCCTGTGGCCGAGGCGCCGGTGACGGGGGTTGCAGCGACTGAGTCTGAACCCGCGACGCCCGCCGCTGAACCGCCTGCCGCGCAGCCTGTGGCCGAGGCGCCGGTGACGGGGGTTGCAGCGAGCGAGCCTGCGCCGACCGAACCCGCCGTTGAACCGACCACTGCGCAGCCTGAGGCAGAGGCGACGGTGACGGTGACGGAGGTTGCAACGACCGAGCCCGAACCCGCAGCCCCCGCCGCTGAACCGCCTGCCGCGCAGCCTGTGGCCGAGGCGCCGGTGACGGGGGTTGCAGCGAGCGAGCCTGAACCCGCAGCGGCTGCCGTTGAACCGCCTGCAGCGCAGCCTTTTGCCGAGACGCCCGCGACGGAGGGTGCAGCGACCGAGCCTGAACCCGCAGCCCCCGCCGCTGAACCGACCGCCGCGCAGCCGGTAATCGAGGCGCCCGCGACTGAGGTTGCGGCGACTGAACCCGAACCCGCAGCCCCCGCCGCTGAGCCAACCGCTTCGCTGCCTGAGGCCGAGGCGCCCGCGACCGAGGTTGCGGCGACTGAACCCGAACCCGCAGCCCCCGCTTCGCAGCCGGTGACCGAGGCGCCGGTAACGGAGGTTGCGGCGACCGAGCCTGACCCCGCAACGCCCGACACCGCCCTGCCCGCTGCTGCGGAACCAAGGCTCGAACCCGTCCCGGCCCAGACGGTGCCCGACAGCGAACCCTTGCTGCAAGACCCGGCCGAACCGGCGCCCGAACCCGCCGCCAGCGCTGCGGCTCAGGCGATGCCGCGTCCGGTGCCGGGTGTGACGCTGCGGCGCGGCGCCGAGGCCAGCGACGCGGCCCCACAGCCGGTCGAGGGCGTCACGCTGGGCCGCCTGCCCGCCATCGGCGCAGCGCCGCCCCCTGCGACCGAGCCCGAGCCAGTGCTGGAACCCGCAGCGCGCCGTCATGCCGCCGAATTCTCGCCCGAACCCGGTGCCAGCCTGCTCGGCCTTGTGCTGATCGACGCCCCTGAGGCCGAAGCGGCCTTGAGCGCGCTGGCGTTCAAGGTCACCGTCGCGCTCGACCCATCGGACCCTGACGCGCCGCGCCGCGCCCGCGCCTATCGCGCGGCGGGGCATGAGATCGCGCTGCTGGCTTCGGGCCTGCCAAGACTGGCGACGGCGGCGGATGTGCTGGTGACGCTGAACGCCTGGACCGCGGATTTCCCGGAGATCATCGGCGTGATGGATGTGCCGGTCAACGGCATCGGCGCCCAGCGCGGTCTGGCGCAGGAACTGGCGGCGATGCTGGCGCCGGACGGCTATGGCGCCATCGCGCTGCGCGGCGGCGCCGACGCCTATCTGAGCGCGGCGCGCGATGCCGGGCTGCCGGCGGGCGCGGTCTATCGGCAGATCGACGGCGAAGGGCAAAATCCCGCCACCCTGCGCCGCCTGATCGACCGCGCGGCCTTTGAGGCGCAACGCCAGAGCGGCATCCTGATCACCGGATCGGCGGCGAGCCCGGACACGCTGGCGGCGCTGAGCGCCTATGCGGCGGACGGGCGGCGCGGCGTGACGCTGGCGCCTGCCTCGGCGGTGCTGGCGAACTAGACCGAGAAGCTCAACCCGCAGCCGCAACTGGAGGCGGCATTCGGGTTCTGGATGACAAAGCGCGCGCCGATCAACTCATCGCTGAAATCGATGACGGCATTGGCCAGAAACGGCAAGGATACCGTGTCGATGGCGACGGTCTGGCCCTGGCCCTTCAGCAGCAGGTCGTCCCCGGCGGGTGCGTCGAGCGTGATCTCGTATTGAAAGCCCGAACAGCCGCCGCCGGACACGGCAACCCGCAAGACCTGCGGCACGCCGCTGGCCTCGGCGATTTCGGCGAGACGGGCAAAGGCGCGGTCGGTCACTTTGGGCGGCAGGTTCATCGGCGTTTTCCTTGGCGGTGAAGACAGATATAAGCAGCGGAAAGGTGCGCGACAAGCGCGCGCCGGGCAGGAGAGCATGACCCAACAGGCCCCCTTCGCCGCCGACCCCGCGCAAAGCCGCGGCCGGCTGCATGTCGAGCGGATTTCCACCTTCCGCTCGCCGTTTCAACGCGACCGCGACCGGATCATCCACTCGTCGGCCTTTCGGCGGCTGAAGCACAAGACGCAGGTCTTCATCGAGCACGAGGGCGATTATTACCGCACCCGGCTGACGCATTCGATCGAGGTGGCGCAGGTCGCGCGCACGCTGGCGGCGGCGCTGGGGCTGAACACCGATCTGGCCGAGGCGATCGCGCTGGCGCATGACCTGGGCCACACGCCCTTTGGCCATACCGGCGAGGACGCGCTGGCGGCGATGATGGAGCCCTTCGGCGGCTTTGACCACAACGCTCAGGCGCTGCGCATCGTCACCTCGCTGGAGCGCCACTATGCCGATTTCGACGGGCTCAACCTGAGTTGGGAAACGCTGGAAGGCATCGCCAAGCACAACGGGCCGGTGGTGACCCCGGATGGCAGCCCGCGCAAGGGGGCGCTGCCCGCCGCGCTGGTCGACTACAACGCCCGCCACGATCTGTGGCTGCACACCCATGCCTCGGCCGAGGCGCAGGTGGCGGCGATTGCCGACGATGTGGCCTATAACCACCATGACCTGCACGACGGGCTGCGCTCGGGCCTGTTCAGCGAAGACGATTTGATGGACCTGCCGATCACCGGCCCCGCCTTTGCCGAGGTCGATGCCATCTATCCCGGCCTCGACCGCATGCGCAGGCGACACGAGGCGCTGCGGCGGGTCTTTGGCGTGATGGTCGAGGACGTGATCGCCGTCGCCCGCCAACGGCTGCAGGCGGCGGAACCGGCGGATGCCGATGCGATCCGCCATCTGGGCGTGACGATCATCCGCTTTTCCGACCGGCTGTTTCGCGAGTTGAAGGTGATCCGGCAGTTCCTGTTTACCCGGATGTACCGCGCGCCCCGCGTGGTGGCGATGCGCGCCGAGGTGACCGATGTGGTGCGCGACCTCTTTACGCTGTTCCTGCAAAGCCCCGGGCACCTGCCGACAGAATGGCGCGAGGACGTCGCCCGCGCCGCGGATCAGGCGGCCTTGGCGCGGATCGTCGCGGATTACGTCGCCGGGATGACCGACCGCTTTGCCCTGCAGGAACACGCAAGGCTGCTGGGTTCGGACATGGGACGGTTCACGCGCTATATCGTCAGCGGATAGGGCGCCGCCTTCGGGGGCATCGAGCCCCCTCGGCGCCGGTGGGCTGCTGCCCACACCCGCCCAAAGGGGCCCACGGGCCCCTTTGGAAACCCCGTGGATAGTTGAGGCACAAAGATGGGAAATCCCGCCCCCATCTTTGTGCCTCAACTATCCTCAGGGGGGTGAGGCCGCAGGCCGAAGGGGGGCGCGAGCGCCCCCCTGACCCGGTCGGATGCAGCGCAGGCGTTGACCTTGGCGTTCGCCGTGGTAGTGCAGGGGCAATCGAGGAAAGTGACATGAACCTGTTCAATGATATCCGCGCGCTGGTGATCGACTGTCTTTCGGCGCTGGTTGCCGACGGTGTGCTGCCTGCCGGGCTGGAAACCGCCGCGGTGACAGTCGAGCCGCCGCGCGATGCGGCGCATGGCGACATGGCGACCAATGCCGCGATGGTTCTGGCCAAGCCCTCGGGCCTGCAGCCGCGCCTGATCGCCGAAGCGTTGGCGGCGCGTCTGCAGCGCGATCCGCGGGTTGCGGCGGCCGAGGTGGCGGGGCCGGGGTTCCTGAACCTGCGGCTGGCGCCTGCGGTCTGGCAGGGGGTGGTCGGTGCCGCCCTGCGCTCGGGGCGCGATTTTGGCCGTGGGTCGATCGGCGCCGGTCTGAAGGTCAATGTGGAATTCGTCAGCGCCAATCCGACCGGGCCGATGCATGTCGGCCATGTGCGCGGCGCGGTCGTCGGCGATGCCCTCGCCAATCTGCTGGCCTTTGCCGGTTGGCAGGTCACGCGGGAGTATTACATCAACGACGGTGGCGCGCAGGTTGATGTGTTGGCGCGCAGTGCCTTTGAGCGTTACCGCGAGGCGCATGGCCTGTCGCCCGAGATTGCCGAGGGGCTTTACCCCGGCGACTATCTGATCCCCGTGGGTGAGGCGCTGAAGGCACAGTTCGGCGACCGTTTTCTGGGCGCGCCGGAAGCCGACTGGTTGCCGGTGATCCGCGAATTTTCGACCACGGCGATGATGGCGATGATCCGCGAGGATCTGGCGGCGCTGGGCGTGCGCATGGACGTCTATTCCAGCGAAAAGGCGATCTATGGCACCGGCCGGATCGAGGCGGCGCTGGACACTCTGCGCGGCATGGGTCTGATCTATGAGGGCGTGCTGGAACCGCCGAAGGGCAAGACGCCCGAGGATTGGGAACCGCGCGAGCAGACGCTGTTTCGCAGCACCGCGCATGGTGATGACGTCGACCGCCCGGTCAAGAAGTCGGATGGCTCGTGGACCTATTTCGCCCCCGACATCGCCTATCACCACGACAAGGTGCAGCGCGGGTTTGATCTGCTGATCGACATTCTGGGCGCTGACCATGGCGGCTATGTCAAGCGGATGAAGGCTGCGGTGTCGGCGCTGTCGAACGGTCGGGTGCCGCTGGACATCAAGCTGATCCAGTTGGTCAAGCTGTTCAAGAACGGCGAGCCCTTCAAGATGTCGAAACGCGCGGGCACCTTTGTCACGCTGCGCGATGTGGTCGAGATGGTGGGCGCCGATGTCACCCGTTTCGTCATGCTGACGCGCAAGAATGACGCGGCGCTCGACTTCGATTTCGACAAGGTGCAGGAGCAATCCAAGGACAACCCTGTCTGGTATGTGCAATACGCCCATGCCCGTATCGCCTCGGTGCTGCGCAAGGCGGCGGCGGCCGGGGTGGATGTGTCGGACGGCGCGCTGGCCGGGCTGGACCTGACCTCGCTGGACCATCCGGCGGAACTGGCGCTGATGCGCAAGCTGGGCGAT
>Ga0209573_1004904_pt1 | contig 12673 bp, 11 predicted proteins | sample TNRBio252014_DNA_FD_185870 | JGI IMG/M metagenome (GOLD analysis project Ga0209573, IMG submission 185870) | Wastewater treatment Type I Accumulibacter community from EBPR Bioreactor in Madison, WI, USA - TNR Reactor_6/25/2014_ DNA (SPAdes)... | ecosystem: Engineered > Bioreactor > EBPR >...
CCGCCGGCCCAACGAGCCGTCGACGCGAAACTGCACCGTGCGCGTTTCCAGGATGCTGCCCAACCCGGCGCCCATCAGGATGCCGGCCAGCGTGGCGCCGGTCTCGTTGGGATAGCGGCTGGCCGAGTCGGCCGGCGTCAGCAACATCAGCAGCAGCGGGCCAGCGACGGCCAGCAGCGCCTGGCGCGAAACGGGCAGACCCTGCCACCAGGCGGCCAAGCGGTCCTCGAAGCGCAGCCAGAGCAGCAGGACAACCACTCCCAGAATCCAGCCGCCGATCACGTCCTGAGGAAAGTGGATGCCCAGGTAGACGCGCGACAGGCCGATCAGAATGATCATCGCGACGGCCAACACGCTGAACCAGGTGCGCTTGACCTTGGCCGCCAGGTAGCCCCAGACAATCACGCCGCCGGTCTGGGCGTGGTTGCTGGGAAAGCCGAAGCTGGCCTCGCTGACCAACTGGCGCACCCGGGTCGGATCAGGCCGCGGCAGGTCGAACAGCGACTTCAATGCCTCGTTGAACCAGGAGGAGAGCATGGTCAACACCAGCAAGCGAATGCCCCACCTGCGGTTGACGCACCAATAGAGCAGCGTCAGGATCACCAGATAGGCTTCGCGGTTGCCCAGCCAGGTGATGGCTTTGAAGAAGGTGTCCAAGAAGCCGCTGCTGATCGACTGGACAGCCAGGATCAGGTCCATTCCCCAGGTTTGCAGGCCGAGCAGTTGTTCCATGGTACGCCTCGTGTCAGGTTTCGAGTGTCGAGTGTCAAGGGTCGAGTGTCGAGTGTCAAGTGTCAGGTTGGGCGCATGACAACGCTTGTCACTTGACACCTGACACTTGTAACTTGACACTATCTCACTCCGCCAGCCGCTGCACCGCCGCCAACAACAGATCTGCGCTGGCCACGAAATCCTCGATCGCAATGTGCTCGTTGGGCGTGTGGACTTCGGCCATGCCGGTGCTGATGACGACGCAGGGGATGCCGGCCGCAGTGTAGATGTTGCCGTCGGTGCCGCCGCCGCTGGCGCGCAGTTGAACGCTGTGGCCCAGGCTGCGGGCCGCGCCGGCCACGGCCTGCACAATCGGCTCGTTCTCGGCAAGACGATAGGTGTTGTAGGTGCGGGTGACGTCGGCCTCCAGCCGGGCGCCGTGACGGTCGGCCGAGTCTTGGAACGCCGCGACGATGCGGGCGGTCAGCGCCTCCAGCTTGGCGTTGTCGCGGCTGCGCGCCTCGCCGATGATCTTGACGCGCTCGGGCACGATGTTGCGCGCCGTGCCGCCCTCGATGATGCCCACGTTGCAGGTCGTCTCGGCGTCGATGCGGCCCAACGGCATGGCCGCGATGGCCTCGGCCGCCACGCGGATGGCGTTGATGCCCTTCTCTGGCTCGGCGCCGGCGTGGGCGCTGACGCCATGCACCGTCAGGCGGATATTGTCCTGTGACGGCGCGCTGACCACGATGTGGCCGATGGGCCCGCCCGAGTCCAGCACGATGCCATAGCGGGCGCGCAGCCGGCTGGTGTCCAGGTTGCGCGCGCCGTACAGCCCCAACTCCTCGCCGACGCTGATCACCACCTCCAGCGGCGGATGCGGCAAACCCTGCTCTTGCAGCACGGTCAGCACCTCCAGCACCGCAGCCACGCCCGACTTGTCGTCAGCGCCCAGAATCGTCGTGCCGTCGCTGTAGACCACGCCGTCGCGGATCACCGGGGTGATGCCGCGGTCTGTGCCGACGGTGTCCATGTGGGTGCTGAGCAACAGCCAGTCGCCGGCCCCTGTGGACGTCCGGCCCACCAGATTGCCCACGGCGTCCATCTCGGTCTGCAAGCCGAGCGTCTGGAGGCGAGCGTCCAACTCGCGGCCGATCTCGGCTTCGAAGCTGCTGGGGCTGTCGATGCGCACCAGGTCGAGGAAGGTTTGCAGGAGGCGCTGTTGGTTGATCAAGGGTGGCTGCCTTTTTGGGGAACTTGTGGGTATTCCTGAGCGTGGCAGGGATTATAGCATAGGTGGGGGGTGTGGGGGAATACCACAGCGGATGAAGAACAGCGGATGAAGGAATACCACAGCGGATGAAGAACAGCGGATGAAGGAATACCACAGCGGATGAAGAACAGCGGATGAGGGAATACCACAGCGGATGAAGAACAGCGGATGAGGGAATACCACAGCGGATGAAGAACAACGGATGAGGGAATACCACAGCGGATGAAGAACAACGGATGAGGGAATACCACAGCGGATGAAGAACAACGGATGAGGGAATACCACAGCGGATGAAGAACAGCGGATGAGGGAATACCACAGCGGATGAAGAACAGCGGATGAGGGAATACCACAGCGGATGAAGAACAGCGGATGAGGAACAGCCGGTGAAGAGCCGGAGTGACCATGAGACGCGTGGCGTCACGTCCGCCATCCGCTGTTTTTCATCCGCTGAGGGACAGCGGTTGAAGAGCCGGAGTGGCCATGAGACGCGTGGCGTCACGTCCGCCATCCGCTGTTCTTCATCCGCTGTGGTATTCCCTCATCCGCTGTGATACCTCTTTCTACACCACCTGCCCCCGCTTCACCACCGTCTCCACCAGATTCGTCCCAAAGCGATAGCCCACATGCCGGTAGTCGGGGACGTCCAGCACCAACACGTCGGCCTGTTTGCCCACCTCCAGGCTGCCCACGTACTGGCCCAGGTTGAGCGCGTGGGCAGCGTTGATGGTAGCAGCGTTGATGGCCTCGGCCGGCGTCAATTTGAGATAGCGGCAGGCCAGAGCGACGATGAACTGCATCGACTCGCACCAGCAGGTGCCGGGGTTGAGATCGCTGGCCAGCGCCAGCGCGCCGCCCAGCTCGATCAGCCGGCGGGCGCGGGTGTAGTCGTGGTGGCCCAGGCCGAAGGGGGTGCCGGGCAGGCTGACGGCGACGACGTCCGACGCGGCCAAGGCAGCCAGTTGCTCGTCGGTGGTGCGTACCAGGTGATCGGCGCTCACTGCGCCCAACTCCACCGCCAGGGTGGCCCCGCCGATGGGCTCGAACTCGTCGGCGTGCAGCTTTAACCCCAGGCCGAGCGCACGCGCCGCTTCCAGGATGCGCCGCGTCTGGGCCAGGTCGAAGACGCCGGCCTCGCAGAAGACATCGCAGAAGTCGGCCGCCCGCACGTAGTATTCACCGTCGGGGGTCTCCACAGTGTAGCGCAGGTCGGCGATGGCCGGCAGCATCTCGTCCACCACCAGATCCACGTATGCATCAGTGCGGCCCTGGTATTCGGCTGGCACGGCGTGCGCCCCCATGAAGGTGGGGACCAGGTCCATGGGGTGTTCCTCGTCCAGCAGGCGGATGGCGTCCAGCATCTTGATCTCGGTGTGCAGGTCCAGCCCGTAGCCGGTCTTGACCTCGGCCGTGGTGGTGCCGTGGGTGAGCATCGCGTCCAGCCGGGGCAGGGTCTGGCTGATCAGGTCGTCCAGCGAGGCGGCGCGCGTGGCGCGCACCGTGCGCATGATGCCGCCGCCAGCCTGCATGATCTGCATGTAGCTGGCGCCGGCAATGCGCTGCTCGAACTCGTCTGCCCGATCCCCCGCCCACAGCAGGTGGGTGTGAGGATCGACGAAGCCGGGCAACACGACCTTGCCGGCCGCGTCGATCACGTGGGCGGCGTCGGGGTCGTCCAAGAGGGCCAGCACCTCGGCCGTCCGGCCCACGGCCACGATCTGTCCGGCCAGGCTGGCCAGCGCGCCATCTTCGATCAGGCCGGGATCGGCCAACGCCAGGCCGCGCTTCGGCCCATCCGGGCTCGCGCAGGTCAACATCTGAGCAGCATTGACAATCAATAAGTCGGCGTCCATGGAGACTCCTTCCGGATTACGGGTCACGGGTTACGGGTTACAGGTTACGGGTCACGATCATGGTACCACGCTGAGAGAGGGGCGTCAAGGCGGGGAGCTTGCCCATGTCGGGGATCGATGTTATACTAGCGGCGCTTTGTACCCATAACCGCCTCCCTAAGTCCAAGTGCGTGCAGGAGACATCCATGATTCAGTCAAGAAGAACCCTGGCTATCGTTTCGATCATGATCGCCGTGGCGTTGCTGGTCGCCGCGTGCGGCGGCTCCAACAGCGCCGGCAGCAGCGCGGCTACGCCGACCCCTGAGCCTGTGCCTGCATCTGTTCTCGCCTCGGCGCTTGCCGCCTACACGGGGCCCATTGGCGTATTGCAGTCGCCATCTGACACGCTGACACAACCGTTGTCCGTCGAAGGCATCACGCAGGCCGTTACCCTCACCGGCGGGGATCCGCCCTGTCCTGGCTTGGTGAACACCGGCGCGCCGGATTACGTCTTCGAGGTAGCTGCCGACCTGAGCACCGTGACCGTTACCTTTGAGGGAGACACTATGGGGACGTTGTTGATCGTCGGGCCCCAAGGTGCGCGGATCTTTTGCAACGACAACATAACGCAGCAGCCGAGCGTGGCCATCTCCCAGCCTGCGCAGGGCCGCTATGGGGTGTTGGTTGGACGCGGCAACATGACTGGGGCAAACACTGGCAAGCTGATTGTAGCGGGCCAATAAGGCGCCCCACCGGGTATGCCTGTACCCGGAAAGACGAAGCGACGATGAAAACTTATACCTTCCACGTCTCTGTCCCTGACCTGCCCGATACCTGGCGTCGCGTCGAAGTCGCGGCCGAGCAAACGCTGCGTGATCTGCACGTGGCCATCCAGGAGGCGCTGGACTGGGACCCCGACGACGACATCGCTTTCTTTGTGGGCGACAATCCGCTGGAAGACGGCGAGCAGTACACCATCGACGTCGACGAAGATTGGGATGACGAAGATGATGAGGAACTCGACCAAGTGGATGACGAGGAGATCGAGTCCATGGTCGAGAGCCTGCCACCGTTGGAACTGGGAGACGCGCCCCGGCCTGAGACCATGGAAGACGCCCTGGCGCTGATCGAGAGCAATCCTGAAGTGCGCGCTCAGGTGAAACAGATGCTGGTCGAACAGATGGGCGTGCCCAGCTTCATGGCTGACATGATGTTGGGCAGCCTCAGGTCGCTCATGGAGATGATGCCCGAAGGCCTGCTGGCAGGACTGACCGGCGCGGGTCCCGAAGCCAAGGACGCGGTCACAACCACGCTGGAGTCGTTGGGGCTGGCAGCAGGCGAGCAGATGATCTACATGTTCGGTGACGATGAGTGGCGTTTCGATGTGCGCCTGGAAGCCATCAACGACCAGGCTGAGGAGGACGCGATGTATCCGTTGCTGTTGGACGGAGACGGTCCTGCGCCAAAGCAATACCTTGATGAGGACGACGACAAGCTCGGCTGGCTGTGGGATGATCTTGAGGATGAAGAGGACGGCATGGATGATGAGGACTAGCGCTTGTTGGCGCTGATTCGACGGTTGAGCGGGCCGGCGTTGCTGCTGGCCATTGCGTTGTTGCTGCAAACAGGCGCGGCTGGAGCCCAGCAAGACGAGTTGCTGGCCAGCCGCGCCTTTCTGCCGCTGGTCGCAGCCAGCGCCGCCGCCCCTTGCCAGCCCCTACCCGGCGCCAGCTACAGCACGCTGTCCGTGCTGCCGCCGCCCACCGACCGGCCGGCCGAGCAGCACGCCGATCTCAACCTGGCTTTGCGCAGCTACACGCCCACCGGGGGATATCTGGGGCTTGTCGACTACGGCGGGCCAACCGATCCTGGCACGCCGCAATTGCCCGGCCTGTTCGCCGACAACCGCACCGCGAGCTTCGTGCGCGTCCAGCGCGTCTACGATTGGAACTGGGCCTGCAACTGCCGGGGAGCGCCGCTGGAGAGCCCGACCGTCACCCTGGCTGAGCTGGCGACCACGCCCGGAGAGCCGTTGCGCGTGCCGGCTGCGGGCTACACCGTCGGCAGCGGCCACCAGGCGCTGGTGCTCTTTGCCGCCCCTGATCGCATCACCCTCAAGTACACCCGAAACGATAACGTGGTGCATGGCTACACGCTGCACCTGGAGGGGCTGTGTGTGGACCCGCCCCTGCTCGACCTGTACCGAAGCTGGAACGCGGCCGGCCGCAGCCAGTTGCCGGCTTTAGCCGCGGGCCAGGCCATGGGCCGCGCCGCGGGAAACACCCTCGGCGTGGCCATCCGCGACAGCGGCGCATTCCTCGACCCTCGCTCGCGCAAGGACTGGTGGCGCGGCCGCTAGTGCTGCGTCAATCATGATTTGAGGAGTTCGCATGCCCACATGCGAACCCGGCGTATTCTGCTCCAGCCGGTTCACGGAATCGGCTAGAGCGGCTCCAACGATGCACTTGCGCCATCGTCCATGTGTGGTCGGGCGTCACGGCTCATAGAAAATCAGCCGGGTGCTGCCGTATTGGCGCTCGTCGTAGCGGCGCAGGTGCAGCAGCGGCAGGTTGGGGTCGTCTTCTTTGGGGAAGATCTGCACCACCACCTGGCCGCGTTCGGTCAGCAGCTCCGGCCGGGCGTCCACGGCTCGCAGCGCCTTCTGCCAAAGCTCTTTGTACTGCGGTGGGGCAATGTAAATCAAATCGAACGGTTCGATCTCCGGCCGACTCAGATAGGCGAAGGCGTCGCCGCGCACCACGTGCGAGCGGCCTCTCTCGCCCAGTCCCGTGCTGCGTAAGTTCTGGCCGAGTACCTGCACGGCGCGGCTGTCCTTCTCTACGAAGACGACGCTGGCCGCGCCGCGGCTGAGCGCCTCGATGCCTACCGCGCCGGTGCCGCCGAACAAGTCCAGCCAGCGATGGCCGCGGATGAATTGCTGCGATTCGAGGATGCTAAAGAGGGCCGACTTGACGCGATCGGCAATGGGCCGGGTCGAGTCACCGGGGACAGATTGTAGTGGATGGCCTTTGGCTGTGCCAGCAATGACTCGCATGAGCGGGGTGTGGGGTGTCGGGTGTCAAGTGTCGGGTGTCAAGTGCCGGAGTGTCAGGTGCCGGAGTGTCAGGTGCCGGAGTGTCAGGTGCCAGAGTGCCGGGTGTTGGATGTGAAAGAGCCGTGAATCGGTAGTGATTTGGCGATGACTGGTTTCTACCACGACCGTGCTTTCGCTACCTGACACTTGACACTGCGACACCTGACACCTCTTACTTGACGCTTCAGGGTCTGCCATCGCGCAGAAAAGCCGCCAGATTCTCTCCCTGCCACAGGCCGCGGTCGAGGATGAACCAGGCCAGCAGCAGCGCGCCGAGGGCTTCGAAGGTCAGCAGCAGCGGCTCGTCGCGGATGACCTTGGCGTAGGCGCGCAGGATGGCTTCGGGCGAGCCGACGTGCTTCCACTGATGAAAGCGCCGGCCGCGCAACGGCCACAGCAAGGTCTGGCTGAAGCTCCACATACGGTCGGCCAGCAAGTGGCCGGAGAAAGCCAGCAGGTAGGGCAGGCCGCGCGGAAGCTGGCCTGCAGCCGCAGCCGCCAGCCAGACGCCGCCGTGCAGCAGGGCTGTGTGGCCGTAGAGCAGCGCGGCCTCGGCGTCGGTCAGCACGAAGGTGGCCAGCGGCTTATCGATCAAGTCCGGCAGCACAGCCGCCAGCGCCGCCAGCCGGTAATCGGCGTCCTCGAACAGCCCGGCCTGGCGCTGCAAGAGGTTGAGGACGGCCCAGGTGAATTCGACGTGTCCAGGTGGAAGCATAGCAAGGTGCCGGGTACTTCATTGGTGTCAAGGGTGTCGCATGGCCGTCCGGTGCCCGGCATCTGAACGGTGATGGGAGGCATTATAACGGCCCCGGCCAAATGTGGCAATTGACACAGGCGTGGCTATAATGGGCGCTATGGACGGACGCAACTCACCCTGGATTTGGCTCCGGCCTGGCATGCACGTCAAACGCTGGCTGATCTTGTTGATGCTGGGCATCGTGCTCGTCAGCCTGGGGCTGGCCTTTGTGTTGCGCCAACTGTACACCGAAATGGTTCTGCCGCCGGCTTTCTATTTCCTGACGCTGCAATTTTTCAGCCGGCCTGTGCGGGCGGTCATTTTGGGCAGCGTTGGGGTCCTCGTCATCGCGTTCGCTCTCGTGCAAATCAACCGCTCAGTGCTCATCCCCTTTCTCTCGGCTGGCCAGCCCAACGTGGCTGAGAAGATCTATCAACACCATCGCCGGCGGCGCGGGCCGAAGATCGTGGCCTTGGGCGGCGGCACGGGCCTGTCCACCCTGCTGCGCGGCCTGAAGGAGTACTCGGACAACATCACAGCCATCGTCTCGGTGGCCGATGACGGCGGCAGCTCCGGCAAGCTGCGTGAGGCTACCGGCATGCTGCCGCCGGGCGACATCCGCCAATGCCTCGTGGCCCTATCCGAGGAAGAGGGCGTGACCGGTCAGCTCTTCCAATATCGCTTCAGCGACCAGTACGGGCTGGGTGAGCACAGCTTCGGCAACCTGTTCATCGCGGCCATGAGCGACATCGCGGGCAGCTTCGAGCAAGGCGTGGTCGAGTCCAGCCGGGTGCTGGCGGTGCGCGGCCGCGTGATCCCTTCGACGCTCAAGCAGGTGACGCTGGCGGCCGATCTGCGAGTGGAAAACGGCCAGAACGGCCACGGCTGGCAGCGGGTGTTGGGAGAATCGGCCATCCCCGCCGCGCGCCATGAGATCGTGCGGGTTTTCCTCGAACCAGAAAGCGTGCCGGCCTACCCGGAGGCGGTCAAGGCCATCTTGCAGGCCGATCTGATCATCGTCGGCCCTGGCAGCCTGTTTACCAGCGTGCTGCCCAACCTGCTGGTGCCGGGCATCGGCGCGGCCATTCGGGCCTCGCAGGCGCGCAAGGTGTACGTGTGTAACGTGGCCACGCAGCCGGGCGAGACGACCCATTTCGACGTCAACGCGCACGTCAAAGCCTTGCAGCGCCATGTGGGTGACCTGTTCACCGTGGTGCTGGCCAACAACCACATCATCCCCAGCCGCGGCGAGATGGCGCGCCTGGAGCCGGTGGCATTGCCGCCTGAAACGCCGCCGGGCTACACGCTGCTCACCGGCGACGTGATCGACGAGGACCGGCCCTGGCGCCACGATTCAGCCAAACTGGCGCGTGCCATCATGGCACTCTATCAGGAAACTTCTCCGTAATATGCGCTGCATCATGTTCTTTTTGTGCAGTCTATGGTATACTATGCAACGGTTCGTTCTATCGAAAGGTAAGGCGCGGCGTAATGCGCTTACCCATACGCTTCAAAACATGTAGCTCTAAGGAGGCAAGACAATGGCTGTCAAGATCGGTATCAACGGATTCGGCCGTATTGGCCGGCAGGTGTTTAAGGCGATTGAGGAGAAGTACGACGGCGTGCTGGAAGTCGTCGCCATCAATGACCTTTTCGACGCTCAGACCAACGCGCATTTGCTGAAGTACGACAGCAACTACGGCCGCTTCCCCGGCACGGTTGAGGTGGTGGACGGCAATCTGGTCGTCAACGGCGAGACCGTCAAGGTCTTCGCTGAAAAAGACCCGGCGAAGATTCCGTGGGGCGACCTGGGTGTGGAGATCGTCGTGGAGTCGACCGGCGTCTTCACCGACGCCAGCAAGGCCAAGGCCCACATGGATGGCGGCGCCAAGCGGGTGATCATCTCTGCCCCGGCCAAGGGCGAGGACCTGACCATCGTCATGGGCGTCAACGACGACCAGTACGACCCAGCCAAGCACTTCATCGTCTCCAACGCGTCCTGCACCACCAACTGCCTCGCGCCGGCCGCCAAGGTGGTCAACGACAACTGGGGCATCGTCAAGGCGATGATGACCACGGTACACTCCTACACCAACGACCAGCGCATCCTGGACTTGCCGCACAAGGACCTGCGCCGCGCCCGCGCCGCCGCCCTGAACATTATCCCCACCAGCACCGGCGCGGCCAAGGCCGTCAGCCTGGTGATCCCCTCGCTGAAGGGCAAGTTCGACGGCATGTCGCTGCGCGTGCCCACGCCCACCGTCTCCATCGTCGACTTCGTCTGCGAGCTGGAGAAGCCGGCCACCACCGAGGAACTGCGCGCGGCCTTCGTGGCTGCGGCCGAAGGTCCCATGAAGGGCATCCTCGGCGCCACATACGAGCCCCTCGTCAGCATGGACATCAAGGCTGACGAGCGCAGCAGCGTCGTCGACCTGCAGTTCTGCCAGGTGATCGGCGGCAACATGGCCAAGATCATGACCTGGTACGACAACGAATGGGCCTATTCGGTGCGCGTGACCGACCTGTGCAAGCTGATGTTGGACAAGGGGCTGTAATCAGCGCTCTGTCCCCTTGCTTGGATCGGGGCATACCATGAAACGTGAAGCATGAAACGTGGTCGGACTTGTGTTCGGCCCGCGTTGCATGTTTCACGTTTTTGCACTGTGGAAAGGCAACGACACAGAGGACACTGAGGAGACACAGAGGACACAGAGAAGAGGCAAGAACACTGTGGATATCGAGATGGCGCAGAGGACCCAGGGTCTGCATCTCTCTGCGATCTCTGTGTCTCCTCTGTGCCCTCTGTGTAGCTCCGAAATACCTTCATAAACGCAACGCGTTCGATCAAGGAGCACTCCCATGAACAAGAAAACAATCCGCGACGTCGACGTTACTGGCAAGCGCGTCTTTGTGCGCGTGGATTTCAACGTGCCGCTGGACGGCGCAGGCAACATCACCGACGACACCCGCATCCAGGGCGCCATGCCGACCATCCGCTATCTGCTGGAGCACGGCGCGGCGCTGGTGCTGGCCTCGCACCTGGGCCGGCCCAAGAGCGGCCCGGAGCCCAAGTTCAGCCTGGCCCCCACCGCCAGGCGCTTGCAGGAGCTGCTGCCCGACAACCAGGTGATCATGGCCGCCGACTGCATCGGCCCTGGGGTCGAGGCGCAGAAGCAGGCCCTGCAAGCCGGCCAGGTGTTGGTGCTGGAGAACGTGCGCTTTTACAAGGGCGAGCAGAAGGGCGACATGGACTTCGCCGCGCAGCTCGCCAGCCAGATCGATGTCTACGTGGACGACGCCTTCGGCACGGCCCACCGCCCCGACATGAGCGTGGCCGGCGTGCCCGAGATCATGCGCGGCCAAGGCAAGCCCGTGGTGGCCGGCTTCTTGCTGGAGAAGGAGATCGAGTTCCTAGGCTCGGCCGTCGAGCAGCCGGTGCGTCCCTTCGTGGCCATCCTGGGCGGCGCCAAGGTCAGCGACAAGATTAACGTCATCAAGAACCTGCTGGGCAAGGTCGATGCGCTGCTGATCGGCGGCGGCATGGCCAACACCTTCTTCAAGGCGCAGGGCCACGAGATGGGCGACTCGCTGGTGGATGACGCCGGCCTGGAGTTAGCTCAAGGGCTGATGGCCGAGGGCGGCGACAAGCTGGTGCTGCCGGTGGATGTGGTGGTGGCCGACGCCTTCGCGGCCGACGCCAATCACAAAGTCGTGGGCGTGGACGAGGTGACGGCTGGCTGGCGGGTGCTGGACATCGGCCCGGCCAGCATCGCCCACTATGCCAATCGCCTGGCGGCGGCCAAGACCGTGGTCTGGAACGGCCCCATGGGCGTCTTCGAGTTCCCCGCCTTCGCCAAGGGCACCTTCGCCATCGCCGACGTGCTGGCCAATCTGGACGCGACCACCATCATCGGCGGCGGCGACTCGGCCGCGGCCGTGCAGCAAGCCGGTCTGGCCGACAAGATGACCCACATCAGCACCGGCGGCGGCGCCAGCCTGGAGTATCTCGAGGGCAAGGTGCTGCCCGGCGTGGCGGCGTTGGATGAGAAGTAGCAGGTTGCATGTTGCAAGTGGCAAGTTGCAGGTGAGAGCGCCGGCTGCCCGATGAGGGCGGCCGGCGTTTTTATGATGCCCAACCTGTGGTATAATCTAACCACGAGATGATTCTTGAACTGGAGTGCGTTTCCTGATGGGCGCGTGGCGTGATCAGGAGGACTTACGAGGAGCGTGCAATGATTGCTGTTCGGAGCGTACAAGAGGTGATAGCGGGCGCTGTGACGGTCAAGCTGCCGGCGCATTTTGCGGCGAGGCGGGTGGAAGTGATTGTGCTGCCCATGGAAGAGGATGAACCAGGGCCAGCGCGGCTTGAAGACTTGCTTCTGGCCGCGCCTACGTTGACTGATGAGGAGTTGAAGAGCTTTGCCGAGATTAGAGAATGGATGAACCAATGGACCGTCAGCGAATTCTGATCGACACGTCGATCTTGATCGACCACCTGCGACGGGAGCACAAAGAACGTAGTGTTTATTTTGGGGCAGCGCAACGGTTCGATTGCTGGGTTTCGGCCATTACCGAGTTCGAGTTTCGTGTGGGCATAACGCCAACCAACCGGCCTTTCGCTCACGCCTTGCTTGGCATTACACCAATCTTGCCGTTTGACTCAACTTGCGTCCACACCGCAGTCGGCATCTATCATGATCTGAAGGCCGTCAACCGGCTTATTGCAATGCCTGATCTGTTCATTGCGGCTACGGCTGTTGTTCATAACTTGCCGCTGCTAACGCTAAACCTCTCACATTTCGAACGGGTTGGTGAACTGACTCTGGTGAACACTGCCAGTCTGTAAGGACCGTCTAGGATTTGGGAGGGGCTGCAGCATCACCTGACGCTTCGATCACGGTTGCGCGCTTCTCATCGGCGCCGGCCAGTTGTTCGTCGGCAACTCAGCCCAATTGCACGCGTCGAATGACCGCAGTCAACAGCATCCTCGCTGCAACACCTCCCGCCGGCGCCAGGCCAGCGCGCCC
>Ga0209573_1004905_pt1 | contig 12672 bp, 9 predicted proteins | sample TNRBio252014_DNA_FD_185870 | JGI IMG/M metagenome (GOLD analysis project Ga0209573, IMG submission 185870) | Wastewater treatment Type I Accumulibacter community from EBPR Bioreactor in Madison, WI, USA - TNR Reactor_6/25/2014_ DNA (SPAdes)... | ecosystem: Engineered > Bioreactor > EBPR >...
GATCAACAAGCTGGCCGATGACTTCGGTCTGAACGCGCCCCTGACCGCCAAGGTGGGCACGCTCACCGTCGGTCAACAGCAGAAGGTCGAGATCATCAAGGCGCTCTATCGGGGCGCCCGGATCTTGATCCTCGACGAGCCGACGGCCGTGCTGATCCCGCAGGAGGCCGAGGAGCTCTTCAAGCTCATCGAGCACCTGCGCGCCGACGGCGTGACCCTGATCTTCATCAGCCACAAGCTGAAGGAAGTGCTCCGCGTGAGCGACCGGGTCACCGTCATGCGCCGGGGCCAGCTGATCGACACCCGCGACACGGCGAGCACCACCATCGTCGAGCTGGCCGAGGCCATGGTCGGCAAGGCGGTGGATCTGACAGTCGCCAAGCGCCCGAGCGCGCCCGGCGAGAGCCACCTCGAGTTGCGCAAGGTCACGACCCGCGCTGAGCAGGAGGCCCGGCCGCTGCAGGATCTCACCCTGACGCTGCGCTCCGGCGAGATCCACGGCCTGGCGGGCGTCGACGGCAACGGCCAACAGGCGTTGGTGCAGGCCATCATGGGGTTGTGCCCCCTGACGGCGGGCCAGGTGCTCTATCGCGGCCAGGATATCGCCACGATGGAGACGGCCGAGCGCATCCAACAGGGCATCGAGCACATCCCCGAGAATCGCCACACCGAGGGCCTGGTGCTTGGGTTGAGCGTGACCGACAACCTGCTCCTCGAACGATTCGAGAAGTCGCCGTTTGCCGAGCGTGGCATGCGCCAGTTCAAGACGATGCACGAGCATGCCGCGGCGCTGATGACGAAGTTCGACATCCGCGCGCCGAGTCCCGAGGTGCAGACGTTGAAGCTCTCGGGCGGTAATCAGCAGAAAGTCATCCTGGCGCGAACGCTCTGGCCGGAGCCGACCGTGTTGATCGCCATGCAGCCGACGCGCGGTCTCGACGTCGGCGCGGCCTCGTTCATTCACAAACAGATGGTCGAAGCCCGAGACCGGGGCTGCGCGGTCCTGATCATCTCGTCCGAGCTCGACGAAATCATGGCCGTCAGCGACGTCATCAGCGTGATCTATGAAGGCCGGATCGTCGAGACGCGCGCGGTCAAGGCCACGAATCTGAATCGGATTGGGTTTCTGATGGCCGGCGGCAGACCGGAGGAGGCGCCGGTCGGGCCGGCCGAGGAGATCACGTATCTGACGTAGGCGACAAGCGGAGGACGCCCGTGAGGCGTAGATCTAGCTCGCAGCGCACCCCGCTTGTCGATAGACCTACACCAGCCGGTAGACAAGATCCCGACCGGCCAGCACGCGGACGAGGTTCTGGTAGTCGTCGAGGCGCAGATCGCGCTGGGCCGCGGGCACCGTGCCCGCAGCCGTATGCGGCGTCAGCACGACGTTGATGGTCGGCGGCCGTGACGGCTCGAGCAGGGGGCAGTCGGGTCGGATCGGTTCAAAGGTGAAGTTGTCGACGGCGACGCCGTACAGGCGACCGGAGGCGATGGCCTCGGCCAGGGCGGCTTCGTCGATGACGCCGCTGCCGCCCGCGCTGACAAAGCAGGCGCCGGTCTTCATCTTGGCGAAGAAGGCGGTGTCGAGGCTTTGTTCGGTCTCGGGCAGGAAGGGCAGCAAGATGCAAACAAAATCGCTCTCCGCCAGGAGTTCGTCAAGCGGGACGTAGTGGGCGTCGAGTTCGGTCTCGGCGTGGGTCGGCAGGCGGTTGCGCTTGTTGTACAGCACCCGGCAGCCGAACGGCTTGAGGCGCCGCGCCAGTTCGAAGCCGATCTCGCCCATCCCGACGATGCCGACTGTCGATCCCCACAGGCCGCGGAGGTCGGTTTGGCCCGACCAGTTGTAGGCGAACGTGTCCTCGGTGCAGCGGGTTGGTTCACGGCCGAAAGCGTCGCCACTCAAGACGATCGAGGTCATCTCGCGAGCGCGTTTGGAGAGCGCAAGCATCTGCATCATCAGGTGTTCGGCGACCATGATGCAGGTGCGGATCGGCAGGTAACAGACCGGGATGCCGGCGGCGCGTGCCGCATCAAGGTCGATGTCGTGGGTTTGTGAGCCCAGACGCTGGATCAGGCGGAGTGAGCCGCCGGCGCGGATCACGTCGGCATCGATGCTGCCCGAGCGCTCGGTGATCAGGAACTCGACGCCGGGCAGCGCAGCCAGGACCTGGTCCTTGGACGGCGTGCGTAGCATCGTCACCTCAAGGTCGGCGGGCGCGGCATCGAGCGCGGCCTGCTGATGGAAGAGGCCGCGATGGGTGATGAAGAGGGTCGGTCGCTTGCTCATGATGCTCCTGTGATTGGCCGAGGGGCGAATTTGAGTTATGCTCAAATAAATCAAGCAAAGCTTGATGCGGTCGACAGCCTCATGCTATGGCGCAATCGAGGTGTTTGTCAAGCGGAAATCGTAGGAGTGCAATGAACATTCAATTCACGTTGAACGGAGCGCGGATGGATTTGGAGGTCGATCCCGACCGATCGGTCGCTGACATCCTGCGCGAGGATCTCCATCTGACGGGCACCAAGATCGGCTGCGACACACAGGATTGCGGCGTGTGTTCGATCTTGCTGGATGATCGCCTGGTGAAGGCGTGCGGGCTGACCGCCAGGCATCTGGACGGTCATGGCGTGCTCACGATCGAAGGCGTCGGCGGTCCGGATGGCGAGGTGAGCGACCTGCAGGCTGCATTTCTCGACGAGGGCGCCGTTCAATGCGGTTATTGCATTCCGGCGATGGTGCTCGCCGGCGAAGCGCTGCTTCGCCGCAACCCGGCGCCGAGTCGCGACGACATCCGCAGGGGCCTGGCCACCGTGCTTTGTCGTTGTACGGGCTACCAGCAGATCGTCGACGCCGTCGCCGTAACCGCGCGGGCTCGTCAGGCCGCCCGAACCACGGAGGTTGTTCGATGAGCGAACTCAAGGTCATCGGTAAGCGCTCGCGCTCGGAAGACGGGCTCGAAAAGGTCACAGGCAAGGCCCGCTACATCGCCGACTATGCCGTTCCGGGTATGTTGATGGCTAAGGTCCTGCGCAGCCCTGTGCCGCATGCCTGGATCCGAGAACTGGACGTGACGCCGGCCCTGCAAGTCCCTGGTGTCGTCGCTGTGGCGACGGCCGATGATTTCGTCGATCACGGTCTCTGGGGCTGGCCGATCAAGGACGCATATGCTCTGGCCTGGCGAAAGGTCCGCTATGTCGGGGATGGCGTGGCTGTGGTGGCGGCCGAGAGCGAAGCCGCCGCGCTGGCGGGCATCCGCGCCATCCGTGTCGCGTACGAGCCCTTGCCCGTGGTCAGCGACATCCACCGGGCGCTCGACCCGGAGAGCGCGGTCGTGCCGGACACCGAGGCGCCTGGCCAGGGCAATCTGGCCGGCCGGCATCTTGTCCGCAACGGCGACCCGGACCCGATCCTGGCCGCAAGCGATGTCGTGCTCGAGGAGTCGTACTTCTTCAAGCACCAGGAGCATGCCTATACCGAGACCGAGGGCGCGCTGGCGATCCCCGAGCCGGGTGGCGGCTTGACGGTGTACGCCAACGATCAGTCGCCCTTTATCAATCGCAATAACCTCGCCATGCTGCTTGGGCTCCCGGACACCAAGGTGCGCGTGATCCAGGCACATGTCGGGGGCTCGTTCGGCGGCAAGGACGACATCGGCTATCAAACCTGCGCGCAGGCCGGGGCGCTGGCGCTCAAGACCGGGCGGCCGGTCCGCCTGATCCTGAACCGCAGCGAGTCGCTGATCGCGTCGTACAAGCGGGAGGCGATGGATGTTCGCGTCAGGCTGGGCGCATCGGCCGACGGCACGCTCCAGGCGGCGCGGGTCGTCCTCCGCGCCGACAGCGGCGCCTATTCCTCCATGACGCCGTTGTCGGCCTGGCGGGCGTCGATGCACGCTGCCGGCCCGTACCGTTACCAGGCGGTGCAGGTCGATGCCGATCTGGTCTACACCAACAACGGTTACTCGGGGGCTTATCGGGGCTTCGGCAATCCGCAGGCGATCGGCGCGATCGAGCAGGCCGTTGATGAACTGGCCGATCGTTTGAAGCGCGATCCGATCGATCTTCGGCTGCAGAACTGCTTGCGCGATCAAGACGTGACCATGACCGGCAACCGCCTCAATCAGGCCGTGCCGCTGGCGGAGTGCCTCACCTGGGTCCGGGAGCGATCGGATTGGGATCGGAAGCGCCAGCGGTATGCGGAGGGTCAGAGCGGACGTGTCCGGCGCGGCATCGGCGTCGCCTGTTACTTCCATGGCAGCAGCCTGGGCGGCGAGGGCGCGGACTATGCGACGATGACGGTGAGCATCGACGAACACGGGTTAGTGACCCTGACGACTGGTCTGACCGACTATGGCCAGGGCAGTCGCACGGTGTATATGCTGGTCCTGGCGGAAGCGCTTGGCATCGAAAAACGGCGGATCCGCATCCCGCGACCGGACACGCAGACGGCCGTCGAGTCGGGCCCGACTGTGGCCTCGCGGGCTTCGATGTTGGGCGGGAACGCCACCCGGGTCACGGCCGAGAAGATCAAGCAGATCCTCAACTGGGCGGCGGCCGACGCGCTCCACTGTCGACCCGATCAGATCCATCGCGACGGCGAACTATTCATCAGCCCGTCCGAAGAGCACCTGTCGTTTGATGAGGTCGTGCGTCATGCCCGCGAGATGGGGCTGTCGTTGTATGCCCAGGGCAAGTGGGAGATGCCGAAATTCCACTGGGATTTCGACACCGGCACCGGGGTGCCTTACCACTGCTACACCTTTGGCGCGCAGGTGGCTGAGGTCGAGGTCGACCTTGACAGCGGGTGGACACGGGTGCTCGGCATCTGGGCGACGCATGCCGGCGGCCGCGTCCTCTTTCCTCAGGGCGCTTTCGGCCAACTCTATGGCGGTATCGCTCAGGGGATCGGGTATGCCCTGACCGAGAACGTCAGTTTTCATGACGGGTATCCGCAGGCCATCGACCTGAATCGATACCACGTGCCAAACGCTCTCGAGGTGCCGCCGATCGACGGACACTTCATCGAGTACGATCACGTCGACGGTCCTTATGGCGCGCTGAACATGGCAGAGCCGACGATGATCTCGACCGCGCCGGCGATCGCCAACGCCCTCTTCCAGGCCACGGGCAAACGCTGGCGCAAGTTCCCGCTGACGCCTAAGGTCATCCTGACCGGCAGCGACGACCCGGATCGCATCGGCGAAGCGGAGTGCCGCAAAGCGCTGGGCTTGATGGATTAGCCGAAACGCAAAGGGCGGGTCGGGGCTCTGCCCCGACCCGCCCTTTGCGTTTCGGCTTAGATGCGGCCGCCCATCGTCAGGGCCATCAAGGCCTTCTGGATGTGCAGGCGGTTCTCGGCTTCCTGATAGATCACGGATTGCGGGCCGTCGATCACGGCGTCGGTCGCTTCGTAGCCGCGGTCGATCGGCATACAGTGCATGTAGGTCGCTGACTTCTTGGCGAGCCCCATGCGTCGTTCGTCGCAGATCCAGCCCTTGTGCTCGTCGCACATGGCCTGAACGGCAGCGGGCTCCTCGGTGACCATGATCGGGCCCCAGCTCTTGGCGTAGCACACGTCGGCGTCTTCGAAAGCGGCGTCCATGTCGTCGACGATCTCGAACTTCGTGCCACTGGCGTCGGCATGCTTGCGGGCGGCTTCGAGGGTGTGCGGCATCAGCTCAAAGCCCTTGGGGTGGGCCAGGGTGACATCCATGCCCCAGCGGGTCATCAGCATGATCAGCGACTGCGGCACCGAGAGCGGGCGCACGTACTTGGGCGCATAGGTCCACGAGATCACGAACTTGCGGCCGCGCAGGTTCTGGCCGTAGTTCTCGCGGATGGTCATCAGGTCGGCCATGGCCTGGCAGGGGTGATCGACATCGTCCTGCATCGAGAAGACCGGCACATTGGCGTGTTTGGCGATGTCGTACTGATACTTCTGGCCGATGCCGGTGCGGCAATCGCGGACGGCGATGCCCTGGCCGTAGCTGCCGAGCACGAGGCCCGTGTCCTTGGCGTTCTCGCCGTGGCCGATCTGCGTGGCGGACGGTGTGAGATAGACGGAGTGACCGCCGAGCTGGGTCATCCCGGTCTCGAACGAATTGCGGGTGCGGGTCGACTCTTCGAAGAAGAGCATGTATAGCGTCTTGGCGCGCAAGATGTGATCGTGCAGCTCACCCATCGCGAAGCGGCGCTTCAGGTCGTCGGCCAATTTGAGGGCCGCGTCGAGCTCGGAGTTCGACCAATCCTCCGTCGTGATGAAATCTTTGCCAAACAGCTGGGTGTTCATGAGATCACTCCTTCAGGGAATCGACGAATGGGAACAGCGCGTAGAACGCGGCTGCTTTCTTCAGTTTTTCGAGGTCGACCTGATCGTCGACGGCGTGGACATAGCGCTCTTCCTCGGGGCCGAAACCGAGCGTCGGGATGCCGGCCGCGCCGGCCGAGTAGGTGCCGTCGGTGCTGAACCGCCAGACATCCACGGCGGGTTCGACGCCCCAGAGCTGACGGCAGGTGGCGAGGCCGGCGTCGATGAGCGGGTGGCCGTCCTCCAGGTACCAGCCCGGGAAGAAGCTCGGCCCGTCGAGCCGCTTGCCCGTGTGCGTGGTCACTGGTTGGTCTGGGATGCGGGCCGTGGCGCCCAGTGGCCCAACGACGGCCCCGATCTGAGTCAGGATGCTCTCGGCCGTCTCGCCCGGCATCATCCGCCGGTCGACCGCGACCTCGCACCAGCTCGGCACCGAGTTCGGCGTGTGCGGGCCCTCGATGAGCGACACCACCTGCGAGCCGCGCCCAAAGACCGGATGCTCGGGCAGGGCGCTGTTCATGCGGTCGAGCGCCGCGATCACGGGCAGCATCTTGAGGATGGCGCTTTCGCCGAGATGGGGTTGGCTGGCATGTGCGGCCCTGCCCGTCGTGCGCACGCGGATCTCGCAGCGGCCGCGCTGGCCGCGGCGCAAGGTGAGGTCGGTCGCTTCGGCCAGGAGGACCGCATCCGGGCGCACGCCGTCCCGTTCGACCAACGAGCGCAAGGCAAAGCCTTCCGCGTCTTCTTCGAGCGTTGCGCCCATGACCCAGACCGTGAAGTCGGCGGTCAGATCGAGCGCCTTGAGGATGGCTGCGCCGTAGACGATCGCGGCCACGCCGCCTTTGCAGTCCGAGGCCCCGAGCCCCCACATGGCGCCGTTTTCGATCACGGGCTGGAGGGGTGGGTGGGGCCACTCGGCTTCGTCGGTGACTTCGTTGGTGTCGAGGTGGGCATCGTAAAGCAGGACCCGCTCCCCCCGGCCGATGCGGCCCAACGCGTTTCCGGCCGAGTCGATGCCGACCTCATCGCACCCGATATCGCGCAGTTCCTGCAGCATGCGCTCGACAGCGAGCTTCTCCTGGCCGGTGTAGCTTCGAATGGCGATCAGGTCGGCCAGGAAGCGCTGTTGGCGCTCGTGGAAGGCGCTGGCCAGGCTTTGGATCTTGGCGGTGAGGGTCGCAATTGGGGGTTGTTGGTTCATGGAGTACTCGATGAATCCAGGCTCACGCAGTGTAGTTCGGCTCTGCAAGGGTGTCAATCGCGATTTTAGCAATGCTCAAATAAATCAAGTTTTACTGAATAGAAGCGAGCGGGCTCTCCGAGCAGACACTGAGTTCGATCTTGACTTCGGCCCCGGTCAGTCTATAATCGTCTGTATCTGGTCATATCATTATAACCAAACATAATCATGGCAGCTAAGGTGAGACATCTCGATCGCGGTTCACCCGTGCCGTTGCACCACCAGCTCAAGCTCTCCATTGTCGAGAGCATCGAGAGCGGTGCCTATCGGCAGGGGGCGGTGTTGCCGACCGAGCGCGAATTCGAGCAAGCATACGGCGTTAGCCGGGTCACTGTGCGTCAGGCGCTTGCAGCTGTTGAGCACGACGGCTACATCTCGCGCCAGCCAGGCAAGGGCACCACGGTTGTCCGCACCCAGATCAATCGAGGTCTGACCGCGCTAACGAGTTTTTCGGAGGAGATGCGCAGTCGGGGGCAGCAGACCACCAGCCGATTGCTGGAGTTTGGCGAACGTCCGGCGCGATCCGCGATCGCCGAGAAGCTAGCGGTGCCGCCGCGCACCCGACTGGTCTATGTGCTCCGTCTTCGAATGGTCGAGGACGGCCCGATCGCGGTCAGCGCGTCGTACCTGCACCTGCCTGCCCGAGTAACCCTCTCCGCCGACGAGTTGACCCAGGCCGGGTCGCTTTGGTCGGCGTTGGAGGGCAAGGGCCTGCCCATCCTCGAATCCGACAAGACGTTCGAGGCGATCGCTGCGGATGCAGAGCTGGCCCGGTTGCTCGACGTTGCGGTCGGTTCGCCGCTGTTGTCGGTCGAGGGTGTGGCGTACACGCATCAGCATCAAGCCCTGGAATACCACCGCATCGTCACACGCGCGGATCGATATCGCTACTCGCTGTATCTGACCCGGTGAGCCGGGCGCTGGAGCCGGCAGGCGGCTCAGCTTAAGTGAGAGGAGGCATCACTCCAGAAAACCGATCGCCCACTCGCTCGGAATCGCGTGATCATTCACCACGGGAGGAAGGATATGAACGCCAATCAGGTCAGCCGCAGGCTGACGATGGCCATTGCGACACTATCCTTGATCGTTGGCGGGTGCGTCCCGGCAACGACCCAGGCCCCACCCGCCACCGAAGCACCCCAGGCTTCGCCCACGTCTGCTCAACCCTATGCCGGTGTGAAACTCACACTGGCGTCGATGACGGATCAGTACATCGCGGGTTTCCGCTATCTCATCCCTAAGTTCCAGGAAGAAACCGGCATCGAAGTGACTCTCGATGAGCTGGGCTACACCGATCTCTACCAGAAGCTCACGGCCGATTTTGTGGGACAGACGGCCAACTACGACCTGATGACCGTCGACATCGTCTGGAGCGGCGAATTCGCGGCCAACCAGTACACCCATCCGCTCGATGATTTCATGGCCCGAGACAGCGCTGCGCTCAAGATGGACGACATCATGCCCGTCGCCTGGACACTGGGCGAGTGGGAGGGCAAACACTGGGCCTATCCGCTGGCGGGCTACGCCAACGTCCTAAACTATCGCAAGGACGTGCTCGCCGCGGCGGGCATCGAACCGCCGAAGACGCAGGAAGAGCTGTTGGCGGCTGCCCAGGCCCTGACCAACCCGGACGGGAGCATGTACGGCATCGTCATGCTGGGGGCCAAGGGCTCGGCCGTGGCCCAGGACTACATGGTCTGGGTGCAGCAGGAGGGCGGCACCATCCTGGATGCGGACGGAAAGCCGGCCCTCAACACCGCCGAGAACGTCCAGATCCTGGAGTACTTCGGTGAGTTGTTCAAATACAACCCGCCGGGCGCGACCGATTACTGGTGGGATCAGCGCGAGACCGCGTTCCGATCGGGCCAGGCCGCGATGATGGAGGGCTGGAGCATTGCCCGCGCCGGCTATGAGGATCCGGCGATCTCGTCCGTGGTCGGCAAGGTGGATATCACCTTCGCGCCGGTCAAATCCGGGGTCGACGCCAAATACGGGTTCGGCGGCTGGGGCATCGGGATCAACGCCGACTCCGACCAGCAGAAGAAGGAAGCGGCCTGGGAGTTCATCAAGTGGCTCACCAGCCCCGAGATCCAGAAGGAATGGATGCTGCATGACGGCGCGCCCATCCGACGCAGCACCCTGACCGACCCTGAACTGGTGGCCAAGTTCCCGTGGCTTCCGACGCTGCTGACGTCGTTCGAAAACGGCGATGGCGATTACCGCCCGAGGATCCCGCAGTACAGCATCATCCAGGATGCTCTGGGGACGGCGGTCAACGGCTACCTCGTCGGTGAGATGACGGCCCAGGATGCCCTGGACGCCGCGCAGGCTCAAGTCGAGGCTGCGCTGAAGTAGCCCCTTTCCGAAAGCGCCCTATGTGGGCGGCGTCAAGCCGCCCACATAGGGCTGAAACAGAACACGATGTCCCTCTTCTCACGGTCGTCCAGCAAACGCGATCTGCCTCCGGCCAGACGCCGCGTGAATGTTGCCGAGTGGCACTACCTGGCCATGCTGGCGCCGTTGTTGGTGTTTGTCGTCGTCATCGCCATTTACCCACTCTCGTTCTCGTTCTTCATCAGCTTCCATGACTATCGTCTGACCGACCCGACCCAGACCAAGACCTTCGTCGGGATCGCCAACTATCTGGCGGCGGCCAGCGACCCGGTCGTGGCGCGCGCGCTGGGCAATACGCTGATCTTTGTAGCCGGGACCGTCATCCTCGAGATCGGCGTCGGGCTGGGTCTGGCTCTCTTGCTGGCGGCTGAGACTCCCTTGATGACCGTGATCCGGTCGTTCCTTCTGATCCCCATGGCCATCCCGCCGCTGGTGGTTGGGCTGGTCTGGAAGTCGCTATACAACGCGGATTTCGGCGTGATCCCCTATTACCTGAAGCAGCTCGGGATCTCGGTTGGGCACGGTCCGCTGGGTGAGCCCGCGACGGCCATGGCTGCCCTGATCCTGGTCGACCTGTGGCAGTGGAGCCCCTTGCTGATGGTCATCTTCCTGGCGGGGTTGAAGAGCCTGCCCCGTGAGCCCTTCGAAGCCGCGGTCGTGGATGGCGCAAGTCGCTGGGGGACATTCGTTAACCTCACGCTGCCCATGCTGCAACCCGTCTTCCTCGTCGGTCTTCTCCTGCGGACGATGCAGTCCTTCAAGGTCTTCGACATCGTCTATGCGACCACGGCCGGCGGCCCGGGGAGCGCGACCACCGTACTGAATTTCCACATTTACACCGTCGGGATGACGTTCTTCGACATGGGCTATGCCGCGGCGCTGGCCAATATCCTGTTTGTGGTCGTGGCGGTGCTTGCGGCGATCTATGTGGCTGTGCTGCAACGGCAGCAGATTTGATTTCGGCTGGCGGAGGGGTGGATGCGAACATCTCGATTGGAGAAGGTCCTGCTGAACGTCGCGGTGCTCCTGGTCATCGCGTTCTTCATGCTGCCGGTCTTCTGGTTGCTGACGACGGCTTTCAAATACGGCCGGGATGCCTTTGCCATCCCTCCCAGGTGGTTGTTCTTCGAATTCACGCTTGACAATTTCAAAAACGTCCTCGAAACGACCCGGGTCGACCGGTTCCTGCTGAACAGCGTGATCATCAGCGCCGGCGCCACGCTGTTGTCGCTGCTGCTGGGTGTTCCTGCCGGGTATGCCGTCTCGCGCGCCCGAACGAGACTGCTGAACGGATCAGCTTATTTCTTCCTGCTGCTCCTGATGGTCCCCCCGATCGCGATGTTGATCCCGTTCTATTTGATCATGCGCGATCTCGATCTCCTGGGCACCTATCGGGCCGTCATCATCCTCGATACGGTCTTCGACGCTTCCTTCGTAGTGTGGATGATGCGCAGCTACTTCCTGGATGTGCCGCAGGAGATGGAAGAGGCGGCCCTGGTCGACGGCGCTTCGCATTTTCAGTCGTTTCGCCAGGTCGCATTGCCAATCGCCATGCCGGGTGTGGTCGCATCCGCGCTTTACTGTGTGATCTTCTCCTGGAACGACTTTCTGTTCGCACTGCTGCTCACATCGCCCGCCACGAAGACCATGCCGCTCGGGATCCTGGCATCCTTTAGCGCGGCTCAGATCGACTGGGCGCGGATGGCGGTGCTGTGTCTGTTTGCGATCGCGCCGGCCGTCGTCGTGTCGCTGTTTCTCAACCGTTATTTCGTGCAGGGTCTGACCATGGGGGCCACGAAGTGAGCCGCGCGCCGGGCAGCCTGCCCGGACACCCGGTCGGTCGACCCGTGCACAGGGAGGTGCTATGGAAAAAGAGATGATGCGTCAGATGTGGAGCGAGGCCCCGGGCCTGCTCGAGGTGCGCCGACGCGAGGTCTTCGACGTGGGCGACGACGAGGTCCTGATCCGGATCGCCTACACGGGGATCTGTCCCTGGGATGTGCGCGCCTTTTCGGGCAAATCGTCGGTGAGTTTCCCGCGCGTGTTGGGCCACGAGAGCTCTGGCAATGTGGCGGCCGTCGGGAGCAAGGTGCAGAATCTGACGGTCGGCCAGCCGGTCGTGGCGGATTTCATCGTCAAGTGCGGGACGTGCCCGGCCTGCCGGCGCGGGCGTGCCAATCGCTGCCGGAGGCCCGTCTTCCAGCAGTTCGCCGGCGGCTACGCCGACTATGCCCTGCTGCCGCAACAGAACGTCTACCCGGTGCGTCCGGATGTAAGCTTGAAGGCCGCGGCCTTCATGGAGCCGCTGGCCTGCGTGGTCCGGGCGCAGAATTCGCTCCGGTTGGAGCCGGGCGAAGTCGTCCTGGTGGTCGGTCTCGGGCCGATCGGGCAAATGCATATGCAGGTCGCGCGTCAATTCGGGGCGCAGGTGATCGCGGCCGATCTCATTCCAACCCGTCTGGAGATGGCCCGTACGCTGGGCGCTGACTGGGTGGTCAACCCGCAGGAAACGGACCTGGCTGCTTTTGTCAAGAGCGTCACCGGCCAATGGGGCGTGGATGGCGCCGTGATCGCCGTCGGCTCGGCGCGGCTGGTCGAGCAAACCCTGCCGATGCTGGCCCCGGGCGGGCGTCTGAATATCTTCGCCGGCATCTACCCGAAGGACGCGCTGCAGATCGATCCCAATCTGATTCATTACGGCGAGTACATCCTGACAGGCTCGGCGGACAGC
>Ga0209573_1004906_pt1 | contig 12670 bp, 11 predicted proteins | sample TNRBio252014_DNA_FD_185870 | JGI IMG/M metagenome (GOLD analysis project Ga0209573, IMG submission 185870) | Wastewater treatment Type I Accumulibacter community from EBPR Bioreactor in Madison, WI, USA - TNR Reactor_6/25/2014_ DNA (SPAdes)... | ecosystem: Engineered > Bioreactor > EBPR >...
TAGCTCATTGGCTAAATCCCGATTTCGGCGCGAACGGACAATACGAACCGTGAGTGGCTTGAGAAACTCAATGAGCGCAAGGCGAAGCGAGATTGAGATCGCCCAAAGCTCACCAATAGATAGCGGAGAGACTTCCTGAAACGCATGCACGAAGCGGCGAAGCGTCGTGAGGTCCAGGCGGCAGTCCGTGTGCACGAGCAGCGACAGCGCCAGCGCATACACGCGCGGATGATCCTTGAGCGGACCCGTCGCAATTTTTGGAAGCCCCCGATAATAGCGCGGAGGCAAATGTTCGCGAATGTCCCGAAGCTGATCCTCGACGATATGAAAATTGTCTACAAACCATTCGGCCGCCGGCGACACCGCCTGCTTGGCGCGAATCGCATCCGTCAGCGCATTGTAGGCGCTCAAAAGTTCGGAGTGGGCATTCTTGAGCGCTGGCGAAAGCGGTCGCCCTTTCCTCCCACGCACAAGTTCCAGCTCCCTAGCCATTTGGCGCGCATGCTGCTCCAAGCGCTCGGCACTGTAGATCTCGTCTTTGAGGGGTTCCCACTTGACTCCATCCGGAGCCACTCTCATGAGATTCAGAACGTCGTTATAGAATGCATGCTGATCTGATTGAGTCATGTCCCCTCGATGCCTTCAGCCACCGCGCTAAAGAGCACGATGGGTGCCAAGCTCAAAAGCCCCGAATGGGACTATTTGGGGCTTGTCTGAGAACTTGGGTCCGAGACTCGGGGCGACGAGGTCGGAGTTTGGGGCATTTGTATTGGGGACGAGAAAAAAGGATTGGCGTGTGTTTTGCTTTGAGGGTCCCTACGACATCCGTCGATGTCCGAAGGAGTGCTGCATGAAAAAAGACATCAAAAAAATCGAGGGGGCTATCCTCCCTCCGCTTATTCTCTGGATGCTTGGAGTTCCCGGAGTGCTCGTGATCCTGCTTTGGCTATTGTTCTTCCGTGGCTAAAAAAAAACGACACTCTTCATTTCGAAGAGTGTCGTTCTCCAAACTCAGCGTGCGCTGAAATTAGCCGATGATTTTGTTAGCAACGAGGAACGCGAAAAGTGCGAGAGCTTCCATAAGTGCCAAGCTCAAGATGAGGGGCACGAACGAAGGCTTCGCCGAAGCGGGGTTGCGGCCGATGCCTTCGAGGGCAGCGACAGCAGCGCGGCTTTGCGAGAATCCGATCACGGCAGCGGCGCCGCCCATACAGAGACCGGCTGCGAGAAACTTCGAGCCGATGCCGTCACCGACAGAACCGTCTTGAGCGAATGCCAGAGCGGGGGTCATAGCCGAAGCCAAAAGTGCAAGGTTAATTTTTTTCATTGTATCTCCTCCTGCTTGGGTCATCGCTCAATGTTCTTCATGAGCAGTTGCGAGCCCGATATATATCATTGTCAAAAGCGTAAAGACAAACGCTTGTATGACACAAACTAAAAGACCCAGCAACAAGATCGGCACTGGGGCGATCGCTTCGATGGTGAAGCCGATCACATGTCCCACCGCTCCGAATTTTTCGGAGAGGCCGTGGGCCATGTCGCTGAGCATGCCCATGATTGTTCCATGGACCTCGTGGTCAGCGTAGATGTTGGTGCGAAGACGAATCCCCAGCGTCAAAGGCCGGATCATATGCGAGATGGTCTCGATGACAAACATCACCGGCCCCAAGAGCAACAAGAGAAGCCCGTGCAAATGGCCCGTGAATTGTTCCAAGTAGTGAACGCCGTTTTCTCTGAACCCCATGAAGTTGTAATAGAGAAAAACACTCACACCCATCGCAAACGTGGTGTTGATGTTGTCGGTCGCCGAACCCAAACCCGGTAGACTTCCCAGCAAATTGTGAAGCAAGGTCCAAACAAAAATGAAAAGAAGAAGGGGATAGTATTTGTGGTAATGCGGTCCCACGATATCGCGGGCCGTGCCCTGGACAAACTCGCCGATGATCTCCCAAGTGGTCCGTAGTCCGAAACGCGGCGAAGGAATAAAGGATTCGTCCTGCGCAGTTTTGAGATTCACGCGAGGGGCCGCGATCGCATAGGCGGCGCCGCCAGCAACCAAGACAGAGGCTCCGACAAGCCCCGCGCTGATATGCCCGTTGTGGGTCAAAAAATCATTGTGGAGAAGATCCCACCACTTAAATCCTGCTGCCATATGCCTGGACGTCTATAGCGAGAGATTCTGTGTTTTCCAAACGATAAGTTCCTCTTTTTAAAAAATGCGATGCGTTATTTTTTCCAGAGTTTCCCGACAAAAAGAGGCAAAAGCAAATTCATCGAAAGCAGTCCCACGGCCAAAGGCAGAGGCTGCTCGTCGAGGCCCGGAGTGACATAGAGCACGAGCCCCGCCACAACAAATTGCCCAACAAGAATCAGCGCTCCCAAGATCCCAAATCTTGTGCGAACAGACGCATCAAGCGCCTCGTCGCGCGATTTAAACAGCCAGCGGACGCCCAGAGCCAGGCCTCCTACGCAAATGAACCCCACCAAGATGCCTACAAAAAATGCCTGAACCATAGGCCCGTCTTAGGGCCCCGGGAGGCCTTTTGCGAGTCAATTTTCGTCGGACTTTGGGGACGGGGGCTCCTCGGCGTTCATGCGTTTGTTGAGATGATTGAGAACAATAATTGCGTGAGCCATTGAGGCGCTCAAAAAAATCACCACTCCACAAAACATCCCGTAAGGGGCCCATCCCATTTTTTTGTCGATTTCTCCACCCAGCCACCAGCCCACACTTGTGGAGACGGCGATCTCGACCGAGACCGACATTCCAACGCCCAAAAAGGCCATCATCATTCCTTGGTCGGAGGGCTTTCGGCGTTTTTTAGGAGTTTCGGATTTGTTCGAAGACACGTCTCAACCCCTTCATCCAAACATCATCCCCGATTTTGGTATGAGGAAGCGCGAGAAAACACGCCTCAAACGGCGACGGGGGCAACATGAAGCCCTCTTCGAGCATCTTCCAAAAGTATTGATTAAAAAGGCCTGCATCGGTCGCAAGAGCATCTCGATCATTGCGCAGAGGCTCTTCGCGGAAAAACACGCTGATCATCGACGCGACTCGCTCCACGCGTAGCGGAAGTCGACAGCGCGTCGCCTCGTCTTCGATCCAAGCCTGAAGTTTTGCCCCAAATTCTTCGAGCTGTGTGTAAGGATCCTCTGCATCGATGAGTTTCATCATCGCCGTGCCCGCCGCGACACAAAGGGGGTTTCCGGACAGCGTGCCCGCCTGATAAACCGGCCCCAGGGGAGCCAGATGATCCATAATTTCTGCACGTCCGGCTAATGCAGAAAGAGGCAGCCCGCCCCCAACAATTTTACCGAGGCAGCTCAGGTCAGGATCGATCTCATAAAGCCCTTGAGCCGAAAGAGGGCCCACCCGCAAACCCGTCATGACCTCGTCAAAAATAAGCACGCATCCAAAGCTCCGTGTGAGCTGGCGCAGCTCCCGCAAGAAGGCCGGATCCGGAGGTATCACGCCCATGTTCCCCATCACAGGTTCCAGAATTACGGCCGCAAGCTCGCTCCCGTGTCGTCGAAAAACTTCATCCAGAAGCTGCAGATTGTTGAACTCCGAAACCACGGCTAGGGACGTGAGCGCTTCGGGGATTCCGGCGCTGTCAGGAATGGGCTTGCTCGCCTCCGCAAGTGTTGCAAGACCGCTGCCCGCCGCAACCATAAGCGAGTCGACGTGCCCGTGATAATGACCCGAAAATTTCAGCACCTTGTCGCGGCCGGTGAATCCGCGCGCCAGGCGAATTGCCGTCGCACACGCCTCGGTGCCTGTACTGAGTGCGCGCACTTTTTGTGCTTTAGGAAGCCTTTTAAGAAGGAGCTCTGCCCATTCGATCTCAGCTTCCGAACTCATTCCCAGACACGAAGAGCCCCGAGCGGCCGTCGAAACAGCTTCGACGAGCTTCGGATGAGCATGCCCGAATAAATGTGGACCATACGACATCACCAAGTCGATGTAGCGATTGCCATCTGCGTCCCAGAGATACGACCCCTCGCCGCGCGCCGCGAGAAGCGGCTGACCGCCCACGCGCTTGAAGCTCCGAACCGGCGAATTCACTCCGCCCACGAGACTCTTTTGGGCGCGCTCATGAAGGGCAACTGAGCGAGGATAGGTTTTCGAGCTCACAAACGGCGCTCCTTTTTTCTTTTGAGAAGACGATCAATCTTTAGCTCAACAACTTTGGGGTTGGGATAGGTGACAAGACTCGAGCGAAACGCCTCGAGTGCTTGCGCAAGCTCGTCTTTCGATTCAAAGGCCATGCCGAGGCCATAGTAGCTCTCAGCGACCATCGCATCGTAACCCTCGACGCCGCCGAACTTGCGGATAATTTCGCGAAATGTTTCAATGGCAACTTCGTAATTTCTCCCCGCAAGCTGCGCTTGGCCGAGCAAAAACAGCGCCTTTGGCCCATCCTTGTCACCTGGAAACTTCGTTTGAAACTGAGAGAGCCGCAATGCTGCGTCGTCGAAACGAGATGCTTCCATCAGAGCCTCGGCCCAGGCCAAATAAAGCTCGGGGCCGCTTAAAAAACGGTCTCCAAATTCTTTAAAAATGACCTCGTACTCTTCGGCCGAGGCCATAAAGTCGCCCATTCTGTCAGAATAAAGTTTTGCAATCTGCGCGCGCGCTTTGAGCCGCGAAGGATCATCCTCAGCCCGGCGATACACGTCACGAAGCGCTCGGATCGCGCGCGGATAATCCTTGAGTTGTTGCTCGTAGATAAGGGCAATCTGTTCCTGTGCTTTGACGGCCATAGGACCCTTTTGCTCGAGATTCACAATGCGAGAGTACTCTTCGACCGCGCGCAAATGCTGCCCCTGCTGCAAATAGCTATCGGCGAGCTTCCACTGCTGGTCGCTCACCCCCAGACTGCATCCTGCCAAAGACAAGACTACAAATAACTTCCACGCTTTCGACACGTCTTAGTGCACCGTCTCCTTGACGTCGTCCAGTTCCTTGACGACCGCGATCGCCTGAACAGACTCGTTCTCGTCGAGACGAATCACGCGTACGCCCTGAGTAGCGCGACCCATTTCGGAAATGCTTCCCACGGGAGTGCGGATAAGCTGACCTTGGTTGCTGATCACGATCACGTCGTCATCATCGTGGACCACGCTCACGCTCACAAGCGTTCCGATCTTGTCCCCTGTTTTGAGATTGATGATGCCGCTTCCGCCACGTCCCTGTTGGCGATACTCCTCCAGAGGCGTGCGCTTGCCGTATCCCTTCGACGAGACGCTGAGAAGACGAATCTTCGCGGCCTGCGCTGGATCGAGAGGAAGCACTTCCATCGCAACAACTTCGTCGCCTTCTGCGAGAGAAATGCCTCGCACCCCGCGGGCCGTTCGTCCCATCGCGCGCACATCGTCTTCGGAATAACGAATGGACTGCCCTTCACGGGTGGCCATGAAAATATCATCCTTGCCGCTCGAGATCCGGGCGCTGATCAAGCGGTCCCCTTCATCAAAACTACTGGCGATAATGCCCGAGGCTCGAACGTTGGAGAACGCCATGAGCTCGGTCTTTTTGATGACGCCCATTTTGGTCGCCATCACGACATACTTGTCTTCGGTGAATTCTTTGATCGGCAGAATCGATTGAATGAACTCGCCATTGGCAAGCGAAAGAAGCTGCACCAGCGGCCGGCCCCGCGCCGTGCGTGCCATTTCAGGAATCTGGTAGACCTTGAGCCAGTAAAGTTTCCCGAGGTTCGAGAAACAAAGCAGCATATCGTGCGTGTTGCCCGTAAAAATGTTGGCGACGTAGTCGGCCGCGTCGTCGGAACCCGTGCTCGCACCCTTGATGCCCTTTCCGCCGCGACCCTGAGCACGGTACACGTCGACAGCCGTGCGCTTGGCGTAGCCCATGCTCGAAACCGTAACGACAACTTCTTCGGGCTGAACAAAGTCTTCAAGCGCCATGTCTTTTTCTTCGGCGAGCGAGATCTCGGAACGGCGTTTGTCGCCGTATTTTTCGAGAACTTCTTGGAGCTCGATTTTGATCACGCGGAAGAGCTCGGTATCGTCCGACAGAATCAAGCGATAGCCTGCGATTTCCCCCCGCAGAGCTTCGAGCTCATCATAGAGTTTCTTTGTCTCAAGGGCTGTAAGCCGCGAAAGACGCATGTCGAGAATCGCCTGCGACTGGATGTCCGTGAGGCCAAACTTAGCACCAAGACTCAGCTTGGCGTCATTTGCGGTGGGCGCTTTTTTGATGATCTCGACAACCTCGTCGATATTTTGAAGCGCAATCGTAAGGCCCTCTAAAATGTGCGCGCGGGCGAGCGCCTTTGCAAGCTCAAAGACTGTCCGGCGCGTGACCACATCGCGACGGTGGTCCACAAAGGCATGAATAAAGTCTTTTAGGTTGAACAGGCGGGGACGCCCGTTCTCGATCGCCAGGTTGATGATTCCGAAATTCACCTGCAGCTGCGTTTTGGCATAGAGGTGATTCAAAATCACCTGGGCGTTCTCGCCCTTGCGAAGCTCAATCACAACACGAATGCCTTGACGTGCCGTCTCGTCACGCAGATCGGTGATGCCGTCGATTTCTTTTTCGCGCACAAGCCGCGCGATGTTCGTGATCCAGTCCGACTTATTCACCTGATAAGGCAGCTCGGTGATCACAATGGCTTCTTTGTCTTTGCTGATCTGCTCAATCTCGGCGCGCCCTTTGATCGTAAACGAACCCCGTCCCGTGTAATAGGCTCGCTTGATACCTGCGATGTTCGTAATAATGCCCGCCGTCGGAAGATCGGGGCCCTTCACAAACTCCATGAGCTTGTCGATCGTGATGTCGTGATCGTCGATATAGGCGATTGTCGCCTGAACAACCTCGCTCAGGTTATGCGGTGGGATGTTTGTGGACATGCCGACCGCAATGCCGCCCGATCCGTTGATGAGCAGATTTGGGATACGTGTCGGAAGCACGCGCGGCTCGTCCATGGATCCATCGTAGTTGGGCTGGAAGGCCACCGTGTCTTTTTCGATGTCGGAGAGCAAAAGCCCGCCGAGTTTTGACATGCGCGACTCCGTGTAACGCATGGCCGCCGCATTGTCCCCGTCGATGGAGCCGAAGTTACCCTGGCCATCAACGATCGGATAGCGGAGTGAGAAATCCTGTGCCATGCGGACCATGGCCCCATATACAGCGGAGTCTCCGTGAGGGTGGTATTTACCAATGACGTCACCGACAATACGGGCGGACTTGAAGTACTTCTTGTCATGAGTGGCGCCGAGGTTGTGCATGGCATAGAGAATCCGGCGATGAACCGGCTTCAGACCATCGCGCACATCGGGCAATGCCCGGCCAGAAATGACCGACATCGAGTACTCGAGGTAAGCCCCCTGCATTTCTTCTTCGATGTTGATCGTGGGATGTTTAACTTTTTCGATTTCGTCAGCCATAGCGTCCTTAAATGTCCAGGTTTCTCACGCGAAGCGCGTTCTTCTCAATGAAATCACGGCGGGGCTCCACAGAGTCGCCCATGAGAATCGAGAAGATGGTGTCCGCAGCGGCAGCATCCTCAACTGTCACCTGCAAGAGAGTGCGTGCTTTGGGTTCCATTGTTGTTTCCCAAAGCTGCTCAGGGTTCATCTCACCAAGACCTTTGTAGCGCTGAATACTCAGCCCTTCTTTTCCTTGAGCCATAATGAAATCCACAAGCGTCTTGGTGTCGTCGTACTCAACGATCGTGTCGCCCGTTTTCATGCGGAAAGGTCGACCCGAGAGTTCTTTCACGAACGTCGCGAGCTTCAGAGCTTCAATCGTGTCGGGAGTCTCGAGCACCTCTTTGGAGTATTCCGTCGCAAAACGTGCCCCCTGCAGCGAGGTCCGAATCGTGGCCTTGAAGAGTCCTGAGTGTTCCGTGTCAGGAGACACGTCGAACGCAAAATCGGCGTTCGCAACGAGCTTCGTCTTAAACGAAGTCTGCACTTTCTCGAGGGCCTCGCGGAGCGACGCTTCGTCGGCGACCACTTTTTCGTGATCCCAATCATTCAGCAGCAGTTCCGTATACACGCGAGGGTCGCCTTTACGCGCCAACGCATCAAAGACCCTATTGAACTTTTGCATCTGAAGAATCAGGCGCTTTGTGTCCGCGCTTGAAAGCGTATTTCCGCGCGCATCCATCAGGAAACTTTTCTCAAGAACTTCTTCGATGAGATAGTTCTGGAGCGCCTTCTCGTCTTTGACGTAGAACTCGCCTTTCCCCTTTTTCACTTTGTAGAGGGGCGGTTGCGCGATGAAGAGATGTCCGCGGTCGATCAGCTCGGGCATTTTGCGGAAGAAGAAGGTGAGAAGCAGCGTGCGAATATGGGCGCCATCAACATCCGCGTCCGTCATGATGACGATTTTGTGGTAGCGAAGCTTTTCCATGTTCATGGCGTCTTCACCACTGCCAAGGCCAGTTCCGATCGCCGTGATAAGTGCGCGGATTTCATCATGATGGAGCATCTTGTCGAGACGCGCTTTTTCGACGTTAAGAATCTTACCCTTGATTGGAAGAATCGCTTGAGTCTTGCGGTCGCGGCCCTGTTTCGCGGAACCTCCCGCGGAATCACCTTCGACGATAAAAAGCTCACAGAGGGCGGGATCTTTTTCTTGGCAGTCAGCCATCTTTCCGGGAAGACCTGAAAACTCAAGCGCGCTCTTGCGTCGAGTCAGGTCGCGCGCACGTTTCGCCGCAAGACGCGCACGAGCACCGTCCAAGGCTTTGTTGAGAACTTTTTTGGCCTCGCCCGGCTGAGTGTCGAAAAAGGTCGTCAGACACTCGCTCACAATGTTGTCGACCACGCCCTTGATTTCTGAGTTTCCAAGCTTTGTTTTAGTTTGCCCCTCAAACTGGGGCTCGCGCAGTTTGACCGAAATAACGGCAGAAAGCCCTTCGCGGCAATCTTCGCCTTCGAGCTCGGCCTCTTTGGGATCCTTCACGAGTTTGTAGTGAAGGATATATTTGTTTACAGAACGTGTGAGCGCCGTGCGGAAACCTTGAAGGTGTGTGCCGCCCTCGTGAGTGTTGATGTTGTTCGCAAAGGTGTAGACGTTTTCTTTGTAGCCATCATTCCACTGCATCGCGATTTCGATCTCGTGGTTCTCGCGATCCGAATGGTAATAAATCACGTTGTCGTGGATCTTCACGCGGGAAGCGTTGAGATGTTCCACAAACGAAGCAATTCCCTGGGGGTAGTAAAACTCCTGACTCTTGTCGTCGCGCTCGTCACGAATCGTGATGCGGATTTGTTTGTTGAGAAACGCAAGCTCACGCAGACGTTTCGAGAGTGTCTCATAACTGTATTCGGTCGTTTCAAAAATTTCGGGATCCGGTTTGAACGAAACAATCGTGCCACGGCCGTCGGAGTCACCAATCACCTTGAGTGGCTGCGTGGTCACTCCACGCGCGAACATGATTTCGTGAAGCTTTCCATTCTTCTTGATTTTCACGCGCATCCATTCAGAGAGCGCGTTCACGCAGCTTGCGCCGACACCATGAAGACCTCCAGAAACCTTGTACGCAGAGCCTTCGAACTTGCCGCCGGCGTGAAGCTTTGTGTAAACGACTTCAGCCGCCGAGATTCCCATCTCTTCATGAAAATCTACAGGAACACCGCGACCGTCATCTTCGACCGTGATGGAGTTGTCGACATGCACGATGATCGAGATATTGCGTGCAAAACCTGCGAGCGCTTCGTCGATCGAGTTGTCCACGATTTCTTGGACGAGATGATGCAAGCCACGCACACCCGTATCGCCGATGTACATGCCGGGACGTTTTCGAACAGCGTCGAGTCCTTCGAGAACTTTGATTTTCGAAGCGCCGTAGTCCTCGGCGTTGCCGACTTGCGAATTCTTGTTTTCTTCAGTCATTGATCTCGGTCCCTCTAATCGCAAAGAGCTACGCCGGACTGATCTCTCCTCGCTTCACATTGAAGTGGCGATACTCCGCGAAATTCGCGGCTAAGATCGTATTGGAATCGGTTCCCGTGATCAGAATCTGACCTGAAATTTGACCCAACATTTCCAGCAGTTTTTTGCGCCTTAAAATATCTAATTCATTAGAGAAATCGTCAATCAAAAAGAGAGGAATTTCGCGGCGTTCCAGACTCACCCAAAGGGCGTGCGTCCACTTGAGCGAAAGGGCCAAAAGTCGGGCCTGTCCCTGCGACGCTTTTGTCCGCGCCTCGACCCCTCCAACCTCCGTGCGAAAATCATCTCGATGGGGGCCGCGATGGGTCCACCCTGTTGCCAAATCTTTGCGGTATTCAGTCTTAAGTACTTGATAATAATTAACTTTATTAAAGGCTTCGGATTTTTCGACCGAATCTTGCTCAAAATGCAGGTCCACGGTGCCAGATAAGGCCTCAAAAAGAGGTCCCGCGACCTGCTGAAAATACCCGTGGAATCGAGGCCAAACCTCGCGCCTGAGCATTGCAACGCCCTCAGCTTCGACCGCCAGGGTTCGACTCCACGAGTCCATTTCCGCCGTGTAGTCGGAAATGTCTTCGCGTTGATACTGCTTGAGAAGACGATTGCGGCTTTTGAGGACCTTCTCGAAACGCCCCAAGACCTCCGAGTATCCCGGACATACGTCTACAAGAACCGAGTCGAGAAAACGCCTACGATGATCCGGACCCTCGCGAATCAGAGCATGATCGTCCGGAGAAAAAACCACGATAGGAATTTTTTCGGCGAGTGCGGGCACGCGCGCTTTTTTGTCGTTAAGTTTCCACGTCCAACTCTGAGCCGTCGGATCGTAAAACATTTCGCACTCATAAAGAAGTCCGATGTCATCACGACAGCTCACACACACCAAGAGCGTCGTAGCATCGTCGGGCAACCAATCCGCGCGATGGCTGTAGGGGCGGAAGCTCGTTCCCTTAACGCTCACATAGAGCGCCTCAAGAAGATTACTTTTACCCTGACCGTTCTCTCCCCAAAAACCGTTCACACCGCTTCCGAGCTCCAGCTGGAGACCCTTGAGGTTTTTAAAACCGGCGATTCGAACGCTTTCGATCTTCAAACGAGATCAGATCCTCATCGGCATGACGACGATCTGGTATCCGGGATTCGAGGCGCACGTGATCAGAGCGGGCTGAAGTTTTTCTCCAAGGTGAAGAAGCAGTTCGTCTCCATCGAGATTCGAGATCGCATCTGTGAAAAACTTCACGTTGAATCCCGTCTTGAATTCGCTGCCGTCATAAACCGTTTCAACTTCGTCATTGGCTTCACCGATGTCAGGATTGACGGTAGTGAAAACAATTTTGTTCTTTTGGAAGTCAAAGGAAACCACGCGTGAACGATCCGACACCAGCAAAGCCATGCGGCGCAGGCTTGTCGCAAGTTCGCGACGCGAGACTTCGAGTTTCGCGGGGAGATTCGATGGAAGCACGCGGCGGTAATCAGGGAACTCTCCATCGATAGGACGAATCCAAAGGTTGTTTTCCGCAACTTGAACTTTGATGAGGTTCTCGTCAGCCGTGAGTTCGAAGTACTCTTCGGTCGTGCTTTCAAGCAATCGACGAAGTTCGAGAGCTCCTTTGCGAGGGATTATAAGGCCCTTCTGAAGCGTCAGATGACCCACTTCGTCTTGTGGGATGTCCATGAGGGCCAAACGGTGTCCATCGGTCGCCACGGCCCTTAGACAGGCCTTGCCGTCGATCTCCGTGGTCTCCAAATAGATACCGGTGAGAAAATACCGAATTTCTTCGAGACACACGGCATGCTCGGTTTTTTGCAAGAGACGGATAAAATCGCGACACTTGAGCTTGGCGCTGGAGAGCTGGCCTTTCGGCGAGGTCTTAAAGTGAGGGAAGGAGTCTGAGCTGAGTCCCAGGATCTTGAACTTGGATTTTCCAGCCGTGATCTCAATCTTGTTGGCATCCGAGGCCTTCAAGCGGATCGCATCCGAATCTCCGCATTCTTTCACAATCTCGTAGACTTGCTTTGCAGGAATAGCCAAGCGGCCTGTCTCAAGAGTCTGGCATTTCACTTCACAGCTCGTGAAGATCTCTAGATCTGTTGCTGAGATCTGAAGAAAATTATCCTTCACCTCAATCAGAGCATGATTCAGAGAAGGCATCGTGTTTCTCCGCTCGACTACTGTCAGAGTCTTTTCGAGTCCTTTGAGGAAATCTTTCTTTTGGATTTTGAAATCCATGCTCTCTTGCTCCCTGTATTTAATAATTCATTGTTGTTGTTAGATAATGTTGTATCGTTGAATAGCGTGAATGAAGCTAGTTAAGGTACGATTATCTAACAACTTTTCCTGTGGATAACTTTGAGGATACGATCGTGAAATGTCGGGACTTAGATGAGGTATCACGATCATTTCACGAGTTATCCACAACTTCGTCATGGAATTATCCACACCTTATTCATTACCCAAGCCGGCGAGCGAAGTCCATCTCGCCTCCCCCTCACTCTTTATTTTGGAGTGAATTTTCGATCTGTCGCACTTGGTTCTTAAGAACGGGATCGCCGTTCATGGACTCCCGGATGAAAGCGTGACCATGGAGAATGGTCGTGTGATGGCGATTGCCGAGTTCTTGGCCCACGGCGCTCGCGCTCAGCTGCCCGAGTTCACGGGCGAGGAACATAACCACCTGGCGCGCCTTGGCTACGGGCCCTTTTCGTGAGGGGCCGCGAAGGTCTGAAGATTTC
>Ga0209573_1004907_pt1 | contig 12668 bp, 17 predicted proteins | sample TNRBio252014_DNA_FD_185870 | JGI IMG/M metagenome (GOLD analysis project Ga0209573, IMG submission 185870) | Wastewater treatment Type I Accumulibacter community from EBPR Bioreactor in Madison, WI, USA - TNR Reactor_6/25/2014_ DNA (SPAdes)... | ecosystem: Engineered > Bioreactor > EBPR >...
TTACATCTGGACCCCGACAGACAGCCTCGATCTCAGGCCGCTACGGTGCGAAGCATCTATGCTGGCAGCCTGATCACCCTATGTTCTCAAAAGTCGGACAGATTCATCACTTTCGTGTCGTGACGCCTAATTGCCCTGCGATTAGATGCTCTTGGCTGGAATGATAGGCCAATGGAGGACCTGAGGCTGTGTGTCACTAAAGACGCCATACTCCGTTCTGGCTTTGTTTTATAGCTAAGTCCGGCCCTCTCAACAGCTTTTCGGGTTCACACGCGGCCTGCCGCTCTCAAAAAATCGTTTTCAAACGCTGCCGGAACAAACCGAGATGCCGGCGCGCCTCTTTTTCGATTGTTCCCTGTTCGATGCGGGCCGCAGGCCGCTTCGAACCCGCGCGGAGCGCGGCCTTGATGTTCCCCGTCCCGATGCTTTCAGCATGCCATGCAAGCCCGCCGCGCTCACCCGTAGGGCCGTAGCGAAGCGGAGGAACCGCGTAGCGGTTTGAACGCATTAGGCGGGCGGCATTGGCAGGCTTGCATATCGGGCGGATTATCCTTTCCGGGGCCGCGTGAGCGTAGCCAGGGCGATAGCCCTAGCGAAGCGAACCCATAGGCCCCGCCCCTCGAGTCATCGGCCGCAGGCCGATTCCGATATATATTTAATCTAGCATAGGGATTCAGACCGCTTGGCGGACTCACGTTCTTTGCGCGCATCGAGCGCGGCTCCTAGCCGCGCCAGCGTCGCCGCTAGTGCGTCGTCCTCGATCACGAAAAGTGCCCTCTGCTCGTTCGACAAGCTGGCCGCATAGGCCGTCAACTCGGCTTCACGCTGCTGCTGGCGGTGGCTGTGATCATCGGGAACGGGAACCGCTAGGCCCAACCGGGAAAGCAGGCGGGCGGCGGCGGGCGGCAGGAACAGGCGATAGGCGTTGCTGGTCTGCTGCACTCTCGGCCCCCTGCCCTCGCCTCCGGTCGGCACGTAACGTCGTAGCCAGTCGAGGAACCCGTGGGCGCGTAGAGCCTTCAATGCCCTGACGATGGCATCCCGGCTCCGCTTCAATGTCCGCATGAGATATTCCAGCGACGGGTCCAGCCTGCCCGTCTTCTGGCTCATGAGGTTGGCGAACAGTTCGAGGATTTCGATAGCAACGCCGCCCAGAGGGCCATTGCGTGCCCCTGTGGCGCGTCCTGATAGGTCGAAGCGCTTTGCAGCCAGAACGATGCGGCGGGCGTCCTTGCGGTCCATAGGACGCCAGAAGACGCCTTCCCGGCCGGCTAGGCGGGAATTGCGGCGGATGGGCTGACCCGTGCGGCGTCGGCCCATATGCGGCCCCGTGGCCGCGATGTCGGCGAATGATTCAAACATGATGCTCCTTCGGTTCGGTTGAACCGCCGGGGAGCTGGCCGCTCACGGCTGAACGATGGACGCACAAAGCCGTGGCAAGAAACCTCTTGCAAATCACCGACCGATTTGGGAGAATTCGGTTACCACACGCGAATTCAAGGCCCTCGGCCGATTATCAGAAGCCCGCCCCCTCGGCGGGTTTTTTGATGTCTAGGCTTTCGCCCTCCTTGGTAGTTTTGTCGGGACGATCCTGCCAGATTCGGCAGGGATCGAAAAATCACACAGAGAACACAGAACTGATCCTATAGCCCTATAGGGCTATATCCTTAGCGCCGGTCCACCTTTCGCGGTGAACAGCAAATCTAGGGCTTCTTGTAGAAGCTCCTTCTTTGTCTTTCCTGTTTCTGCGTGGAGCAGGGCGATATTGCGCGCATAGCGTGGCGGCAAATTCGCTCCCACTAGGACTGTTGGCTCGGCTGTGCTGGCACTCGATGCCAGCCGACCGCGCCTCGATACCGGTGCAGCATCGGCTATAGGCAGACTGTCAAACGCGGCTGCGATGTTTGGCTTTGGCTTTGCCATGTGCTTCCTTTCCGTATAGGGCTATACGGCTATAGTCGTATAGCTTCTGAATCTCCTGCGCCGCTTTGCCATCCGGCTCGTATTCTTGGGCGGTTTGTCCGCCCTGCTGCGCACGGGCGTATGCCTTCCTCTGATGGAGTTCCGGCGCGAGCTGAGCGCCTAGCGCTTCGATGCCGGCGCGCGCTTGTGCGACTTCAGGCCCGCTGACGGGGCAGAAGGTCAAAACCACAGTCGGGGCTTTGTCCATCTGCTGAACGAGCCGCACCGTCTGCGACATGGCACTGAGGTCCAAGATATCGACGCGCGATGGGATCAATATCATGTCGGCCACGCTCAAGGCGGCGTCGGCAATGTCACGATGAACAGGCGGGCAATCGAGAATCACAAGATCGCAGCCGGCCTGTTCCATTGCCTCGATCACATGGGGCAGGCGGTTATGATTCACGTCGCGAACAACCGGTGTCTCTCCATGTCCGTGCGCCTTCCGCCAATCCGACCATTTACACGCGGACGCCTGCGGGTCGAGATCGAACAGCGCAACGCTTTTCCCCTCCTGATCAGCCATGACTGCAAGCGCCGTTGCAATCGTCGTTTTGCCGACGCCGCCTTTCTGGGAAATGATCGCTAGAATCTTCATGCTATAGGGCTATAGGAATTAGGATTAACAAAAGGTTAACGCGGGCTTATAGGGCTATAGCCCTACAGTTTCAGGGTGAGGGGATTCGCGAAATCCGTCAACGGCACAACTATGCTGCGGCGCAGCGAGACAAGTAATCGCAGGGCAGGGGGCCGCATCGATTATTGGGCCGAATCCAGTATTCAAACCGATATGGAAAAAGGGCCGCGAAAACGGCCCTTTTTGACTTCACGAATATTCAAAAATCGGTTCCATAATGGCCGCTTATTCGGTCTGCGCTCGCGCTAGAAACCGCGTCACGGTCGAGCGCGAAACCCGCAAAAGTTGGCCGATTTCGGCGTGGCTCTTGTCCTCGCCCGCCATGCGTAACGCCTCGGCCTGCTGTGTGCCCGTCAACAATGGGCGACGGCCGAGGCGCTTTCCGGCCTTTACGGCACGGACGCGGCCCTCGCCGGTACGTTCGGCAATCAAGGATCGTTCGAACTCGGCCAGCCCCCCTAGAACCGTGAGCATAAGCCTTCCAGCCGGTGTGGTCGTGTCGGCCCATGCTTCGGCCAACGACCTGAACCGCGCGTGCTGGGCCTCGATCTGCGCTACGATGTTGAGAAGGTCGCGCGTCGAGCGGGCGAGGCGGTCAAGCCGCGTCACCATCAACACACCATCAGGGGGCAAGGCAGCTATAGCCTTCTTAAGCTGCGGCCGGTCTGCCCGTGCGCCGGATGCCGTTTCCTGAAAGATGGTCGTGCAGCCTGCGGCCTTAAGCTGCTCGATCTGGGCAGCGAGGGTCTGGCCGGAAGTGCTGACGCGGGCATAGCCAATCATTCAAAGACTCTGCACCTGACTTTTGCACCGTGCAAGCCATTGAGATTGCTAGGCGAGAAATGCGGTGCATAAATCTTGAGTTTTGCACGGCCTACCCGTGCGGCTGTGTCTGGCTCGCGGCAAGCGCCTCGATCACGCGGCATTCCGATACCCTGCCTCGCGCGCATTCCGAGATCATTCGCGATAGCTCGTCGCGCAGAGACAGCAAGCGCGCAAGGCGGCTCTCGACCGCCTCAAGCTGGCTCTGCGCGATGCGGCTCGCATCCTCGCATGATGCCTCCGGCTGCTCCTGCAAGGCCAGCAGGACGCGGACGCTCGACAGATCGAAGCCGAGTTCACGGGCATGGCGGATGAAGCCGAGGCGGCGCGCATCCGCCGCGCCGTAGCTTCGCCGCCCATTGGATTGGCGCGCAGGGGTCGGCAGAACACCGGCCCGCTCGTAATAGCGGATCGTTTCGATATTGACGCCTGTGGCGCGGGATAAATCACCAATCTGCAATTTTTGTCTTGCTCCTGTAGTCACTACAGGTTTTAGCATGAAAGCTATAAAGTTTCGAGGTTTTCCAGATGAGTGCTGCCACCACTATCCGTTACAACGTTACCGGCATGGATTGCTCGTCCTGCGCGGCAAAGGTCGAGGGCGCGGCCCGCAAGGTCGAGGGCGTGGCGGATGTCAAAGTGTCCATCGCCTCGCAGATCATGACGCTCGATGTCGATGATCCGGCAAAGCGCCTGCCTGTGGTCGAACAGGCGGTAACGGGCTTGGGCTATCAGCTCGACCGTATCGGCGCGACGAACGAGGACGCGGACGACGACGACAAAATCCCCGACCTGTCTCATGTGACGCCCGCCTATAAGCGTGCGCTCTGGATCGTCGTCCTTCTCAATGTGGGCTATGGCGTCATCGAGATTGTCGGCAGCTTCCTTGCCGGATCGCAGGCCCTGCAAGCGGATGCGCTCGATTTCATCGGGGACGGCGCGATTTCCTTCCTCGGCCTGATCGCAGTGGGCTGGGGCCTCGCGGCCCGCGCCAAGGCTGCACTTTTGCAAGGCGTGTTCCTATCCCTGCTCGGCTTCGGTGTGATCGGCTCAACGCTCTATCGAGTATTTGTCGAACACGAGCCGCAAACGCTCCTAATGGGCGGCTTTGCCCTCGTTGCCTGCTTCGTCAACATCGCGGCAGCGGTGGTGCTGATCCCTCACCGCAAGGGCGATGCCAATATGCGCGCTGTGTGGCTGTTCTCACGCAATGATGCCATCGGCAATCTGGCTGTTGTCGTGGCGGCGGTTGTTGTCTGGTGGCTTAACAGCCCGTGGCCGGATTTGATCGTTGCATTCGCGGTCGCAGGCCTGTTCCTGCAATCGGCGTGGTCGATCATCCGCGATGCGAGGCAAGACCTCGCGCAGGCGGGGCGCTCTTGAAGGGTGGCTTGTGCATCGTCGTCGTTCTGGCTGGTGCCGCGCGATAATCATTCCATAATGGATGTTATCGGATCGCACATCCTCGCGCGCGCGGGCATCGCATCGAGGGCTTCGGGGCCAGGGTGCGGCTCCGTCAGAAATTTGGGAGCGGGATTTTGGGAGCCATCATCGCAGTCATGGCAACGGGCATGGTGGCCTACGGCTTATACGCCCTCGTCGTGAATCAGGAATCTCGCTCGAAATTCCTGACAGAGTTGAAGGACGATCCTCTAGGACTGACCTTGGCACTCGTCATGACGTTTTTCGGTCTGATGTTTTTTTGGTCGGTTATGATACCGGCACTGGGCGAGGTGCCCATCCGCTTTTCCCGGCGTCAGACATGGCACGTTTGGAGCGTAAGCGGGATTGCCTTCGTCGTCTTCCTCGCCCTCGTGTTCCTAGCAAGCGCCCGAAAAAAATAGACGGGTCTTGAAGACAGGAAATGGCATTCCCACCTGATCTGCATCGAGCAAGGCTCAAGCTGCGCTCCACGGAAAGAGCCGAGGCGTGCCGAGGGTCCACCACTGGCGTAAAAGAAAACCCTCAACGTTGGTCTGGCGCGAGATGGCGGCTCCATCAAGGACCCACTCGCAAAGATAGAGGAGAACCCGCATGTCGGTGTTCATCGCTATCGAAGCCAGCCAGCCGGACGGAACGACGTACCGCATGGCCATATGGTGCCATTGGCACTGGGCTTCATGGGTACTCGCAATCGCGAGGCTGTTCTGACAGAAAGAGCGCCCTAGGGCGCTCTTTTTGCTTTGGCGCTCATAAATTGGCGAGTTCCTGAGATGCCTATCACTTTCACCCCTGCGGCGGGTGACGTTTTGATGTGCGATTTTGGGCCTGATCCGGCAGCTATAGTCGCGCCCGGTGTGATGACGGGGCCATTGGCCGTAAAACCGGAAATCTGGAAGTTTCGCCAAGCTGCCGTTGTTTCGAATTTTGGCAAATTGGCAATTGTCGTGCCGTTCTCAACGTCACAGCCTAATGCTGCCCACGCACATCATGTGCATATCGCCGCTGGTAGCTATCCGTTTCTAACGACAGCAAGCGATTCTTGGTTGAAAGCCGATCTAATTGAAACTGTTAGTCATGCTAGGCTAGATCGCTGCCGCGTAGCGGGCCAATTTCAACGTGTAAGTCTTAGCGCTGCGCATCTAAAGGCACTTCGCGCAGCTTGCCTGAACGCGTTGCAGCTAGGACGTTTAGCTCCACACTTATAGGCACCGCGCGCTGCCTAGGCGTCACGCGCTGTGCTATTGAAACGTTAAGCGCTAGGCGCTATATATCGCTTGTCTCCGGTATCCATTCCGGAATGTTAGATCGTCAGGCCCCGGCGGGAAACCGTCGGGGCCTCTGCTTTTAGCAGCTATACGCGGCCTATAATCTCACGCATTCGAACGATGTGGGGCCATAACCGGCCCGATGCAGCCTCCTCACGAATATCGAACGAGGCGATAATCGTTTGAATTGACTCACCTGAATCCTCAGCGGGATCAGAATTTGCGGCCGCCTCAGCCTCGACTGTTTCAATTAGTTCAGCCAAGCTCCTATTTCCCCCTCTTTCCAAGATCGCTTGCGCAGTCGGATTGGGATGAGGCTGTTCATCGAGCGGGCTTAATTCTCGATACCGTTCGCCATGCTGCATGATCGTCTTCAGCGTAGCCGACCAAATCATCTCGTTTTCGCGGCGCTGGAGTGCCCGCATATATCCCACCAAGGTTTGTAGTGCACACGCCGACATTCCGGCATCGACTTTGGTAGATGTTTCAGTGCCCTGTGAGCGAAGCTCGGCATGTAGATGGTCCAGCTTGGACTGAATGGGTGCGTGCAGGTCGATTAGCGGTCGGGCATTGACCAGATTGCGTGCAAAAAACCATGCGGCAGCGGGCGCATCGTTTTGCAATCGAGGAAATTCCGCACCAAGCTCCATGACCGCTTGAAGCCGATCAATATGATCCGGCTTCTTTTTGAAAAAGCCGAACATTCCATCACCTCTCAGGCTCTGGATCGCGGTCCCGGTCGTGCGCCGGCAATCGCTTGAGCTGCCGGCGCTGCTTGTCCTCGGCAAGCCAACGGTCGCGCATTTCCGGTGACGGCTTTGCAGGCTTCGGTTGGAAAAATCCCCGGTTCGGGAATTCGTCGCGCTCCGCTACGCGGGCTTGCGACCGCTGAACCGGATTGCCCGCCGCCGCGCGCTCGATCTGGTCTGCCGCCGCGCGAAGCACGCGCGCCTGATCGGCTAACGGAAGCGCCGTTGTCGCGAGAGCGGCAACCTCTCGCACAAAGCGTTGCCGTTTTTCCCGCATGACCTGTTGGCCCAGCTCCTTTCCTCTGTCTGTCATCGTTCCTCCTATCGTTCGGGTTCTGGATCGCGGTCACGGGCCGGGAGCCGTTTGAATTGTTGTGGCTGCTGGATTGTATCGCGGTTTTGCTGCCAGTCGCGCGCCTTCTCGATCTTCGCCGGCGGCTTCGTCGCCGGAGCAAAGTCACGCTTTGCATCTGCCAGCCGTTTGAATGCCGGCGTGGATGGTTCCGTCTTTGGAATCTCCTGCAACCGCTTCGGCGCAGGCTTCGGCACGTCGCCGGAAGGCGAGGGGGTTGGCTGTGCCTGTGAGATAAACGCTTGCTGCGTCGGGGCTGGCGCGGCCGATATCGGACGCCGCGCGTTGTCGAAACGGTCCTTCATGGGCTTCTGCTCCTGCTGCGCCGGGGCCTTCTGCCACGGCTTCCGATAGTTGTCGCGCGCTCGATCGTGCTGGCGATCGCCGCTCCGATCGGCCGCGCGATCGGCGTAAATCTGCTTCCACGCCTCGCGGACTTTACCGCGCTCGATGTCCTGTTTTTCGATCAACGCGGCGCGCGCCTGGTCGAAGGCAACCCGTTGCCCGACCAAGTCGCGCGACCGCTGTTCCTTGATGCCGGCAATCTCGGTATCAAGAATGGATTTCAGCCGGTCGGCCATCTGCGCCCGCGTCATGTCCTGTCGCTCGGCAAATGCTCGAGCGCGAGATTGCGAAGACAGAACGTTGCCGAATGTGGCCGACAACGTGCCTCGATTCCCGAGCTGGCCGCTCACTCGCTGGTGCGTGGTGGCGTCGATAGCGTTGCGGATCACACCCGCAATCGACTGCTCGCGCGCGCTGAACGCGCGCTCGGCCTGACGGGCTTCGCGGAAGTATGACGCCCATATCGGTTTGCATTCGGCCTTGTGCCTTGCCGCGGCTTCCTTGATAGCCGCGGCGCCGGCCGAATAGATGCGGTCGCGCGCGGCGGCGCCGGCCGCCGCTAGATCGCGCCATTGCTGTTTGTGGTCGGCCTTCTGCTTGTCGCCCAGCTCCTTGAGAATAGCGGCGCGACTTCTCGACTCCGCGTTCTGCTGACGCTCCTGCTGCGCGACATGCTGCCGGCGTTTTTCCGCGTCGGGATGCTGCGCGCGCTTCTGGTCGATCTCGTCATACTTCGCCGCCCGGTTCGGACTGACGATATGGCCGCGCTGCTTTTCGTAGTCGTCGGCCCAACGGTCGAGCTTGCGAACGTCTGGCGCGGCGATCACGGCCATTTTGCCCGTCTGCGGGCAAACGCGGTTGACGATCACATGCACATGCGGGTGCGCGGTGTCGCGATGCGCGACGATGACGGCCTGCCGGTCGTCCAACTTCAGCACCTTCAGTGCATGATCGGCCGCCCGCAACATCTCGGCCCGGTCCAAGCCCTCGGCCTCAGATGGGTGCCAGCCAAGCGAGAACGCAAACACCGGTCCCGCCGTCGATTTGCGGCCGGTCGCGCTGACGCCTGCCGCTGCCTTCAGCTCGTCGGCTTGCCGCGCGGTGGCGATCATGACGCCCGTCGCTAGCTCGGCGTCATCAACCGCAAGATTACGGTTCTCCGTCCATGCCACACGCTCCGATGTTTCGGGGTGCGCGGTGTCCTGCTCCTGCCGTTTGTCGTGCAGATAGTAGGACATCGAACCCTTGAAGCTGTGGCCGATCTTGGCAAGCTGGAAGTTCATTCCGCGCCCTCGGCCGTCAACGTCTCGATGGCACTGCGGACCTCGGCCATCACGGCCCGGAAGTCGCCGGCAAGATCGCCCGTCATATTCACGCGAGCGGCGATCTGGTTGAGATTAACACCCACGCGGTTCAGCTCGACGATGGCCCGATCCATGCCACGCGTCCGGCGCTGCGGCATCCGCTGACCAAGGATCGCGTGGCGGGCGAACTCCGCAACAGACACGCCCGCGCGCTCGGCCATCAGCTCGACAACATGACGCTCGGCGGGTGTCAGACGGATGCCGGAAAGGCGTTCGCTGCGGGCTTCATCCGCTGCCTTGCGGGGCCGTCCGATGGTCTGCGGATCGCTGGTCAAGTCGCCATCTTTCTTTTCCGGGGCCTGCCCCGGCAAGCGTTTTTGGATACCAAAAACTATGCTTGCTCCTCTGCTATATGTAAATATACTCCCAGACCTGTTAAGATGCAAAAGGCTCTCATCCATCGGCGGAATCCAGCCATGCCCTACCGCTTCACTGATCCCAGCTCATATCCGTATCGCCCTGGCTCCCTGTTCCTCGGCCTCGATCCGGCAACCGGCCGCGAAGTCGGAATGCCCTTCGAAAGTCATGCGATCACCGTAGCCCGCGCCCGCACCGGAAAGGGTGCCGCCGTCCTGATCCCGAACGCGCGCCGCTGGCCCCATAGCCTCGTCGGTATCGACCCCAAGGGCGAAAACGTAGAGGCGTCATGGCAGGAGCGTGAGGCGCTGGGGCAGACGGTCATTGCCATTGATCCCATGCGGACGGCAGACATCCCCGACCGGCTGCGCGGCGGCTTCAATCCGCTGGCGGCGATTGATCCTGACGCCATGACCGCGATTGAAGATATCGCGGTGCTAGCCGACGGCATGGTCAGACGCACCAACCCGAAAAACGCCGAATGGGACAACGGCGCTTGCACGATCATTGCCGGGGTGATGGCGCATGTTATCCTGAACAACCCGCCAGAGCGCCGCACCTTGGCGGCTGTCCGCGCGCTGCTGAACGAGCCGAACGAGATTGAAGACGAGACGGGGGAGCTGGTCGGCGGTCTCAATCATACGGCGCAATTAATGATCGCGGCCGAACAGCGCGGAATCGGCAAGAGCGCACGGCAAGCTGGTGTCATCATCGAAAAAGCGATCACGACAACCACCGGACTGCCGCCTCAACTGCTCGATGCCGCGCAGCGTCATACCGCATGGCTCGACAGCGAACCAATCGCCGCCGCGCTGTCGTCATCATCGTTCCAGCTCACGGACTTGACCAACGGCAAAACGTCCGTGTTCCTAGTGCTGCCGGCCGACTACATCAAAACCCACGCCGCATTCCTACGACTGTTCGTGCGCACCGCAATCAGCGTCATGGCGCGGGCCGGTGCGATCCGCGCGAAGCTCCCAGCCTCCGAAAAAGAAAAACGCCGCTGCCTGTTCCTGCTCGATGAATTTTACCAGCTCGGCAAGATGGACGAGATTCAATCCAGTTCCGGCCTCATGCCCGGTTACGGCGTCCACCTCTGGCCATTCGTGCAGGATCTCGGCCAGCTCGTAGAACTCTACACCGAAGCAGGATCTAAAACCTTCTTCGCCAACGCCGACGTGCACATGTTCTTTGGCATCGATCAAGACCCCGACGCTGCTCGAATGGTAAGCGCCCGGATCGGGCCTATGGCTCCTAACGAGGTCGCAACCGGCGCGCCGGCTGCAACCAAATTCGAGGAGCGGTTTTGGACAATGAAAGACGAACAGGAGCAGCGCGAGGAATGGCGGCTCAACGATGAAAACGCCATGCGAGGGCATGGCTATCGCATGGCGCATGTTGGCCAGCCGAGAGTAAGCCCAGAAGAAATTGCCGCGATGACAGGCAAGGGCCAAAGCGACCAGCTCGCGCGCTCCATGATCGTATTCGGCGGCGGCGGCGTCACCCTTCGGCTTATCCTAGCGCCCTACTTTCAGCGCCCTGCGGCCTCCATGTTGGATCACACGGCAGACGCTCTCATCGCTGCCTCGAATTATCTGCCCGCCCCGGTGCGCTACTACTGGTTCCATGGACTTACGGCCGGGAAATTGGTCGGGGCTATATTGGCGTTTTTCGGGTCTGTTGCCTTACTGGCCCCTGCGGGGGTGCCATCCCCGTTAGTCTGGCTAATGGCAGCGGCCGGGGCTGTCGCTCTCCCGCCGCTGCTATATCGATTCATCGGCGCTCACTGGATCATCTGGGGCCTGTTCGCCTTCGGGTGCCTCGCGGGCTTTTTGAACGACCCCATGCCGATTTCAGGCGGGTTTGTGCTAGTAAATGCGATCATTTCTGGCGGCATGTTTGCGCTCGTCGGACTGGCATTCTCAAGTGCTTGGGGATTCTGGCGTGAGTATTAGCCCCAGATGGGGCCGCTGGCATAGGGCCCGGCCCTGTTTGCAAATTCTTCCTCGAAGTCGAGGACGCATTGCCAGTCCGAGTACCGGGGCATAATCGGCGCGCCGGAAGCGCCGCCCCACCCCGACGAGTAAATACTAAAGCTGTTGAAGTATCCTGCGAGCATTGTAAGACAATTTATAGCGAATCTGGCCGTCCGCTGTCAAAGATTGAAATTTCAACCGCCACGACCTCTGCCCTGTCTGCGCCCGGATTCCACTTCGCATAGATCGCGCGGGCCTCGGCCGCGCTTGGCCTGAACGATCCCCACACAAGCGCGCCGGCCGGCCGCTCGATCACGGCAAAACCTTTGAAACGGCGTGGTTTATTCGTCGGTCGGCCCGTCATCCTCGGCGCGCTCCCGGCGTGGCAGGATCACGGCCTTGCCTGTCAGGGCAAGCCCGGTGGCGACCTCGATATTGAAGCCGCCCGACTTGTTTTCGAACGCCACGCCTGCGCGCAGCCATTCGGTTTTTACTTCGCCATTGCTGTTTGTGTATTCTCTAGCGATCAATACGTCATACGGTTTAGCCATGAAAAGCCCTCCTATTAGGAAAACTATATCATGGAATTTCAAAAAGTTCTTTAAGACACTATGCAAACCACTCTCTCAAACCGCCACGCCAGCATATCGACATGCTCACTCTGGCAAGGGCTTCGCCCTGCTCCACTGCGTTGCGCCCGCTGACACGGTGCCGGCCGTTGTGCGTGACGATCTGCAGGAGGTGTCGGCTCCGAGGAATGTCAGGGCTTTCCGCCTCCGGCGGGTCTTCCAAGGAATAGGCTATCAGCCCGCCTCGGGCGGTCTGGCCATTTATATGCTTACGCGGCCTGCTCCCGCTGGGGACGTTGGGGCTTCGCCGGCTGCACAGAACGGCGGTTGCTGTACCAGGCATCAAACGCCTGCTTGGCGATCTGGCCGGGGTCGAGTAGAGCGAATCCGTGCGCATGCAAGATGCCGCTGCCTGTCGCCTTCGTGCTCATGGTGCGTGTCTGGCGCGCATCCAGAAAGATGATCCGCCGGCACGTCAGCCCTTTGTCGTGGCACCGTTGCGAGAAATAGGCCTGCGGCCCGCGCGGGTGGTTGACCGCCTCGGTTTGGAGCTTCGTTTCTATCAGGCAGTCGATTAGGACCAGCTCACCGCCCTGCTGCGCCGCCATCTGTGCAACGGCAAATGCGAGCTGCACGACGTCCGTCTGATTATCGAACCGCCGACTCGTCAGATGATCGATTTTGAGCGCCGCCGCTAATTGGCGTCACGACACGAAAGTGGTGAATCTGTCCGACTTTTGAGAACGTACCCGGAACTCCGGCTTATTTGATAGTGGCCGCGACAGATTTCTCGGCTTTGAGGGCTTCATAGAGGGCGGTTTTGCCGA
>Ga0209573_1004908_pt1 | contig 12662 bp, 12 predicted proteins | sample TNRBio252014_DNA_FD_185870 | JGI IMG/M metagenome (GOLD analysis project Ga0209573, IMG submission 185870) | Wastewater treatment Type I Accumulibacter community from EBPR Bioreactor in Madison, WI, USA - TNR Reactor_6/25/2014_ DNA (SPAdes)... | ecosystem: Engineered > Bioreactor > EBPR >...
GGTCGGCGTAGATCTGTGAGAGCAGGTATTCATTATCGAAGATGGCTTGTGTGGTACGAAGATATTCTGTGACGATCCCTTTTTGAGTGGCGTGGTCGAGCGTGTAGGGCAGGTTGACCGCCGAGGCACGGACTTTGATGATCGCGGCGTTAGCCATCCATTCCAAATAGTCGAATTCGATGCTGCGGGTGTAGGCGCGCACCCGTTCGATGGGGTTGGTGAGGGAGGGGTTGCTGTACCCGGTAAGCGCTGCCAGCAGGATGAGCAGGACTGTGATCTCCAGTCCACGCAGGATGCGAGTTAGTAACATGACGCGGATTATACCCATTCCGTGACGGGATGATGAAATTTTGATTAAGAGCAGGTCACTGAATGACCTTCATCAGGTCGTTTGGGGAATGTACCACCACATCGGGGTTGCCACGAAGCAGTGTATCCAAACTCTGGTGTCCCCATGTCACTGCAATGCTGGTGACGCCCGCCTCTTTGGCGGCCAGGATGTCGCTCAGAGAGTCTCCCACCATGAATTCGGATCCATGCGCTGGGTTTTCCAACAGGCGCTCCCGTGCCATTGCTATTTTCTGTGCCTTGGAGCCGGGCGTATCCACGCCATACACGGCATGAATGAAGCCATCCAATCTGTGTTCTTGAAGAAACAAGTTTACATTTTGCGATGAATTTGTTGTGACGATGGCAATCTTATGAAGGGCGGAAAGATTCCTGACAACATTGCCCATCCCTTGAAAGATGGCGGGCGGGGTGGTCTTTTCGGCAAACCGGTTCAGGCATATTCTGACGAATTCATTGATGAGACGTTCGGGAACCTGGCATGCCTGCCCGTACGTTGAAAATGACATCACTTCAAGGTTGCTCAAGTCATGTTTTGTGACCGTGTGCTGTACGCCCAGCTGGTTGCACGCTTCCTGGCCAAACTGTAATAAGTCATCCAGGGTATCGGCGAGGACACCGTCGTAATCAAAGAGGATCAATGTCATGTAGTGACCACGCTATCTGTTTTTCGCCTTTTTTCTAGAAAGCCGTTGCGATGATGCCAAAAATTGCCATGAGGATTCCAATCCCTTGAAGTTTTGAAATCTTGTCTTTCAGGAAGATGACAGCCAGGGTGATCGTCACGATGGAAAGGGCGGATGCAATGGGTGTGATCAATATGGCGTCGCCAATTGTCAAGCCATAGTTTACCAGCGTAACGGCGGCAACTTCAATGACACCCATGAGTAGAATTGCGATGCTCGTTATGAACGGGCTGCTTTTCAACCCAATTCCCTGTCTGGTGATCAACGAGAATATCAACAAAAATATGACAATCCCGACTTTGACGAGAAATGTCGCAAGCAGCCACCCGATCTCTTCTGAAATGATCTCGCTAATGTTCCAAAAAACTCCAAAGAAGAATGCGCCAAAGATCGCCTCTCGAACGCCCAGGGAAAGTCGAAGGGTCTGATTCTTAAGGCTGGTCCAATCCATGGAAGCCAGCATGGCGCCGGAGATGATCATGAAAACGCCCAGTGTTTGTATGATGGTAAGCCGTTGTCCCATAAAGGCGAAGGCAAAAAACATGGTAAACACAGCCCATAAATTCATGGTCGCGGCGATGATCGATACATTGCCTTTCTCAAAGCCTTTGAAGAAAAATAGGTATCCAGCCGAATAGACAATTGCGGCAAGAAGTGACAAACCCACCGTCTGCATGGGGATGTTCAGCCCTTTGCTGAGTATAGCGGTAAGCAACAGGATGGACATCAAGCCTGCGAGTTGCGACCAAAATAACGCTTTGAATGAACCGATCTGTTTTGAGAATACGCCACCCAGAAAGTCGTAGATTCCCCACCCCAGCATGCCGCCGATTCCCAATAGGATGCTTAGGATGGTTGAGTTCATGGCTGCTGTGGTTTGCTCCTTAACGAAGAGATGCTAGAATCTGGACTTTTTCCGATGGGGCATTATAACGCTGAGGAGACTTTGAGGGTAATGTATCTTTGGGATGAATATGGAAACTTGGACGAAAAAAACGCCAAGTCAGCCTGGACCCTGATTCATGAAAACAGGCGGTTTTCCGTCAGTTGCCCTGTGATTGGCAAACCTGAGGACAAGCGCTCGTTTGATATCCATGAGCAGCCCAATCTACTTCAACACGCCCTGTTCGGTGAAGTAATTTTTTGCGCCTTGATGCAAATAGGGCTGGGACGCAGTATTCAATATAGACATGGAATCCTCAGGACTGATCGGAAACCCGCTCTTCCACAATGTAGATGAGTCGTTGAAGAAGGTAGCCAGGATTTGAACCATGTATTGTTCCGGAAAATCTGCCATGGCGGCTAGTACAACAGTTGTTGCCAGTGTGCCTATATCTTTTTGATTCGAAATGTCTGCTGGAAATTTGCTCGCATGGAAGATGCCAGGATTGGCTTGCGTGATCTTTTCTGCTTCCTCTCCGGCGATGGGGATGAGTTTGAATTCTGTTCTTTTTGAATTCAAAAATTCGGACAGTTCTGTATTTGACGAAATCCCGCTCCAAAAGAAGGCGTCGATCTCGCCAGTTTCGAGAGCCTTAATTGCCGCTGGTAGTCCAAACTGTTCGCGGCTGATCCCTGTTTCCCAGTCAATGCCCAGGCTGGCAAGTACGAATCTTGACTGTTGCTCGGTCGCTGAGCCTGCTTCGCCGGTGGATATATGCTTTCCCTTGATGTCATTCACTGATGTAATGCCAGAGGTTGCTGAGGCAACAATATGTAACTGTTCTTCGTATAATGGCAGGATGATGCGCGCCGCTTCGGCGTAATCTGGAAACATGGGACGTGTCATCTCTGTGCCGCATTTGATGGCGATCTTTTCCATCGGCGCATCTGGAAAAGCAGTCATGAGTTTTCCTTGGTTGGCAAGAACAACGTGATAATCGTAGACAAATGCCATCCCTGCCTTGCCGGATGTCAGGATATCCATGCTTTCCATCAGGCTTGCAGTTTCCTTTACATCGGAAGAGATGGCAGGGATTTTGATGTCGATTTCCTCACTCAAGCCGTGTCCTTCTGTGTACCAGCATTCACTTGCGGCGATGGTGAATTTGTAACTTCCTGGGGGAGTGGAGGTTGCAGGCTGGGTGTTGACGGTTTCTGCAGAGGTGACAACAACAGGCGTGGATGTGCATCCAACCGCAATAACCATAATCATAAAGAGCAGCGCGGCATTTTTGATATACATGCTATTCTTTGATGTTGGAATCGCTGGAGTAGCAGGATATGCGCCCTACTGCAAATGGAATCGGCGTTTGATAATATGCTTGACCAGCGCATGAACGGCACAAGATAGTTTGCTCATGGATGATTTCGCGCTCGTTCATGATCTCTTCGCCACAGATACTGCAATTGGTGCGAATGCCAGGTCTTGAGATCAATGCTTCGATAGGCGTTGTTAGTTGTACTTCATTGACCGTAAACATTTCTTCGTCGGGCATGATCTGATATGCCTGCATTTGGGCAAAGTAATGACGAGATTCACCCGGCGCGTATTGGTATGCCTTCTCGCGGATGTCTAATACGGGGGCAACGCGATATGCCAGTCCAGTTTTTGTGTCTATGAAGGTGGCTGCGGTTTTGCCATAATCTTCCACGCGCAGGGTGCGATGCCCCACGGTGCAGTTGGTTGCGGCGGAGATCCCATCTACGAAACAGCCGTCGGTTTCGGCGATGGTCAGGATCCGCTTTGAGTTGAGATTCGCTTCGAGTTGCAATGACGAGAGGCCCCTGAGTCCGAGGCGGACTCCAAGGATCTGGCGCGGGCAGAGGTGGGAATGGTCACGTGATGAAATGTCGAGCAGGTGTTGGATGTCCATAAAATTTGTTACCAAAATAAAAAGGCTGTCTCATGGAATAGAGTCAGCCGGTGTTTTGGTTTCTCCTTTCCAAGTGCGGGGGGATGGGGCGTTTCCAACCCATCCGTGGATCACGGTTGTGATCGGCTCGCTGCCGTGCTTTGCAGGGTAGGCAGTCAGGCTTCGGAGGTATATTCAGTTTTGTGCTTATTTATCTTTTGTTTCTTCTTCGCCCAGACCGGATTTGAACGCGCGGATGCTTGAGCCAAGTTCGCTCGCGATCTTTCCGATACGCCCAACCCCGAAGAGCAGGATGACGATAACTAATAGAATGATCAATTCGGTTTGACCCAGATGGAACATAATTCCTCGCTTTCAGTTGGCGTGTCCCTCGTAAAGAGGGACACGCCAAAAGGAGAATGAACTAATAGACTCCACCGAGGTTGGCGCCGGAGTTTACAACCAGGGCGAAGAACGCGATGCGTCCCAGTAATTCACCAACCAGCAGAACGATGGGCAGCCAGGCGGGAATATTCTTTCCGCTGCGGACGAAGAACAAACCTGCCAGCAAGGCGGCAAGATGCAGCCAGTGCAGGGGGGAGGCAAGGAAGTTCTGCCCGGTGGCTTTCATAACTGCATTACCAGAGAGCCAGATGAAGGGAACGACGAAGTGGACGATCAGGCTTGCCAGCAATGTGGGGAACAAGATGGAGGTTAGCAGCGCGTGGTTTTTCTCTTCCACAAAGTAGGCGGCAACTGCTGGTCCAAGTGTGAAGACCGTGAGCATGAAGAAGACCAGCGGGAGTAGGTTGTTGATGGCGTCCAGGGCTTTGCCAGTGTATGCCATGCCAGTGGTGAAAACTGCCAGCAAACCTACAAGGGCGGTCAGTTTAAGAAGCCAACCGTTAGGCGCTTTGGTGTAGACCATGTAGAGGCTGATGGCAGCCAGCACACCAAAGATGGCAAAGGTGAGGATCTCACGGCTCAGCCAGGCGGTGCCGAGATTCGCCAACATGCGGATGGCTCCAAGCGGCTTGCCAAGATGGAAGAAGGCGGCGATCACACCCACGCCGATCAGGGCGAGGATGGCGATCCACTCGTTGCGTGTTCTGGTGGAAGGTCCTTCCACAGTGACCCATTGGCGCAGGGCGGCGAAGACCGCCAGACCAACGGCAAGTTGCGTGAGCAGGGTGAATAGAATGAGCGGGAGTTCAAGAAGGGTATCCATTACACATCCCTCCGGACGATTTTAGGAGCCACAGGCAACACAAAGCGTGTGGACGGTTCGAGGTCAGGACGATAGGGGAAGCCGGGCGGGTATTGAACCGTGCTGGAAACATCGTCCACATCAAGGTCAACGAGCGTGAGCGCATTGGTGGGGCAGGCTTGCACGCAGGCGGGCAAGAGCCCTTCGTCGATGCGCTGCCAGCACATGCTGCATTTTTCCACGTGACCTTCTTCTTCGTTGTAGCGTGGCGCGCCAAACGGACAGTTGCGCAGACAGTTGCGGCAGCCGATGCAGACGTCTTCATTATGAACGACGATGCCGTCTTCTCGTTGGGTATATGCGCCAACCGGGCAGCCTTCAAGACATGCAGGTTGAGAGCAGTGGTTGCATGCCAGGGAATAGAAGGCGCGGTCTTTGTGCGGGTAAATCTCTTCGCTGAGCGGATACAACTTGCGCCAGACCATGCCGGGGTCGAGATTGTATTGGTTCTTGCATGCCATTCCACACGAGGAACAGCCGATGCACAACTCAGCGTTGACGGAAAAAGCGTATCTGGTCATTGGGTACCTCCTATGCCTTTTCGATCTCGGCAAATTGATCGTGGATGGCGACGCCGGGTGCGCCGGTCTTGTATTTGCCCATGTCGGACGATTCATCATCCACGAGGATGTTGACATTGAAGGGATTATTCTGTCCGTACCAGGCTTCATACATCAGGATCGTATCGGCGGGAACAATATCGTTCACACTGACCTTGAGTTGAACTTCACCCGTCTTGTTGTACACGCGGACGGTATCCCCATCGACGAGACCCTTTTCGCGCGCCAGTTTCGGGTGGATGTATGCCAGCGGTTCGGGGTTGTAATCCAGCATCCAATCCAGGTTCTGGAATTGGGAGTGAAGTCCATACATGGAATGTGGCGTCAGCAAGCGGTAGGATGCGTACGCTTCACGCGGCTCCTTGTACTTGACCAGTGCCGAGTGACCGTATTCTTCGGCGATGGCGGACTTGAACTCATACTTGCCAGACGGCGTGCCAAACTTATTGTCTGACCAGGAAGCGGAAGAGACCAACTTGGCTTTGCGGGCGCCATTTTTCAAGTCTTCCCAGGAATTGATTCCGAATAACGAGTAGATGCCGTCATTGAATTCCTTGATCATCATCTCTTTCGGATCGATGTTCTCGGGGAAGGTGCAGGAACCGGCTTTGATGCTGTTGATCTTGGCAGAGAGCGCCGAGGCAATCTCAATATCCGATTTGGTTTCGTACATCGGCGCGATGGCTTGTTCGTTGATAGACATCCAGTAATGCCAGTATGAAACATTGACCGTCCAGTCTTCGAAGAGGGTAGTGGTCGGCAGGACGATATCCGCCTGTTCGACGGTGGGGTTGAAGAACAAATCTGCCACGACAATCAGGTCGAGTTTCTTGAAGGCTTCGATGATCTTGTTGCGGTCGAAGTCCTGGCTGAGGACGTTCTTGTTCGCAACATATAACATCCGCACAGGCGGCTCTTTGGCGTCTAAGATTTCCTGCGCGATCTTGTTGATGTTGAAAGCGCGGTCGGTATAGGTCGCTGCATTCCCGCCCTGACCGGTATCAAACTCGCCCATCGGTCCGGTCACACCGGTATAGCCAATCGAACCTTCAGGGGCGGATTGCACCAGCGCGTTGTAGTTGAAGCCCCATGTAAAGAGGTGACCATAACGTGCGCCGCCACCGACCTTGCCGATGTTTCCCGTCATGGCGACAAATGCGTCGATTGCACGGACCATTGCGCCGCCATTCGTATGGCGTTGTAAACCGTAGCCCAGCCAAATGGTGGCAGGTTTCACGGAAGCGAATTCTTCGGTGATCTGCTTAATTCTTTCCGCAGGGATGCCTGATTGCTCAGCCGCCCAATCCACGGTAATTTCACGGCGCAGGTACGAGGCGAACTCGGAATAGCCTTCGCCATTCTCTTCGAGCCAGGCTTTATCTTCCAATTTCTTATCCAGCAAGTGACGCGCCATACCAAGGGCAAGAGCGCCATCCGCACCGGGCTTGATCTGCCAGTATTCATTGGCTTTGGCAGCGGTCTGGGTAAAGATCGGGTCGATCACCAAAACCTTGGCTCCGCGGCGTTTTGCCTCATTAATGTACTTCATCGAGTGAATGGAGTTGATGCTTGGGTTTGCGCCCCAAATGATGATGTACTTGCTATGCACCATATCCTCAGGGTCATTGCACCACATGTTCCCCATGTCGAAGTTCTGCGCATCGATACCGGCGGGCCAGCAAGGTGTGCCAACGAAACGGGTGGTGTACCCAAGGGAAGACATCATGCCTTCGACACCATAATGGGTGATGCCGAAGTTGCCCGAATATTTGGTCATGCCCAAGCCGAGCAGGCTGCCATCCTGTTCCTTGAGTTCAAGGACCTTTTTGGCGATGGTGTCCAGTGCTTCATCCCAGGAGATGCGCACCCAATTCCCAGTGCCGCGTCCCTCCTGTTTCATTGGATATTTGATGCGGTCTGGACTGTAGACCGAGCGCGGGTACGAGTAGCCTTTGACGCACAATCCGCCTCTGGTGAACGTTGAGGCTGGGTCGCCTTCGACGAATTTCAGCACCCCGTCTTTGACATAACTCAACATGCCGCATGTGTCGTAGCAGTTGCGCGGGCAGGCATTATGGAAGACCTGATAGGCATCCTTGCCCTCGTAGCCTGTGCTCGGCATGACGCTCGCGCCGGGACCCCGACGCAGTAGACCATTGCCAGGCAGGGCGGCAATGGCTCCAACAGCCGTCATCATTTTTAGAAAGTCTCGTCGTGAAACTTTGCTGCCGAGTGTCTGTTGGATGTTTTTGTTACCTGAACCATGTTTTTCTTGCATGTGAAAACCTCCTTTCACAAAATAATTATTCAGCGTCTTGCAACGCTGTTGTTAACGTCTGCTGAAGCAGGTCCATAATATGGTGGATCGCCGGATGGATATCGTCAATGGATAGGACGCGCTGCCGGAATTTTGGCACCCATAGTTGCAAATGTTCCAATAGGTATTCGCGCATGTCGCTTAACTGTGGCGAGGCGGAGTTTATTAAGGCGGTTTCGATCTGCCAGAGTGCGTCAAGTTCGAGGGCGATGTGGTCATCTGGAATCTTGTTGAGCCAGGGCGAGACCAACCCAAGCAGCCCATAAAATTGGCGGATTTGCATGGTCGATTCGTTCATGACCCGGTTTGGGTCGTTGTCAAGGTATATGGAAGCGTAGGGTGGGGCGAGCAAGGCGCGAGGTCCGACAAAGAGGCGGTTAAATGAGAATTCCACCGAAGACCAATCGTCCACTGCGGGTGCGGGGTGAATTTTTGCCAATTCGCTGTATGCTGTTTTCATCCCCTTGGCATCACTTGCAAAGAAAAATGCGCTAAGTTGTTGGATACTTTGGATAAAATCAGACATGGATGCTCCGAAATCTTAAATTGTTTGAGAAAGATTTCACAAATAATTTATCAATTTCCCCCGTTCCGCGCATCCTGCATGTAGATAGTTTTTGTATTACCCGGTTGGGTAGTTTTAGTTATTACCCTCCTGGGTGGTCAGCCCTTTGCGGGTGGCGTAGGCGGCGAGTTGGGTGCGGTTTTCCAGATTGAGCTTATCCAAAATGCTTTTGATATGCGCTTTGACTGTGTTAACGGAAATTTGTAGATGTACCGCAATTTGGGGATTGCTGATTCCTGTGGCGGCAAGGCGAAGCACTTCCAACTCGCGGCTGGTGAGCTGCTCCACTGGCGGGCTTTGGCGTCTGCGTCCAAAGCCTACATTCTTCATGATCTGCGAGGCGGTAGCATGAGTGATCGCAACTTTATCATCGGTAATACCGAGGACAAGGTCGAACAATTCATTGGAATCAAGATTTTTTTGCAGGTAACCAGAGACGCCGATATCAATTGCATTTCCCAAGTGTTCATCCGAGGTGGATGCGGTCAGCATGATGATGGCGGTATTCGGATTAATTTCCAATATACGTTTTGCGGCTTGTAACCCGTCCATTTGCGGCATCAAAATATCCATCATCACCAGGTCTGGGTTAAGGCGTTCGCACATTTCAACGGCTTCTGCTCCGTGCTCTGCTTCACCAATGACTGTCACGAGATCGGGGCGGGCATTCATTAATGAGATCAACCCCTGACGAAAGAGCCGATGATCGTCAGCCACGATTGTTCTAAGCGGCAATTGCTTGGGCATGTGTTTTTTCCTGGTGGTGTTGGGAATCCGCTGGCAGCCAGAGGAAAATGCGGGTTCCCATTCCGGGCTGCGATTCGATGGAAATTTTGCCGTTGACGCTTTCTGTCCTTTCACGCATGGACTTTAATCCAAAATGTTTTTTCAATTCGGTCTCTATAAAACCGATCCCATCGTCTTTGATGTTGACTCCCAATCCATTCTTCTCCTGGCGGAACTGCACCCAGAGGTGGTTTGCATCTGCATGCAGTCGGATATTGGTCAAAGCCTCCTGTACGATGCGAACAAGCTGCACCTCGCACATGGATGCCAGATGTACGCTGGCACTGGCTGAATCTTCCACATGGGTCTCTATGCCCGTCTGCAACTCGAATTCCTGGATGTATTCCCTCAAGAAGGGGATTACTTCTCCGTCGCTGGTCAAAGCGGTTCGCAGGTTTAGTATGTTCTCGCGCACTTCCGCTTGCGCGTCACGGATGCGGGTGCGTGCCTTGGTCAGTTCCTCCAGTGTTTCGTCTATCCTGCCCTGCTTGACCAGCAGTTCAAGAGACTGCATCTCGAGGCTTAGGAAACCCAGAATTTGCGATAAACCGTCGTGCATTTCACGGGCGAGCCTGGCGCGCTCTTCCACCACCGCGATCGATTGCAGTTGCGCGGTCATTAATGCATGTTCAATGGCTATGGAAATCTGCTGGGCAAGGCTTTCGCAAACGATCTTATCAGACGGATTGAATGGAGAATTATTCTCGCGTCCCACCCACAATCCGCCGATTACTTTTTCGTTTCGTTTAAGCAGGATCGGGAAAATATGATGGATATTCTTCTGCGGGATTGGAAACTCCGCAACGTTGATGATTGTTTCTGGATCGTTGCCAATCGGTGCATAATGAAAGTTGACCTTCTCAGGTCCCAAGGCTGTAACGCGATAACGGATCGAGAATTTTCCATCACTTTCCCATAGACCCAGCACTGCTGCTTCAGGGCGCACAAGATTGAAAATCGATTCCATTGCGATCAGCAGGATTTCATCGGTGTCCATGCCGCTGGAAATTCTGTGGCTGATATCCACCAGGGTGTTAACCCATTTCTGGATTGCGCGGTTTAGAGTGATGGCTTCTTCTTTCTTGATGCGCTCCGTCAGGTCGTTCAGGATGAGTACGGTGCCACGGTACTTTTCGCTGACATCCTGCATACGCTTCATCTTGACCTGAAAGTGGCGTTCTCCCTGGGTCGTTTGCAGCGATTTAACGACCACCAATTCCTGTTCGGCGCTTTGAGCAAAGCCTGTGATTTCGACTGCCATCCACGGGAAGGCTTGGTCGGCTGGTTGCTGGTCGTAATATCGATGGGCAGGCAGGTCATATTCTTGAAATAATTCGGCTGCAGCCTGGTTGATGTTCTCGATATTGTTGTTGTGATCGATCAGGATGACAGGGTCATACAGACTTTCAAAGATCGTAAGATATTTGTTCTTTTCGTTTGTGAGCGCTCGATTTTGTTCGCGCAGCTCATCGGCAGCCTGGTTTGCGTTCAGGGAATTCCATTCCACGCTGTAGCCAATCTCGAACCGGTCGAAGAACCGCTCAAGAAATTCCAAATAGACTCGTTCTTCATGTGGAGTGAAACCCTGTTCGCGGATCAAATCGAAGTAGCTGCGGCGATAATACTTGACCAGCCCTAAAAACATTCCTAGGGTTATCCCGCGCGAACGATGTTTATGAACTTCTTCGATGCTGAACTTGTCAATGACCGTTTCGTTAAATTGCGTGTCCAGGCTTATTTGCTCCTCCGCTTCTCCGGACGCAACGGCGCTGAACAAAGCCACATTCAATGATTGGATTGAGATGCGCCACGCCTCGATCAACGTGGAGGTGTATCGTGTATATTCGTGTATCTTTGCATACTGAACTACGCGTCTTAGCAACCAGTCTTCGTGGCTTGACACCAATTGTTTCAAGGTTTCCATCGGAAATGCTCCTGGCAAGGTACCGTAACACCTTTATTTTGCACTGTTTTTAAGTTTTTGGAACTGTTTTTAATGGAAACCTGACAAAATGAGTGAAGATTTATGACAAATGATTGATTTCTTAATCACTTTATGCCATTCGTCGATTTCGTCCGCAGATCGCGTTTTTGTTTATCCTGGATAAACGAGGGTGGGGGGCAGTGAGGGCTGTGGCTGGGGAATTGATGGAATGGGAATGAAAAAAACAACCCTGAGTCTGGGTTGTTTTTCGTTTTTGGTCTGTCTTCTTCTTACTTTTCATCCCTTGACACTGCTGTTAATCGGTAAGTGGTTTTTACAAATTCAACCACATTTTTCATTGCCGTAAGTACAATTTCATGTTCATTTTTTTGGAAAATGTCCACTGCCATTCGTAAAATAGTGTAACGAATGTCCACTCATTCCGTTTATTTAACCTCATATATCAATTTTCCTTGTTGCTCTTTTTATTATCCACTGTGTGTTTTTGTTTGCTGATTTTTGCCATTTCTTAATCAGTTCCACGGTAGGCGCTTTATTAACTTTTAGCCAATCTGTGAGATGATTTGCCACTGATTTTTTGACAAACATCACTTCATCTTCTTTTAGGATCTCTAAGATTTTAAATACAGGCTTTGGATTATCGTTAAATGTATCTAGTTTTGTTGACCATGGAAGTTTTGGTCGTAGCCCTTCACTTGCTAATCTTCTTAAATGGAAATTTGAAGAATGCGCCCAATCAGTGAGTTGTTTCAAAGATTCTTTTGGATAAAGACGAATAAAGGGTCTAATAGCATACTCACCAGTATTTCTTTTTGTGATTTCACTGATTGCATGCATTGATAAATCGAAATGCTCTATTCCATATTTCTCAACATACTTTCCAATTGGCATAACCCAATAGTATTCAGTGAACATTCCTGTTTCATTTTGATTTTCTTCCCCTAATATTGAAATAAGAATCCCGGAAGATTTTTTATAATTTTTTGGTAAGTATTTATGGAGCCCGTCAGCATGTAGTTCGATTCTTTGTGTATAGCCACTATTGTCAACACTCTTCTTGATAGTATTGATATAGTCCGTTTTTGGAAAGTCTTTATAAACATTAAGAATCTTATCTGCCAATAATTCAGCTAAATTTACGCCAAAGTGTTGAGTAATACCTTTGTTATTTGCCATAACAATGCCTCCTTTTTGTATTAGCGCCTACCGCCTAATGGTTCGCGCCATCGTCCCCTTTAGGGGATACCTGCGCTGGGGCGGGGACGGGGTGCACGCTTTGTTACTAGAATGTAGCAGGAAGGGGCATGGCGGAGTATCCTAGGCGAGACAACCTCACCGGGGATGCTCCGGGGTGTGAGCATCAGGGCAAACCGTTGCGCCTATGAGAGAGAAG
>Ga0209573_1004910_pt1 | contig 12660 bp, 11 predicted proteins | sample TNRBio252014_DNA_FD_185870 | JGI IMG/M metagenome (GOLD analysis project Ga0209573, IMG submission 185870) | Wastewater treatment Type I Accumulibacter community from EBPR Bioreactor in Madison, WI, USA - TNR Reactor_6/25/2014_ DNA (SPAdes)... | ecosystem: Engineered > Bioreactor > EBPR >...
CCACGAGCGCCTTGGCCGCGTCCTTGTTGCCCGCGTATTTCTTGGCCACGTCCTGATAGGCCGGGCCGACGAGCTTCTTGTCGACCGCATGGCAGGCGGTGCAGGCGCTCTTGGTCGCCAGCGCCAAGTCGGCGGCCGCGGGCAGCGAAACGGTCAGCGCCGAGAGGGCAACGGCGGTCAGGGCAAGGTTCTTCAAGTCGGACTCCTGGGAGTTGGGTGAAGGGAAAGGGGCGAGCGGGCAGCCCGGCACGCTAACGCAGATGGCCCACGCCTGGCTGACAGCCTCGACGGGGTCGCCATGATAGGGCCCGCCGTGCATGTGACCAAGCCTCGGCGCCGCCGATGCCCTTTGGGTGAGGTCGGCGCCCGCGGGCGAACCTGCAGGCCACTGCCTGGGCTCGAGGAATGCCCCATGCACCACAAGCCAAAGCGGCCTCCATGATCGCCCGGGCCCGGGCGGGCGGACCGTGCCGACCGGCACGCCGCAACCGCCTTCGGCGGCCATGCCGGGCCGTTGGCGCCGGCACAGGAGTGCCCGCAGTACCCGCAGTGCCCTCCAGAGTCATCCGAACTGGGAAACCAGCTCCATGCGGGCATGCCAGTCGACGAGGTCGTCGAGGCCCACCCTGGCCGAGTGCTCGACACCCACGGCCCGGGCCGGTGCGGGCAGCCACCCCTGCCGTCGGTGAAGACCGGGGCCGACGGCCAGCACTCCCTCGACCGTGTCGTGGGCAAAGTACTCGCTGCGGGTGACCAGCACGGGCACGTCGGCCGCACGCGCCGCCGCGACACCGCCCGGGGAGTCCTCGATCGCCAGGGTCTTCAAGGGGGCCATGCCCAGTCGTGCCAGAGCCAGCCGGTAGGCTTCGGGGTCGGGCTTCTTGTGCCGGACGTCCTCGCCGCAGACGCGGACCTCGAACAGTGAGCGCGCCGCATCGCCGAAGTGGCGGCGCAGCAAGGTCTCCACGTTGGTCCGGCTGGTGGTCGTGACGATGGCCTGGCAAAGGCCGGCGGCCGCGGCCTCGTTGACCAGTTCGGCGACACCCGGCCGCAGCGCCACCGCGCCGGCCTCCACCAGGCGTGCATAGCAGGCGTTCTTCCGACGATGCAGCTCATGTGCAAGGGCTTCCCGCTCGGCGGCCAGGGCCGGCGCCTCGCTGCGCTCCCGCATGTCGGCCAGCAGTCTCTCCCGACCGCCGGTGACGCGCAGCAGGCTGCCGTAATGCGCCTCGTCCCAGCACCAGGGCAGGCCCATGCTCTCGAACGCCTGGTTGAACGCGACACGGTGGCCGTCGCGCTCGCTCTCCACCAGCGTGCCGTCGACGTCCCAGAGCAAGGCGTCAATCATCGTGGCGCTCCTCGGCCACGGGTTGGCAAGGGGCCTCAGGTGAGGCGCCGCGGCGTGCGTCCGCGCGCGCCACGATCTCGGCGTCCAGCGCGTCGGCGTCGCGCACGGCCGCCTCGACGAGGCCGACCAGTGCTTCGGCCGTCAGTCCGAAGTGCTTGCAGACCTCGGGACCCGGCGCCGACTCTCCGAAGCGGTCGACGCCGAGCGCCGCAGCGCACCCGTACTGACCCCACCAGGCGGTGACTCCTGCCTCGACACCGATCTTCGGCAGCCCCTGGCCCAGGACCTGGCGGCGCCACAACGGGTCCTGGCGGTCGAACACGCTGCTCGACGGCAGGCTGACCACACGCACGGGCAAGCCTCGATCATCCAGCAGCCGCTGCGCGGCCATCGCCAGCGACACTTCGCTGCCGGTGGCCAGCACGACCGCCCTGGGGTTGTCTCGATCGGACAGCACATAACCGCCGCGCGCGATCTCCAGGCGCTGGGCATCGCTGCGCGTCTGCGGCGGCAGGTTCTGGCGCGACAGCAGCAAGGCGCTGGGGCGCGAGCGCGACGCCAGCGCCCGGGCCCAGGCGACAGCCGTCTCGGTGGCATCGCAGGGCCGCCAGACATCGAGGTCGGGAATCAGCCGCAGGCTGGCCGCATGCTCGACGCTCTGGTGCGTCGGGCCGTCCTCGCCCAGGCCGATGCTGTCGTGGGTGAAGACATGGATGACGCGCCGCTTCATCAGCGCGGCCATGCGGATCGCGTTGCGGCTGTAGTCGCTGAAGGTCAGGAAGGTGCCGCCGTAGGGGATCAGGCCGCCGTGCAGGGCCATGCCGTTCATCAGCGCCGCCATGCCGAACTCGCGCACGCCATAGTTGATGTGGCGGCCGCCGGCCTGCCCGCGCCGCACGGCACCGCAGCCCGGGAAGTCGGTCAGGTTGCTGCCCGTCAGGTCGGCACTGCCGCCGATCAGCTCGGGCACCAGCGGCCCGAGCACCGACAGCACCTTCTGCGAAGCCTTGCGTGTGGCCATCGCGTCGCCGCTGCGCACCATCTCGGCCATCAGCACCGCCAAGGTGTCGTGGATGTCGCGCGGTGGCTCGCCTGCCATGCGGCGCACGAACTCGTCGGCCTGCTGCGGGTGGTCACGGCGGTAGGACTCGAACCTGGCGGCCCACGCCTGTTGCGCGGCGGCGCCCGCGGGGCGGGCATCCCACGCCGAGACCACCTCGGGTGGCAGCTCGAAAGGCGCGTAGGGCCAGCCGATGGCCGCACGCGTGGCCGCGATCTCGTCGGCGCCGAGCGGCTCGCCATGCGCCTTGGCGGTTCCGGCGCGCGCCGGCGAGCCGCGGCCGATGGTGGTGCGGCAGATCACCAGCGTCGGCCGGCCATCGTCCTGTCGTGCCTGACCGAGCGCGGCTCGCAGCTCTGCGATGTCATGGCCGTCCAGCGGCCCGATGACCCGCCAGCCATAGGCGGCGAAGCGGCCCGCCGCATCGTCGCGAAGCCAGCCGTCGACGGCGCCGTCGATGCTGATGCCGTTGTCGTCGTAGAGCACCGTGAGCTTGCCCAGGCCCAGCGCACCGGCCAGCGAACAAGCCTCATGGCTGATGCCCTCCATGAGGCATCCATCGCCGGCGAAGACCCAGGTCCGGTGGTCGACGATGCAGTGGCCCGCGAGGTTGAACTCGTCGGCCAGCAGCTTCTCCGCCAGCGCCATGCCGACCGCATTGGCCAGGCCCTGGCCCAGCGGGCCGGTGGTCGTCTCGACGCCAGGCGTGAGGTCGACCTCCGGGTGCCCGGGCGTCTTGCTGTGCAGCTGGCGGAAGCGCTGCAGCTCGGCCATGGGCAACGGGTAGCCGGTGAGGTGCAGCAAGGCGTACAGCAGCATCGACGCGTGGCCGTTGCTGAGCACGAAACGGTCGCGGTCGGCCCATCCGGGGTCGGCCGGGTTGTGGCGCAGGTGCCCGCCCTCGATCGGGTGCCAGAGGGCCACGGCCATCTCGGCCATGCCCATGGGCGCGCCCGGGTGGCCCGAGCTGGCACGCTGCACCGCATCCATGGCCAGCGCCCTGAGGATGTTGGCACTGTCGCTGAACCGCCCGGCATCGGGGCGCAGCACGCGGTCGCTGGAGGTCGACGCCATCACAGCGCTCCCGCGTTGCCTATCGCCCGCTGGCGCCGCTCCATCATGCGCCAGATGAAGGGCGTGAAGATCAGCTGCATCGCCAGTTCCATCTTGCCGCCCGGCACCACGATGGTGTTGGCGCGGCTCATCCAGCTGTTGTCGATCATGTTGAGCAGGTAGGGGAAGTCGATGCCCTTGGGGTTGGCGAACCGGATCACGCAGACACTCTCGTCGGCGCTCGGGATGTCGCGCGCGATGAAGGGGTTGCTGGTGTCCACCACCGGCACGCGCTGGAAGTTCACGTGCGTGTGCTGGAACTGCGGCACGATGACGTTCACGTAGTCGGGCATGCGCCGCAGGATGGTGTCGGTCACCGCCTCGGCGCTGTAGCCGCGCACATGCTTGTCCCGCCACAGCTTCTGGATCCACTCCAGGTTGATCACCGGCACCACGCCGATCAGCAGGTCGGGGTAGCGGGCGATGTTCACCTCCGGCGTCACCACGGCCCCGTGCAGGCCCTCGTAGAACAGCATGTCGGTCCCCACGGGCAGGTCCTCCCAGGGCGTGAATGTGCCGGGCTCCTGCTGGTAGGGAGCGGCTTCCAGCGGGTCGTGCAGGTACTTGCGGCGCCTTCCGCCGCCGCTCTCGGCGTAGCTGCGGAACAGCTGCTCGAGTTCCGGGAACAGGTTGTTCTCGGCGCTGAAGTGGCTGAAGTGCTTGTCGCCCTGCCTCTCGGCCTCGGCCTGGCGGCTGCGCATTTCCTTGCGGTCGAAGCGGTGGAAACTGTCACCCTCGATGACCGCGGCCTTGACACCCTCGCGGCGGAAGATGTTCTCGAAGGTCCGCGTGACCGAGCTGGTGCCGGCGCCGCTGGATCCGGTGATGGCGATGATGGGGTGTTTCTGCGACATGGCGGGGCTCTGGTCCTGGGTTCGGTTTCCGGGCTCGCTTTCCGGGCTCGGGCTTCGAGGTCGGGGTCAATCGCGGAACAGGCTGCGCGGCGCGAACAGCGGCGGCGGCGCCTCTTCGGGCTGCGGCTCGTGGTGATAGCGCTCGATGCGCTCGACCTCCTCGCGGCTGCCGAACACCAGCCCGATGCGCTGGTGGAGCGCCGAGGGCTTGACGCCGAGCACCGGTTGCCGGCCGGTGCTGGCCCTTCCGCCGGCCTGCTCCATCAGGTAGCCGATGGGGTTGGCCTCGTAGAGCAGCCGCAGGCGACCTGGCCTGGCCGCATCCTTGGTGTCGCGCGGGTACATGAACACGCCGCCGCGCATCAGGATGCGGTGCGCTTCGGCCACCATGCTGGCGATCCAGCGCATGTTGAAGTCCTTGCCACGCAGCCCCGAGCGGCCGGCCAGGCACTCGTCGACGTATCGCTTGACCGGCGGCTCCCAGAAGCGGCTGTTGCTGGTGTTGATCGCGAACTCCTGCGTCTGTTCCGGCACCCGGATCTCGGGGTGCGTGAGCAGGAACTCGCCCAGGTTGGGGTCGAGCGTGAAGCCGGCGACGCCATTGCCCACGCTGAGCACCAACTGCGTGGTCGGCCCGTAGATCGCATAGCCCGCGGCCACCTGCGCCGCACCGGGCTGCAGGAAGTCGGCCTCGACCACATCGCGGCCGCTGTCGATCACGCCCTGCGGTGCACGCAGGATGGAGAAGATGCTGCCGACCGAGACGTTGACATCGATGTTGCTGCTGCCGTCCAGCGGGTCGAAGACCAGCAGGTACTTGCCGCGCGGGTCGCCGGGCGGGATCTGGCGCGGGTCGTCCATCTCCTCGCTGGCCAGACCGGCCAGGTGGCCGTTCCACTCGTTCTGGCGGATGAAGATCTCGTTGGCCAGCACGTCCAGGGGCTTCTGCTCCTCGCCCTGGACGTTGGTCGCGCCGCCGAGCTCGCGCGTGGCATCGGCGAGCACGCCGAAGGCGACGATGCGGGCGATCGCCTTGCAGGCCAGCGCCACATCCAGCACCAGCGCATTGAGTTCGCCGCTGGCGCCGGGAAAGCGCCGCCGCTCCTCGATCAGGTAGCGCGTCAACGTCCAGCGGTGGGGGGTGTTCATCGGTCGGCCTCCGGAGCGGTCTGGGTGAATACGCGGCTGGCTCGCAGGTCCGCGGGCTCCAGCGTCGACAGCGCGTTGGCGTCGAGCTCGCGCTCGCGGTCGGCGAACAGGCGCGAGGCCTGGCGCAGCCGGGCGCGGTCGAGCGCATTGCGCACGCTGCGGGCGTTGGCAAAGTGCGGCTGCCGCAGCCGGCGCGCGATGTAGTCGACCATCACCTCGCGTGTGCCCTCGCCGAAGCGGTAGTGCATGGCCTCGAGCATGCGTTCGGCGATCTGCAGCAGTTCGTCGTCGGCGTAGTCAGGGAAGGCGATGTGGTGCGCGATGCGGCTGCTCAGGCCCGGGTTGCTCTTGAAGAAGGTGTCCATGCGGTCCTCGTAGCCGGCCAGGATCACGACCAGGTCGTCGCGCTGGTTCTCCATCACCTGCAGCAGGATCTCGATCGCCTCCTGACCGTAGTCGCGCTCGTTCTCGGGCCGGTACAGGTAGTAGGCCTCGTCGATGAAGAGCACGCCGCCCATCGCCTTCTTGAGCACTTCGCGCGTCTTGGGTGCGGTGTGGCCGATGTACTGGCCGACCAGGTCGTCGCGGGTCACCGCCACCAGGTGGCCCTTTCGCACGTAGCCCAGGCGATGCAGGATCTCGGCCATGCGCAGCGCCACGGTGGTCTTGCCGGTGCCCGGGTTGCCGGTGAAGCACATGTGCAGGCTGGGCGATTGCGCCTGCAGGCCCACCGCCCGGCGCAGCCGGTCGATCACCAGCAGCGCCGCGATGTCGCGGATGCGCTGCTTGACCGGCGCCAGGCCGACCAGGTCGCGCTCCAGGTCGGACAGCACCGCCTCGACCTGGCTGTCGCGCAGCACCTCGGCCACGGTGCGCGCGGGGGCATGTGCCGCCGCAACGACCGGTGCAGCCGCCGTGCCGGGGGCTCCGACAATGTTGTACATGGGCAGCCTCGAGGCGCGGCCGGGTCCGGCGTGATCAGGCTGCCAGCGCCTCGGGCGCGGTCAGGCTGATGCGCATCGCGGCCATCACGGCCGCGTAGTCGGCGGCCCCGAAGATCGCGCTGCCGGCGACGAAGGTGTCGGCGCCGGCCTCGGCAATGCGGCGGATGTTGTCGACCTTGATGCCGCCGTCGACCTGCAGCCGGACGTCGCGCCCGGAGCGTTCACGCTCGGCGTCGATCAGGCGGCGCGCCTGCGCGATCTTTCGCAGGCTGCTGTCGATGAAGCTCTGGCCGCCGAAGCCCGGGTTGACGCTCATGATCAGCACCAGGTCGACGCGGTCCAGCGTCCACTCCAGGATGTCCAGCGACTCCGCGGGGTTGAACGCCAGCCCGACCTGGCAACCCGTTGCGCGGATCAGCTGGATCGTGCGGTCGACATGCCGGCTGGCGTCCGGGTGGAAGCTGATCAGGTCGGCGCCAGCCTCGGCAAAGCGCTCCGCCAGCGCATCGACGGGTTGCACCATCAGGTGCACGTCCAGCAGCGCGTGGCTGCCGTCGGGGCGCTGGGTGTACTTCTTCAGCGCCTGCGCCACCGAGTGCCCTATCGTCAGGTTGGGCACGTAGTGGTTGTCCATCACGTCGAAGTGGATCCAGTCGGCGCCGGCGTCGACGACCCGGCGCACCTCGTCGCCCAGGCGGGCGAAGTCGGCGCTCAGGATGCTCGGGGCGATGCGGTACATGGCCGGCCCCCTTTCAGTAGCGACGGCCTTCGGGCTTGTCGGTGGCGTAGCTCGAGATGCGGTAGCGCATCGTGCGGCCGGCCCCTTCGGTACGCGCCAGGCCGAAGCCGGGCTCGTCGGCAGGACGGTTGACGATGAAGCTCATCGCGATGCTCTCGACGCCTCGCGTGCTGTCGAAGGCCATCAGCCGGATGTAGTGGTTCGGAAACGTCTTGCGGCAACTGGCCAGCTCCATCATCACGCCGGCGGCATTCTGCAGGTCGAACATCGGCATGCCGAACATCTCCCAGTAGGTGTTGCGCGGGTGCGGGTCGTCGGTGTACTCGACGCTCCAGGCATAGCCCTTGCCCAGCCCGTAGTCGATCTGCTGCGTGATCTCCTGGTCGCTGAGGTCGGGCAGGAAGCTGAACTGGCCTTGCGTGACGCGGCCGGTCGGGTTGGTCATCATGGCGGGGACTCCTCGGGGTGGTGGCGGCGATCGAACGACCGCGTCAGGCGACCGAAGGCGTGGTCGCGAAGTCGCTGGTGTCGGTCGACGCGTAGTTGAAGCTGATCTCGCCCCAGGTATCGAGCGCCTGCTTCAGCGGCGTGCAGAACTGAGCCGCCTTGCGCAGGATGTCCGGGCCCTCGTGGCGGATGTCGCGGCCTTCGTTGCGCGCCTTGATCATGGCTTCCAGCGCCACCCGGTTGGCCACCGCGCCGGCCTGGATGCCGGCCGGGTGGCCGATGGTGCCGCCGCCGAACTGCAGCACCACGTCGTCGCCGAAGAGGTCGATCAGCTGGTGCATCTGGCCGGCATGGATGCCGCCGCTGGCCACCGGCATGACCTTCTTCAGGTCGGCCCAGTCCATGTCGAAGAACAGTCCGCGCGGCAGGTCCTGGCGCGTATGGCTGTCGCGGCAGACGTGGTAGTAGCCCTGCACCGTCATCGGGTCGCCTTCGAGCTTGCCGACCGCAGTGCCGGTGTGCATGTGGTCGACGCCGGCCAGGCGCAGCCACTTGGCGATCACGCGGAAGCTCACGCCATGGTTCTTCTGCCGCGTGTAGGTGCCGTGGCCGGCGCGGTGCAGGTGCAGGATCATGTCGTTCCTTCGGCACCATTCGCCCAGGCTCTGGATGCAGGGCCAGCCGACGATGAGGTCGATCATGATCACCACGCTGCCCAGTTCCTTGGCCAGTTCGGCGCGCTCGTAGATCGCCTCCATGGTGCCGGCCGTGACATTGAGGTAGCTGCCCTTGACCTCGCCGGTGGCGGCGCTGGCCTTGTTGACGGCGTCCATCACGTACAGGAAGCGGTCGCGCCAGTGCATGAAGGGCTGCGAGTTGATGTTCTCGTCGTCCTTCATGAAGTCCAGGCCGCCCTTGAGGCCCTCGTAGATGACGCGGCCGTAGTTGCGGCCTGACAGGCCGAGCTTGGGCTTGGTCGTCGCGCCCAGCAGCGGGCGGCCGAACTTGTCGAGCCGCTCGCGCTCGACGATCAGGCCGGTCGGCGGGCCCTTGAAGGTCTTGACCAGCGCCACCGGAATGCGCATGTCCTCCAGCCGCGCCGCCTTCAGCGGCTTGAAGCTGAACACGTTGCCGATGATGCTGGCGGTGATGTTGGCGATCGACCCTTCCTCGAACAGGATGATGTCGTAGGCCACCCAGGCGAAATACTGGCCGGGCTGGCCTGGCACCGGCTCGACCTTGTAGGCCTTGGCGCGGTAGCTGTCGCAGGCCGTCAGGCGGTCGGTCCAGACCACCGTCCAGGTGGCCGTGCTGCTCTCCCCGGCCACCGCAGCAGCGGCCTCGATGGGGTCCACGCCCTCCTGCGGCGTGATGCGGAACAGGCACAGCGTGTCGGTGTCCCTGGGCACGTAGTCGGCGTCCCAGTAGCCCATCTGGCGGTACTTCAGGACGCCGGCGCTGTAGCGCTTCTTCGCGTCGGTGATGACGCCGGAGTCGGCGGGCATGTTCATCGGCGGGCTCCTGTGGCAGGGGTGAGGTTCGGGTCGAGGCCACTCTAGGAGCGCTCTCACTTAAGGTAAAGTCAGAATTACTTCACTCTTGAATCACCTTTTCCTTATCAATCTTCCGCCATGAACGTGACCTTCCGGCAACTGCGCGTGTTCACCGAGGTCGCGCGCGGCGGCAGCATGGCGCGCGCGGCCGAGGCCCTGCACCTGACACCACCGGCGGTGTCCATGCAGGTCAAGGAACTCGAGTCGCAGGTCGGCCTGCCGCTGTTCGACCGCCAGGGGCGCAGCGTGGTGCTGTCCACGGCAGGCGAGTACTTCCTGGTCCACGCGCGGCGCCTGCTGGCCACGCTGAAGGAGGCCGACGACGCGATGGCGCGCCTCAAGCGCGTCGAGCGCGGGCGGCTGACCATCGGCCTGGTCAGCACGGCGAAGTACTTCGTGCCGCACCTGCTGGCGCGCTTCCAGCATGAGCACCCGGCCCTGGAGGTGCGGCTGGAGGTGGCGGCCAACCGCGAGCAGCTGGTCCGGCGCCTGGAGGGCGGCGAGCTCGACCTCGCCGTGATGGGGCGGCCGCCACGCGAACTGGCCACACGCAGCGAGGCCTTCGCCACCCACCCCCTGGTCTTCGTCGCCGCACCCGACCATGCGCTGTTGGCGCTGCCACACGCACCGCCGGCGCTGCTGGCCCCGCACCCCTACATCGCCCGCGAGCCGGGGTCGGGCACGCGCGCCGCCGCCGAACGCTTCTTTGCCGAACACCGCGTGCAGCCGCAGGTCGCGATGGAGCTGGCCAGCAACGAGACCATCAAGCAGGCCGCGATCGCCGGCCTGGGTTATGCCTTCATGTCACTGCACACGGCGCAGCTCGAGCTGCGCGCCGGGCTGCTGAAGCTGCTGGACATCGAAGGCACGCCGGTGAGGAGGACCTGGAACGTCGTGCACCTGGGCAACCGCGTGCTGTCCCCGGCGGCCGAGGCCTTCCGCTACTTCCTGATCGAGCATGGCGACGCCTTCCTGCGCCAGCAGGCCAGCGGCCTGCTGGCCGCAGGACCGGGCTGAAGGACCGGGCGCGCGCAGGTTCAAGCTCAAGCCGGCCGCTCGAAGGCCAGCCGGCGGCCGGGGCGGAACCCGGCGTGCACGAAGAAGTTCGACAGCTCGGTCTCGTCGACCGCCACCACGGTCTCCCCGCGCTCGATGTGCAAGGCGTGCAGGCTGGCGTCGAACTCGCGCAGCAGCGCACGGCCGACGCCGCGCGCGCCCTGGCCAGGGTCGACGCCCAGCGTGTCCAGGACCGCCACCGGTTCCGAGCGGCCGAAGTCGCCGAGGTCGGCACGCGCCATCAGGAAGCCCGCCACGGCACCGTCCAGGCAGGCGACGCGCGAGATGCGCACGCCGGAGTCCAGCAGGGCTTCGTCCATGCGCGCGCGCAGGTACTCGCCGCGGTCGCGCCCGGTGACGGCCTGGTCGATGCGCTGGATGGCGCGCAAGTCTTCCGCACGCATGGGCCGCACTTCCGGCTGGCCGCGCTGGCCGCGTTCGAAGTCGTTGCTCTCCGCCGTCCCGAAGTCCAGCTCGGCGGCCGGCCCCTGTCCTGCAGGCAGGCTGACCTGCGCCTCGTCGTCACCCGCCGGTGCCGCGTCGCGCACCAGCACCCAGCGCGGCGCCAGCTCGAAACCCTGCGAAGCCAGCCAGCGCAGCATGTCGAAGTCGCGCCAGTCGGCTGCCGTCTGCAGGCGCAGCGCTCCATGCCGGGCCGCCCAGGAGCGCACCGCCTCGAACAAGGCACCGGCAACCCCCTGGCCCCTGCACTCGACCGGCACGCCCAGCAGCTCCAGGCGCAGCGAAGTCTCGGTGCGGCCGAACTCGCCGGCCAGCAGCCGGCCGAGCATGTAGCCGACCAGGCGGCCGCCCCGCTCGGCGGCCAGTTGCACGTGCAGCGCCGGCTCGCGCAGGGCCGCCGCCAGGCGGCGCCCGATGTAGTCGGCCCGCGGCCGGCCCTCCAGGGCGGCATCGATCGCCACCACGGCGGGCAGGTCTGCGCGCGTCAGCGGGCGGATGGAAATCGGGTTCGTCTCCGGGGTCGTCATCTGAAGTCTCCTCGCGGTCGCATCACGACGATGCGTAGTGCAGTGCCAGCTGGGCGTCGGTCTGGTCGTCCAGCAGATCGTCGACCATGGGCAGCAGGGCCATCGTTTCCTTCTGGATATGGGCCAGCTGGCGGTCGCAGTACTCCAGCGCCAGGCGGCGCAGGGCGTCCCAGTCCTGCGCGGCGCCGTCGGCCGGCGCCAGCGCCGCGAGCAGCGGCCGCAGTTCGTCGGCCACTTCCCGGATCGCGTCGTGCTCCTCGGTCAGCAGCTGGGCGATGCCGGCGTCACCGGCGTCGGCCAGCCGCGGGAACAGCGACGTCTCCTCGAACTCGAAGTGACCCAGCACCTCGTGCTCGAGCGACCGGGACAGCGACATGAACAGCCTGTGCCAGGCCGGTTCGTAGCGACGAGCCGAGGCGATGGTGCGCTCGAGCTCGCCCAGCAGGGCCAGATGCTCCTTGTGCTCCCGGTCCAGGGCCTGGCTGACCTGGCTGCGAAACTCCATGCGGCCCCCAATAAAGGTATTACGGTACCATAATAACGGAAAACCTCGGCTCCGGACCTTGTTCCACTTCAAGGTCCGTCGACACGAACCGCTGGCCGCGCCGCGGCACGACGGCGAAAGACGGTGTAGACGAAGGCGGCGAAGCAGGCGGCGCCGAGCGCGCCGACAGCGGCGGCCGGGCTCACCCAGCCGGGCCTGTCCAGCAGCAGCGCCAGGGCCAGGCCCGCCAGGGCCGCCAGGTGCCCGGCCGCATGGGCCCACAGCAGGCGCAGGTCGGTCAAGCCGGTGGGCGTCGGCGCACGCCGGCCGCTGCCATGCAGCGAAACGAGGAAGGGCAGCACACGCTGCAGCATCGCGCCCCAGATGCCCAGCAGCCACGCCCCCAGCAGCGCCAGGCCCCAGGCCGCGCCCAGGCGCGGGGCGGCGGACGGAACTGCCAGCTCCAGCAGGCTGAGCGCCGACAGGCCCAGGCCCGTGCACAAGCCGGCCCAGGACGACAGCAGCAGCAGCCGCCAAGGTCCTGGCGGCTGACGGGCCCCGTCGCGCAGGCAGCGCCAGGCCGACCCCAGGTGAAGTGCGACGCCCGCGGTTGCCGCCACCAGCGACGGGCCCCAGGCCGCGGCCGGCAGCCCGAAGGCCCGCCCGACCACGGCCGCCAGCGCCAGCACCAGCGCCGCGGTCATGCAGTTCCCGACCTGCTGCTGTCGCGCCGCCGCGGGCGTCTCCGAGAGCACGAACATCGGCAGCAGCACGTCACTCAGGCCGACGACCAGAAGTCCCATGAAGCCCAGCGGCGCCGCCACCCGGTGCAGTTCGAGCCAGGCCGCATGCAGCCGGGTGCCCACGCCCGCCCAGGCCAGCAGCAGCGCCGACGCGGCGGCCAGCGCCGCCAGCAGGCTGGCC
>Ga0209573_1004912_pt1 | contig 12649 bp, 11 predicted proteins | sample TNRBio252014_DNA_FD_185870 | JGI IMG/M metagenome (GOLD analysis project Ga0209573, IMG submission 185870) | Wastewater treatment Type I Accumulibacter community from EBPR Bioreactor in Madison, WI, USA - TNR Reactor_6/25/2014_ DNA (SPAdes)... | ecosystem: Engineered > Bioreactor > EBPR >...
ACGATTGCCGGTGGATCACCTCGGCTTCATACAAGCCATTAATGGTCTCAGCCAACGCGTTGTCGTAGGAATCACCCACACTGCCCACCGAAGGCTCGATACCAGCGGTGGTCCCGGGTTACTGGACAAAATTTTGCTGGGCTTAAGTGGGTTTCTGCGGTTTAGGCTGTTTGTTGGATAGGCAACGAACCAAAGTACACGCTATCGGGGGTTTTGCCGTCAAGCGAGGAATGTGGGCGCCGTTCATTGTACAACTTGAAATAGCTCTGCAACCCTTGCCGTGCTTGGGCGACTGAATCGTAGGCGTGCAAGTAGACCTCCTCGTATTTCACGCTTTTCCAGAGTCGCTCGACAAATACGTTGTCGACCCAGCGGCCTTTGCCGTCCATGCTGATCTGGATGCCGTGCCCTTGGATCAGGCTGACGAATTCCGTGCTGGTAAACTGGCTGCCTTGGTCGGTGTTGAAGATCCCCGGCGAGCCATAGCGTTGGACGGCCTCTTCAACGGCCTCCATACAGAAGTCGGTCGTCATACTGTTAGATAGCCGCCAGGAGAGTACCCGCCGGGTCGCCCAGTCGAGTACCGCAGCCAAGTAAACAAAGCCTTTGTGCATGGGGATGTAGGTGATGTCCATGGCCCATACCTGGTTCGCCTTACTGATCTCCAAGCCTCGTAGTAGGTACGGGAAGACGGGATGACTGGGATGTTTGCGGCTGGTGTTCGGACGCCGGTACAGCGCTTCGATGCCCATCTTCCTCATCAACGTCGACACATGACGGCGGCCTACTGGGATGCCCGCCAAAGCCAAGAAGTCACGGAGCATCCGCGCCCCCGCGAACGGGTGATTGAGATGCAACTCGTCGATCCGCCGCATCAGCGCTAGATCGCCCTCGGAGACCGGCTGCGGGACATAGTAGACCGACGAGCGCGACAGGTTGAGTAATTCGCGCTGGCGTACCACCGGGAGTGGGTCAGATCGGTCGATCATCGTTTCGCGCTCGCATCGCCGACACGACCGAGCGCGGTTGCTAAAAAATCATTCTCCATCGCCAACTGACCGATCTTGGCGTGGAGTTCCTTCACGTCCGGCCCGGCGGATTTGCTCCGCTCTGCCGCCGTGGCAAACACAGCGCTGGCCCGTTCCTGGAGCTGGCTCTTCCATTGGGTAATCTGGTTGGCATGGACTTCAAATTGTTCCACCAACTCTACCAGGGTCTTGTCGCCCTTGAGCGCCGCCAAGGCTACCTTGGCTTTGAAGACCGCTGAGTGGTTTCTTCTCGTTCTTTTCATCTCTGTTCTCCAGGGTCGGCCCCGTAAAGGGCCGGTGATTAGAACAGAAACTCCACTTAAGCAGGTGTCCTATTTTCCGGGGCCACCTCTCGTTGATGCGGATGCGCCGATCCGCACGATAGAGGAGGTGCGGATCGTTCACCAGCGCCTGATCAACGGCGCGCTGCGCGACGTCATCCAGCAGGGCGAGGAGGAGGGGTATTTGGGGCGGTTAATCCGCGATCTCAATGCGGTCATCCTGCCTTCCAGGGTCGTGCCTTCGGTCACATCCAGGGAGAGTCCCTCGCCTGCTTCACGACGAACAGAGCCAATGTCGGCCCCGACTCCTGGAGGTCGATGAGAAAATTGTTGAGAATCCGTGGCCCGGTGGGGTGTTCAACGACTCGCGCCGGGGAGTTCACGCGCCAATAAGTTCATGGGAAATGCATGCGCCCGGTCTGCCGCTAAAGGACGCCAATCATTGGCCGCCAGCGCGGCCTCGATCCGCGCCGCCACCCGACCGGGGGCGCTGTCCTCGTCGGGGTCGAGTTCATGAATATCGCTCGCGGCGGTTTCCAAGGCCTGTTGCCATTGTTGCAAGGCGTCGGCGATGCGCTGTAGCCAGGGAGCGACCGGTTTCGGGGTCGGCGCACAGCGCGCCAGTGGGCAGAGGGCTTCCAGAAAGTAATTATTATCCAGCAATCGTTCGACGAAACGGCCCGCGAGTTCTGGATCAGGAGGGTTCATTGCCACGGCCAGCGCGACGACCGCCGCCGGCAACACTTTTTCATCGCGCAGGGCGTCCAGCGCCTCTCGATGCTGGTTCCACTGTTGCCGGACACCGGTGTGGTCGCCCTGGCGCCAGGCCAGGGCGATGCGCCCCATCACGCGGTAAGGATTGAAGGAAACGTTTTGATCCTGGTCCGCTTCCTCGGCAATCTGGTACCAGGTCTCAGCGTCCACCCAGCGTTGCTCCAGCAGAGCCAGATGCCCAAGATAAACTGCGGTGCGGCCCTCACGCTGGCCTTCCGGCTGCCGTTGCCAGGATTCCTCATAAGCCGTGCGGGCGGCGGGATAGTCTCCCTGCCGCAACTGAATCTCGCCGAGCCGGCCCAGGGTTTTGAACAATTCCGGATCGTCGTTGCGCCGTTGTTGGGCCAGACTGTCCTCGGTCAATCGTCGGGCGCTGGTGAGCAGACCCATATCATTCAGCAGACTGCTCAGGCTCCGCCGTAACCGGGCGTGCAGCGCAGTTGCTGGGCGTTGCGACTGCAAGCGCCATTCTTGCTGGAACTGGCGCAGTGCTTCCGGGAAGTCGCCCCGGTAGTAGGCCAGTTGCCCCAGATGATGCCGCCATAAGCCGCCATCCAGAGCTTCTGCCAAATCGGGCAACACCTTGATCAGCGCTTGAGCAGCAATGGTTTGCCGGTTTAGCACAGCAGACGCGCCAGCGGTGTCGCCACATTCGAGCAACCGGTAAGCGCCTTCCCCCCAGTACACCACGGCGAACATGTGGGGTAAGGCAGGACCGTCTGCCGGCTGCAATGCCTGCCAACCCGCCTCGACCTCGGCGAAGGTCGGTCGGTGAGTCCGCTGTTGCGAGAGGATTTCTAGCAATCGATAACCCAGCGCCAACCAGCGGGAATTCGGATTCAAAGTCTGCGTTAGGGGCCGGCGCTGATGAAGCGTGGCGCGCACCGCCTGGGTCCAGCCCGTCAACAGTTCATCATCAGAATGCCACGGGCCACGCGGTTCAAACAGAGCAAAGGCAAACCCCTCGCGCAAACGCTGGGGCAGAGGACCGCTCACCTGCAACGCGGCGCTGAGGTCAGCGGGGATGAGAGGTTCCCGTCGTCGCCATTCGCTCATGGGTAGTAACCGCAAGGTCAGGGCGATTTCCCCATAGCCGAGATTGCCGACGAGTTCCGCCAACGGGGCGTCCGCCAGATACGTTTGCCAAGGCAGGGGCGGGAGTTCATCCCACGTCGGTTCAGCTTCCCAGCGCACCGCGAAAGCGGAATCGCCGATGGCCAATCCGACGGTGCGCGACAGGTCATCGTCGGAAGCCGCTGGCTGCACGGTGAAGCGCGGCCGACTGAGCGCCAGGACGCTGGGCCAGGTGCGTTCCTGGAGCGGCAAGGCGGGCGCGGGGGCGTGCAAAGTGCGGTCAATGCGCCACTTCATCAGATCATCTCCTCCAGCGAATGAAAGACCACATTGTTCCAGGCAGGATCACGGCGCAAACCGAATCGAGCAGGACCCGGCTGGCAGGACAGACGCAGTAAGCCGGCCCCCAAATCCGCTATTGCGTTGGCAACGTAATTGTCCAGATAGGTTTTTTTCAACGATGAGCAAAGTCCCCGCAGATGATCCAGGGTGCCCGCTTCAAAATGGGCGATGGCGTCGCCGCGCCAAGCATTACGGTGGCGCTGCCCTTCCTCGATCAGCACCGAAACGGTACTGCGGGTGTCGCCAGGTGAGCGGGCATCGGCCTTTTTCTGTTCCTTGGCGACGGTGGCTCGTTGTTGGGCAAGGGAGTACGCTGGCTCGGAACGCAAGCCCGGTTGCACCAGTAAGCAGTCTGTTCGATTCAGAAACGGCAGAGCCAGCCCGACCAGTAGACCGTAGGCGCGACCCAGCGCGACGGCGGGATCGCCACTGCGAAACAGTTCCCGTTGGCCATCCAGGCCCTTGAACCACAGCCCCAGCGTGATAAGGCGCGGATGTTCGGCCAGCCAGCGTAGGGTGGCGAAGACCTCCTGACGCAGGGGATCAGGCCCTGGTTCACGCAAGGACCCGACGCCTTCAAGCGGTTGGGTTTTCCAGTAATTGAAGGCATCCATCAAGTGATGGCTGCTGGATTTTCGGTAGGCGGCTGGCAGATGTTCGGGCGGCGCTTGCAACCGCTCCTGGATACGCTGCCCGTCAAGCGTCTCTTGGAAAGCCCCTTGCCAGTCTTCAATGCGGCCTATGACCAGCGCGACACCGAAGAACTCGTCGAGTTTGTGCAATTCGTCCCAATTGCCGGTTTCGTCGCCGATGGCGAGCCAGTCGCTCATGCTTGGAGTCTCCATGCTTTCACGTCGTTGCGTTTTAGCCAAGATTGGCCTCGAACAGATTTCCGCCGGACTGGCGTTAGCCCGCTATTATCCGCTAGGCCCTGCCGGGAACCCCCAGAATATCTCGCAGCCGCGCCCAGCTTTCGTCGGGGAGCACCTTCAAAATGCGCACCAGCTTCTCATCGCCGCTTTGCAATACGCGACCCCGGATGATCGGCGCGATCTGCTCGGCTTCCCGAACCTCACTCTCCTCAAGATCCGTGCCGCGCACGATGGCACCGGTGCGCAGGGCTTCATCGAGGGTCAGGGTGAAGCCGGTCGTAAACACAGCGCCACAGGTCGCGCAGGCGGCGGCGCTCTGGGGGTTCAGCGCCCCGCACTTCGGACACGGTTTGAACCGCGCTGGCGGCGCTGGGAATTCGTGGCTGCAACTGGAGCATTCCCGGTCGCCTAACGCGCATTCCTGGCCGCAGATGGGGCAACGCTTACTCTGGGGCTCACGGTTCACTCGCTGCGAAGGGGGCATTTCCTCCTCGACCCGCCGAGCATAGCGCTCAAAGGTCTCGAATGAGGGCATCACCACATAGGCGCGGGTGTCGTCGTCGGGACCAAAAGTCCGCACCACCCGCCCGATGGCTTGCCGGAACGCCAGTTCGGTCAGGGCATTGGGCAGATAGACCAGCACCCGCAAGCGTGGAATGTCCACCCCTTCGGAGATCATCGCCACTGAGACCAGCCAACGCTTGGCGGTGTTCTTGAAGGTCTTGATCTTGAGATCGGGGCTGGGTGTCTGACTATGCACCAACACGGGTGCTTCGCCTTCGATCTGCTCGATCAGTCGCGCAAAGTATTCGGCCATCTCGATGGTCGGCGCAATCACCAGACCGCCGGCATCGGGCAACCGCAGGCGCAGATCATCCAGCTTCTGAGCGGCGTAATCGAGCATGGTCGCCTGATAGCCGGTCGCCAGCGGGGTTTGGCGATCCACCGCATATTGCGGGCTGCACGCCAGTCGGTAGAAGTCGAGAACCCGTTGCAAACCGGGAATACGCGCCAGCGGACGAGGTAGCGTCGCCGGATGCTGGCCGGAGACCTGAATGGTCTGGCCATCGTCCAGATCGACGGTGAAACGCCCTTCATGACGATGGAACGTCACCGGTCGGCAGTAACCGAGGTCGACCGCCTCTCCATAGGTCAGGGTGTAGGTTCCGCCCTCGGGATGGTCGATGGCCCCGGCATCGTCATACGGTAACCAGACCGACTCCGCCCCATCCGAGCGGATCGGCGTGCCGGTCAACACCAGCGCAAATTCCGCATCGGCAAACGCGCCATCCGCGCCCTCCCCCCAGGCCGCCTGCACGGCGGCGTGATGGTGTTCGTCGCAGATCACCAGCACCCGCGCGGCGCGGCACACGGCCTGCAAGGCGTCCTGCAAGCCCTGGATCGCTGCCCAGGTGGCGCACACATCCAGGCCGGTGCTGTGGATATCGCCATCCCGCGCGGTGACCTTGCTCATGTAGCGCCCGGTGACCTGGCGAAAGTCATCGGCCCATTGGTTGACCACCTCGGCGCGTGGGGCGATGACGATCACGCGATCGATTTCGCCCATCGCCAGCAACGTCTGGGCGATGGCGCACGACACTCGTGTCTTGCCGGCGCCCGGCGCGGCGTTGATCAGAAATCGGCGGTCCTGGCGGTCTTGGACCAGCCAGGTCAGCGCCTTGTGGTGGGCGTCCTGTTGCCAGGGGCGGAGTTTGAGCGTCGGCATCGTTGTTCCTTTCTTGCGGTTGCACGGCCCACACAGGGCCTGACCATTCAGAATCAGAGTCGGTCCGCCGTGGGCGAACGGGTGGCGGTGATCGGCATGAAATCCCGGTTCGAGGCGCTGATCGCACTGCGGGCAACGCCCGGCGGCGATCCAGGCGAGGATCTGCCGTTGCCGCCCGGAGAAGCGGCGTTTCATGGTTGCAGCCAGTACTCCGTCAATTGAATCTCCCGCACCGGCAGGTTAGCCGGTGGTTGCAACACTGCGTGCTCATTGATGCGCCGCACCGCGGTGGCGTAGGGCACCCAACGGGATTCAATGACCCAACCTTGGCGGCGCATTTCAGAAATTGCATCGGTTAGATTGGAGACGCCGTAGAGTACTAGGGCTTCCAAGCGGGTGATGGGCTGGCCGGTCGCGAGGTGTTCGCGCACCGCCAGGGTCAGGCCGTGTTTCGTGATGGTGTTGTTGCGTTTGGTCATACATTCCCCCAGGCCGCGAGACGGGCCATGCCGTGATGAAGCCAGCGGTCGAGCGCCTCGTCCTCGAAGAGCGCCCGATTCCGGCGGTATTCGTGGTTCAGGATCCGCCAGCCGCCGTCGGCCATCGCCCGATCCAGACTCCATTCCTCGAACGGCGCGCCGCCGGTGCGCAACTCAAAGCGCGAAGGATCGTCCTTGACCGTAAACAAGTCCACGAGGGACGCCGCCTGTTCCAGCAATTCCTGGGCGCTGTAGCAATTACCCAGCGCCTGGCGCAGCTCCTGAAAGACGGCGCGGACTTGTTGCGGTCGGTTCATCCTCTTCCTCCTCGGCGTTTCGTAGGTCTCACTCTCTACAACGGGACCGGTTGGGAAATTTTCAAAACTTTTTTGTGCCCCGGGCGTCGAGGAGCCACGCGCTCCCGTCATCACGCCGCTGCGGGTTCAGCGCACCGCATCAAAGGCGCCGCCTCGGACGCCGGCCAGCGTTCCGAGCGACCACAGACCCCACAGCCGGTGGGCAAGTGCTGATCCAGTGTGGTGAAAGTGCGCGTCTGGCCGCTCTGGAAATCCAGTTGCCAAAGATCACGAGAGCCTAACCCGGCGACACGCCGCTGGATTTCCAGCACCAGCGCGCCAGCGGCCAGACTGTTGAGCGACATCACGGCGGGGCTGGGCACGTCCGGCAGATAGCCGTCGCGCTGGGTTTGCGCCCAAATGGCGCCGCCCAGGTAACGCCTGGCTTCCAGCGACGCTTGGCCGGGATCGAGGCGTCCCGCGCACACCGGGCAATAGCAGCCCCACTCGGCGCCGGTGACTTCCGCCCACAAACCGCTGATGCGCCCGGCGGCATCCAGGCGGATGTCGACGCCGGCCTGGAGATACTCCGCGCCGCCTTCAAAGGCCAGTTGCAGGGCGGTCAGTCGCGATAATTCATCGTCGGTCAGCGCCAGGAGGACATCGCAGCGGCGCAGGGCGGCGCGTCCGGCGGCATCGGCCAGGTATAGATTCTGGGTCAGGGCGTGAACCTCGGCGGTAACACCGATCGCTTGCGCGGCGCGACGAATCAGCGTCTTGGCCACCGCGACCTTGGGACGATTCAAGTCACCGGGTTCCAATGGCAGGCGATTGAGATTGCTGGCCTCGACGTGATCGGGGTCCATCAGCACGAAGCGGCGAAACCCGGCGCGGGCTAACTGCTCCACGGCTAACATCCCCAGGCCCCCCAGGCCGATGATGCCGATCCACAGTTCGGCGGCCGCTTGGCCCAGACCCGGACCAAACGCCCGTTGGCGATCAAGGGTCGGCGAAGGATCAGTCATCTCAGGCGTGAGGGCGGTCAGACCGACCCGCAGGGCCACCGGTTGGGGGTTACCCGCCGCCCACAGTCGAGCTTGAGGCGAATGATCCACCGCCTGCACACCGCTCAACAGCAGCGGTTGCCCCTGGGCGCGTAGCCAGTGATGCAGCGCGGCCTCATGCTGATCGTCGTCAGCGCTGAACTGGGTGATTCCCGGCGGATGAGAGTGCAAATGCAGGGGGACGCGCGCCTGCGGCGCGGCGGCCGCGGCCGCCTGATTGAACTGGCTGGAGGCGGCGTCGCTCAGGCTCAGACCGGCAACGGTGCGGGCCAGATAGCCGGACGGTTCCGGGGTGATCAGAGTTTCGACCTGGTAAACCAGTCCATTGGGACGGGGGCAAGGGCGCGCCAGACCGAAGGCAAAACCTTCGACGCCGGTTCGCCCGAACAAGGCCGCTTGCGCCTGTCGCCACAGGTGCGGCGGAAACACCAGTTCCCGACGCGCGCTCATGCGAACGCTCCGCGATCGTTGAACAGCGCCAGCACCAGGGTCAGGTAGCTGACCAGGGTATGCCGGCCCGGTTGCCAGCCCTCGGCGATGCCGCAGAACCACTGCCAACCACGGGCGCTGAGATCCGGTGCGCCGTGGGCGACCAGATTGTCGAACAGATGGGCGGTGTCCAGCGCGCCGGTGGCCGCCCCTTCCCGCACATAGAAGCCGATGGGACCAGCCAGCGGATAGTTGTTGGGCAACAGCACCAGGGCATCGGTGCGCACCCCGTCGGGCAGGGTCAGACCGCGCAAACGCACCCCCCAGCCGATGCGACTGGCCAGCGGCCGTTCCACGCCGCCGAAGCCCGCCCGCTTCAGCGCCTCGACTTCCCGGCGCAACGCTTCGGGCAGCGGCGCGGCATGACCGGACGCAGGCCGGGAAGCGGGGGGATTCGGTCGGGCCGCTGTCGCCGGGACCGATGTGGACGGCGCGGGTCGGCGGCTGCAGGCGGCCTTGGTGATGCGTGGGCCGACCGTGAAGGTGTCGCCGGGCCGGGTCGGATACGCCTCGGTAGTCACCGGTTCGGCGGTGCGCACCCCGGCGCGGACGCCAGTGACATACACCTGCTCGCCGGCCTGGGGTTGCAGCACCGTCTCCAGGACCGTGCGGTCCATCCGGCCGTACCGGCGGGCGCGGACAAAGCCGAGTTCGTCGCGGGTCAGTTCGCTCATACCAGTTCCTCCTGTTCAATGGTAGTTAACACGGCTTCCAGATCGATGACGCCATAGGCCACGCGGCGTAGATCGCTGGCCAGCGAGTTCGGGCCGGCGACCACTTCGCTGCGCACCCCGGCCTCGCGCAGTTCCCACAGCATGGGCGCATAGTCGCCGTCGGCCCCGACGAAGGTCAGGAAGTCGGGACGCAGCCGCAGGCAGGTGGACAGCGTGGCGATCATCAGCCGTTGATCGTCGGATTGCTTGAAGCCGTTGCCGCTGCGCTTGGCCGGACAGACCAGCACCCGCGCCCCGGCCATTTCCAGGGCAAAGCGCTTCTGTTCCAGTTGATGGATGACCGTGGCGACCGCTTCCGGGGAATCGTCCTCGGGCACGCGCTGGACGACCGGGTAGAGGGTTTCGATGACGTCGACTCCGCCGTCGCGGCTCATCAGTTCGCGCAGGCCGCGCACCGGAAAATAGGGCAGGTCGAGATCGTAGGCCGCGCGTTCGGCGTACTGCGCGTCGATAGCCAGCACCTTGCGCAGGATGCTGGGAGTCGAGGGAGTCGGGGAAAACAGCATGATCGGGTCTCCGGTCGCGTCAGGTGAGGGCGGCATCCGTGCGGGCTCGATCCGTGAGCCGTGGGGCTTTCCGTGCTTCCTGTTCCTACAACGCGAGGGACGGGAGGATTTTCAAAAAATCGTTGTGGTTCTCTTGAATGGCATAAGGGCTGGTTTTTTGCCAACCGCTACGTCTCCGGAAACAGTCTGGGGAACAGTATTTCAGCGGCATGGAGCGGAAAGCGCAGGGAAACCGGTCCTTTGGGCGTATCGGAGCCGAGGATGCCGTCGCTGATCAGCGTGGATAGCAAGGTTCGGGCGGTTCGCTCTTTGAGGCCGGTGATACGGTCGGCTTCGCCGCGCGTCAGTTCGCCGCGCAGCAGAACCGACTCCAGCAGCCGGGCTGCTTCTGGTTTGAAGGTCTGTTGATCAACGTAGGTTTTGAGTCGGTTGATGAGCGTATCCAAAGCAAACAGCCCTTCCATGAACGTGACCTGATCAATACACACGTTCAGGAACCAGGTGACAAACTCGCTCAGGGCTTTCAGGGAGAGATTGCCTCGTCCGTCCAGATCGCCCTGCCGGGGGGTATCGGTATAATCCATCATGCGCGGGTAGTCATGGCGACTTTCCAGCCCACGCGCCAGGCCGCGTGAAACAGACCAGAGTCCATGTGCGCCAATGCCGGCCTGTAGCGCCATCGCATGACTCATGAGTCGGCTGACTCGTCCATTACCGTCGGGAAACGGATGGATGTAATTCAGGCGATGATGTGCGGCCGCCATCGCAATGATGCGGCTGCCTTTGCCCAGGGGTTGAAAACGGTAGCGCTGGGCAAAGTATTCCATGAAGGCCAATACGCGCAGGCTGGACGGTGGCTGGTGGCGTCCGACCGACACTTCATGCTCGGGAGCGGAACGTAATGCGCCAGGTTCCATGCGGAAGGTGTGTCCGGTTCCCTGGAGGAGGAGCAACGCTTCGGGAACGTCCGCGTAGAATGCGCGATGTAGCCCGCAGATAAAGTTCAGCGCGGCGGGTTCCGAGAGTTGACCGGCCGCGTATTGTCGGTCGATTTCGCGTTGCACCCGGATGTGTGCGCGCGCTTCCAGTTGCAGGTTGCGTCGATCTTCGGTCGCAGCGAGCTGGTCAGCGAGTGCTTGTTCAATTTCACGCGGGGTGGTGTTGTGGCCTTCAATCCGGTTGGAGTAGTAGCAGTTCATCACCCGCACCAAGTCGGCCAAGCTGGCTGCGGTCCGGGGGTGCAGTCGTGCGCCGAGTCGTTCAGCCGCTGCTGCCAGGGTAGCGATGAGGTCGACGAGTTCGGGGCTGGTTTGCTCCAGCAGACAGGGTTCGATTCGTGAAGGAGTTTCCGGCAGGGCAGTCATGGCCGATCTTTGAAGTGCTCAGGTGATTGATGGGTCGATGATAAACCCTTCATTAGACCGCTATTTTGCCGATCAGGTTGCCGGTAGATACGGATGGTCTATCTTTTTATTTTGTCAGAGATTAATGCGATCCCTTGCGTCTATTTTTGCCGATCCTGGGGAGGACTGGAGACGCTGAATGGGTAATTTTGAGACCTGTAGGGGCTGAACTCTGTGTCTGCCCCGGTCACAAAGCCCTATTAGCGGGCGGGTGATTCTGAAAGATCACTAGAAGATTGTTGAATGAAATGAAGATGATCGTGTCACAAAGCCCTATTAGCGGGTGGGTGATTCTGAAAAGGCATTGCTTAACCACGATGGCTCTGGAATCGTCATGTCACAAAGCCCTATTAGCGGGTGGGTGATTCTGAAACGGCGGAACGTTGCGCACGCGAGGAAGCCTGTTTGTCACAAAGCCCTATTAGCGGGTGGGTGATTCTGAATATCCTTTTGGATATGGTACAAACACTGTAGCATTTGTCACAAAGCCCTATTAGCGGGTGGGTGATTCTGAACAACGACTGACAAGACACACGTCCGAAGGGAGCAAGTCACAAAGCCCTATTAGCGGGTGGGTGATTCTGAACTCTCCCAACTCTCACCCCAATCGGGGAGAAGGTTCCTGTCACAAAGCCCTATTAGCGGGTGGGTGATTCTGAAATTTCTTGATCCATCACGTCAGTCGATATCGGATTGCGTCACAAAGCCCTATTAGCGGGTGGGTGATTCTGAAACCAACAAGTTCTATGCGAACGGTACGCAGCGCACCGTCACAAAGCCCTATTAGCGGGTGGGTGATTCTGAACAGTCACGATCACCGGGCTGGTCGGCGGCGTGTAGTCACAAAGCCCTATTAGCGGGTGGGTGATTCTGAACCAGCGGACAATTGACGTGACCCCGGAAAATAGCAAAAGTCACAAAGCCCTATTAGCGGGTGGGTGATTCTGAAACTGCGCGGACTTTTGCAGCAAAAAGGCTACAGCATGTCACAAAGCCCTATTAGCGGGTGGGTGATTCTGAATTTCCAACCAGGCTAAGTTCAACGAATTCATGACCAAGTCACAAAGCCCTATTAGCGGGTGGGTGATTCTGAAAAGCTGTCGGTACTCCTTGAGTATCTCGAAGAGAATGAGTCACAAAGCCCTATTAGCGGGTGGGTGATTCTGAATGGAAAGCGCAGCGATGCCAATAGAGTTCCATTGCTGTCACAAAGCCCTATTAGCGGGTGGGTGATTCTGAATTTATTGACGGTTTGTTGTCGCTTTTTATATGAGAGGTCACAAAGCCCTATTAGCGGGTGGGTGATTCTGAACCATAGTTTTTTAAACGCTTTAATTGCTCTTGTGGCGTAGTCACAAAGCCCTATTAGCGGGTGGGTGATTCTGAATTCGCAAAAAATCGGAGACGCATGGAGCGTCTCGAAGAAGTCACAAAGCCCTATTAGCGGGTGGGTGATTAAATTAGGTAAACCCCCGGCTTAGCCGGGGGACTCCCCAAGGTTTGACCGTTCCGGCGGTCAGTTGGATGCTCCACGGTCCCTTCAACGACCGAGGTGAATCCACCATGGCAGAGTATCGGAGT
>Ga0209573_1004913_pt1 | contig 12648 bp, 8 predicted proteins | sample TNRBio252014_DNA_FD_185870 | JGI IMG/M metagenome (GOLD analysis project Ga0209573, IMG submission 185870) | Wastewater treatment Type I Accumulibacter community from EBPR Bioreactor in Madison, WI, USA - TNR Reactor_6/25/2014_ DNA (SPAdes)... | ecosystem: Engineered > Bioreactor > EBPR >...
GACCCGGGAGGAGTCGAACATGTACCAGCCGTTTCTTCAGGAGTTCAGCGGTCGCAGTTTGGGTGTCCTGGTTGGCATGATGCTGGGCAGTTCGGCTACTGCATGGGTGACCTACCGGAAACGCCGTCAGGATCGCGCACGAGTCCTTCATGGGGATGCGCGTGACACGGTTGTCATTCATCAGCACATCATTGATGAAGAGACAGGCCCTCAGGGCGAACGCCGAAGGATCATGCGAATCCGAACTCTGGGCCAGGCCGAACTTCGACGAGTGGTTCCCAATGCATATCTTGCTGCAATTCTGGCGCAGCGTGCGGTTGCAGCAACGCCTTCGAGTACTCTCATTTCCATGGACGGCGCTGAAGGATCCTATCTGCTGGAAACGATGACCAATTTTGTCTGTGATCGACTGGCGAGTCGTCAGTTTCCCCACGAGATATATCTCATGACTGCCTGCTGTGAACCAGCTTCACTGGCCCATCACCAGCCCATCACAATTCTGCTGCTGCGACAGAAAGACCTGGCACTGTTCGCCGACTGGTCGAAAGCCCGCGAGCTGCTGGTCGAACACGGATCTGACGGTGCTCGAATCCTGACCCTTTGCGAACTGGCCCGGAAGTTTCAGGACGAACAACGTCGCATTGAATCAATCCGCGCTGCCGGAAAGTCTGCCGCATTTCTGGAAACGATGTATGTGCTGGACCTCGCCATCGACCAAACGTGCGCTGCATTGCCAGCGAAACGAGTTCCCTGGGAACGCTATCGCGACCTGCTGACCAGCACCGCCCACGCATAGGGTTAAACCGCGCGGTACACTGCGGCCCGGGAGGGACCTGTGGAAAGTTTCATCCAGTACCGTTTCGTGGCCGCCATCAGCGTGCCGGGGCGGCTTCCGCAACGGGAATTGTTCGGGCGGCCGCCTCAGCCAGTTGTCGGGCAGCCGCGACACTGGTGTCGACGATAATCCTCAGGTCAACAACCCAGGGACCCTGCGCCGGCATGACAAACTCCCAGTGCGGTACCACACTGACACTCTGATGCACGGCTTCGAATCCGCCTTCTGACTGGCTGATCGTTTCGATTGGCTGTGTCCAGAATCCTCCGGCTCGAGACGATTCCAGGCTGACATCCAGTCCCAGCCATTCGTCTACAAGACTCAGCCGTTCGGCATTATGCAGGCAGAGTGACTGATCCAGAGTTCCCAGCCGCTGACCGGAGGCATCGTAAAAGTAGCGATCGTCCGTTCCGCCTGGCATTGCGGCGAAGTTGAATTCCACACCCAGATGCAGCGGAACGTCCTTCGCAAAGCCTGAGACCTGATACTGAATCAGGATTTCATTCGGGCGATCGGCCGACAGCAGAATGATCTTGCGAATCTCTCCGGTCAGATCGCTGACGGTGCCGCGACGTCGCATTTCCACAGCGATCTTCTGGTCGCCTTTGCGTACGCTGGCTTCGTAGGTTCCGGTAGCGAAATCTCCGAGCACACCGTCGCCCCGACGAAACTCTTCGGCACTCAACTGAGGCTGCAGAAACAAATCCACCAGGCTTTTTCTGGGCCAGCGGTCATAAATGATCTTCTGATCCAGATCCGGCTGTTTGAACTTCACGTCTTTGGAAATCGACGCCAGATCTGCGTCGCTGGTTGACCCGGTGTTGCGAGCATGATCGATGATTCGCTGGTGATACGGTTCAGGTCGGCGATTCAGCGTCGCCAGCAGATTCACGCCATTTGCACGCACGTCCAGTTCGTACAGGTGTCCGCCCATCGCCGGAGACAACAGAGCGGTCAGCCGATGATTGGCAAGTTTGACTTCCTGGCGAGCATCAAAGTTGAAGTCTGACACGGTGACGTCCACCCAGGGATTTGTCCCGCGTTCAATACGTTCCAGCAGCGTGTCAGCCTGAATCATCTCCTTGTAAACTGCGTTGCGAAGGTGCGGCAGATACAGGCCTCCAAACGCACCATGCCAATAACTGCAGTTGCACTGGCTGCGATACAGATGGGTGCGGGCATCGGCCAGCCGTTCGACATTGTCTTCGCTTAACGAGTCACTGGATGCCACGACCGCCAGGCGATTGCTGATGTCAATCATCCGCGAATACATCTCGTGACTTTCGGGATACCGAGTCCGAAAGTTTCTCCAGAAGCCACCGCGAGTGAACCGGACCAGACGCTGCCAGTCAGGACTGTCCGCGTTCATGCGAGTCAGGGAGACGAACTCCTTCTGCGCATCCGGAGGCAGAACCCATTCGGTCATTTCCCGATAGCTGGCGTCTGGCAGATAACAGCGACCGGTTGGGGCCACCTGATCCAGAACACCGGACGGAGTCAGGACGTGCAGCCACGAATCGTTGGCTCGCAGCAGGTCCAGAAAATTCCTCAGCCAGCGGTCTTCATAGACATGCTGATAGGTTTCCGGCCACGATCCAAACTTTTCTCCGTCGTCGCCAAAGACCAGCACAGCGTTGTCATGCTGAGAGGCAATCTCCTTCAGATAGTCGATGCACTGCTGCGGCTCGGAAAACGGAATCAGATACCTGAGCTTTTCGCTGTCCGGAAACACAAACAGCGGTCGGCCTTCATCTTCGGTGACGTAATAACCCGCCAGTTCGGACTGAGGGATTCCGGCGCAGCGGAAGTGGTAGTCATCGATGATCGTGTACTGAATTCCGGCCAGCGCAATATCACTGGCGAATGATTGCTCCCAGACACGTTCGGGCAACCACATCCCGCGTACCTGAGTCTGAAACAACTGATTCAGATGCTGCGAATACGTGCGAATCTGTCCGATTCGATCACGGCGCGGAATGTTGGCCAGGATGGGTTCATAAAAAGCGCCGCCGATGATTTCGACCTGAGAAGACGCCACCATTTTGCGCAGGCGATCGATGTATTCCGGATGCGCCTGCTCAAGCCACTCCAGCAGACTGCCTGAGGTATGCAGGCCGAAACAGATTTCCGGATAGTCCTGCATGACATCCAGAAACGGCAGATAGCTGTCGCGATATGCCTGCTCGAAAACTCCGTCAAAATTGCCCACGGGCTGGTGATTATGAAAGGTCAGAACCAGTCGTACAGAACCCGACATGAAATTTTCTCCACGCGCTTTCGCTCGGACGCACTCGGCCCTGCGTTACGGTGCGCCTGCATCAGTAACCGGCAGGAACAATACAGCAGCGGCTATCGCCAACGCGAGACCACTCGTTACCCGGACAGCCGATTCCACCTGAATCATCAGGCTGTCAATTACGACTGTCCGAAAAGTCAGAGCACCCGTATGTTCCCGGAAATTCCCAGTCTATCCATTTTCCTCGTGGCCGCTTTGGGATCGACCGACCGTCTGATTCGAACCGCTTCCAAGGCGACTGCCGACGCATCTTTTTCCGTCAGCAGACTACCGTTCAGTTCCACAGACGGATTCGTGATTTCAGGGATTCCGGGAGTACCTGATCCAGTCGTCGGCGAGCTTCGATTTCGGTCGTTCGAGTGCTCAGATGGGCCAGGATGATCAATTCGTTCTGAAACCGCTCGGCTCGTTCCAGCAGGTCGTCCAGATGCATGTGGCCGAACTTATGAATCTTTTCCTTGCGGTGTTCCGGGCGAAAGAACGTCATTTCTGTGATCAGCACTTCCGCTCGATAGACATCCGGATGGGCATCCAGTCCCGGAGGTGCGGTGTCACCGGTGAAGCACAGAATGGGAGTTAAAGTTTCCGCAGCCACATCGATGCCCTGTTTGCGAAGATCGCGAATCTCATCACCTTTCAGGCCGTGAAATTCGGGCTTCAGCTTTTTGCGGACGTCGTAAATGACATAGCCGACGGAGGCGACCGTATGTTTGGTGGGAAACACAGCGACGCGGTGTTCGCGGGACAGATTGATCATGTCCCCTTCACGGACGCCGATCAGTTCACAGATCATGCGGCCGCGATCGAGTCGCTGCCAGGCCTTCAGGACCTTCCAGACATCATCGACGATCTCAGCCGGAAGGTAGATCGTGGGCGGGTCCATTTTCATCATCCGCCGCCGCGCGACGTAGACTGGCAGCGCAGCCAGATGATCGAGATGACCGTGCGTGACCAGAAACGTCTGCGTGCCCATGAACGACCAGGGACTCGCTCCCAGCTCGAAGCCAAGCTTCAGTTCCTGAACTCGCCAGTAGCTCTGCACGGCTGCGCGGGAGTAGCCATCAATCGTCAGCGCCTTGTGGCGAATGGACTCGTACGGGAGATTTTCAACCATGTGTCATTGTCGTCCGCAACCAGCGGATTGTCCTGGAGTCCGTGATGAGGCAACGCCGTTAAGTATTTGAGTGGCCGAATTCGTGAGAATTCGGGGGCCGGGGCCAGGCGATCAGAAGTCTCACGACTATCGCTGCAAACTTATTTCAACCAGCCGCAGTTGATTCGCGAAGTGCCGCCGTGACAAAAGTTACCAGATCACTGGTGCTGACGGACGTTTGAGTTCCCCTGACCAGATCTTTGACCTGCCACTGATCGGCAGCAAACTCATCACCGCCAGCGATCAGCGCCAGTCGGAAACCCTTGCGGTCTGCATACTTCATCTGCTTGCCGATGTTCTTAGGTTCCGGATAGACCTCAACACGGATTCCTGCTTTTCGCAGCCTGCGTCCCAGTTGCAGATACTGCCCGACATGTTCCGCATCGAACATCGTGATCAGCACAGGAGCGGGGGTCGTGGCTTTCTGAGTTTTTCCCATTTCTTCCAGTGCGGCCAGCATGCGATCCAGTCCCAGGCTGGCACCGACTCCCGGTAAGGGGTGAGCTGTAAACAGATCTGCCAGGTTGTCGTAGCGGCCTCCTGAACACACGCTGCCGATTTCCGGAAGATCACCGAGGAATGTTTCGTAGATGGTGCCGGTGTAGTAATCCAGACCTCGCGCGATGGACACATCCAGATTGACTCGACCCGCCGGCCAGCCACAGGCGTCGACGGCAGCGAACAGTTCTCGCAGATTCTGTAATCCCTGTTCTCCGGTCGGGCTGCCAGCCAGCATGCCTTCCAGTTTCTGCAGGATTTCGGCTGGGCTTCCTTTTAACTGAGCCATGTCCAGCACCTGCTGTGCGGCGCTGGCCGGAATGCCTGCCTTGTCAGTCATTTCTGCGGCGACCGCATCGCGTCCGACTTTGTCGAGCTTATCGAGTGCTCGCAGGATTCCCACGGCGTGTTCCTGCAGACCGCATTTCTCCAGCAGGCCATTCAGCACTCGGCGATTGTTCACTCGGATTGTGAATCGTTCGATGCCGATCTTTTCCAGCAGATCATGAATGACAAACAGAGTTTCAATATCGGCCGCATTGCTGAGTGTGCCGATGGTGTCAAAATCGCACTGCATGAATTCGCGGAAGCGGCCTCGTGCCGGTCGTTCACCTCGCCACACAGCGCCGATGTGATATCGTCGAAACGGGGTTCCCAGTTCCTGTGCGTATTGCGCGGCGAATCGTGCGAGTGGTACTGTCAGGTCAAACCGCATGGCAACGTCGCGGTCGCCCTGATCGGTGAAACGAAAAACCTGTTTATCAGATTCCTCTCCGCCCTTTCCCAGCAGCACTTCGGCATACTCCAGAGCCGGAGTGTCAATCGGTGCGAAGCCGTAGCTGCGATACACCGACCGAGCGATGTCGATCAGGTGTTCCCGAGCCATCATCTGGTCAGGAAGAAAATCACGAAATCCCCGGAGTGTCTGGGGCTTGATGCGTTGAGTTTTCTTGTCGGTCACGAGACTACCAGAAGGAAAAAGCGAAGGAATTCAAAGCGCCGAGCTATCAGAACGTGATTCGTTGATCGTGTCTGTCCGGCAGGGACCGTCAACGACAGTGATCAGCGGCAGGTTACTGCCACGGAATCGCGACAGTTTACGCGGGTGCGGAATTGCCTGTCTGCTGTGGCGGAGAAGTCTGCCTCGATTCGCGGAAACTTATCCGGCTTCCTGCTGACGGGAAGTCTGACCTGCCCCGCGTACTCCAGAATGGCGACTGAATCCTGCATTGATCGAGCTGTTGGCCGCAGAATCCGAAGACCAACCCGGTGGCATTGTCGATTCTCTGCTTCCCGATGTTTTGCAGACAGTCGAATGCCATCAGTGGTTCACGACATCTGCAGGACCGGCAGGCTGATGGGAGCATTCGCGGATCGTCGCGGTTTGGGAGGCAGGACGGCGTGAGCGTATTCCCAGAGCTGTTCAGGCGTTTCAAACAGCTGATCGTAGACGCCGTCGTTGTCGTATTCGCATGCATCTGTCGTGTACTCGCGGCAGATCTGCGGCCTGGTTTCGTAGGTGCCGCAGCGATAATCCTCCTGCAGATGCTTGCAGTCTCCCGGGATCATCAGGAACCATGATGCTCCGTCGACAAACACGGCGAACGGCCCGTGCATCAGGTACCATCGCATGTTGTCGAACTGTTCCCAGGTCTTTGGGGTATCGATCCCCATGGCGAAGTACCGGCAGCAGCGAGCCGTGCAGTAGCTGCACAGCACTTCACCGGCTTTCAAGGTTTCCCGAGTGACTTGCGTTTGCGTGTCCATCTGAGCTGAGAAACTCCTGCGAGTTGCCTTAAGTCAAGTTTCGAGGTCGATGGGCCGCAACGACACTCGGTCCGATTCCAGGGAGAGTACTTCGGTATTTTCTGCAGATCGGGCTGTCTTCTCGCTGGAAGCGGGGATCCTAATCGATGAACCGCAAACACGCGATTGAGCAGAAATCGCCGGTGTCGGAAGTCATCTGCAGAGGCGGCTGAAATCCTGAAGGCCTGTGATTCTGAGTTTTCCATTGGGCAACTTTGAGTCATGAATCCCGGTTGCCCCAAAGAACTGTCTGATGAGATAGTCTCGGAAGAACCCCATGAATTTCAGGACTTGAGTCAAGTCAAAGAATTTCTCCGCAGTGTCAGACGCTGTTGAACGCACAAAACGACCAACAGCAGGAGGATGGCGCGTGAAACATTCCCGATGGAAGCAATCGACGGCGATGCTGCTGCTCGCCGCAGTGCTCGGCCAGGGATGCGCCGCGCCGGGAGCACGGCTTCAGTACCTGATCGGCGATGAAAAAGCGCTTGAACACTATCGGGACTATGCCACCTCAATCGAATACCCTGTGGAAGCAGAAAAGTCAGAAACCAATCCGGATCTGTTCCGAGCCCCGCGCACCATCAGCAGTCTGGAAGAGTTCACTCGACGCCCCGTTCGACTTGATGAATGTGTCAAACTGGCTCTGTCCAACGCCGCCATTATTCGTGATGACCAGAGTTTCGGCTCACCCGGCAATCCTCTGATGGCCAGTCCCTCCCGAGTGCCTTCGGTCTACGACACGGGCATCCAGGAAACAGGGTTCCTGTTCGGGAATCGCGGTGTGGAAGCTGCATTGTCTGACTTCGATGCATTGTTTACGAACAGCATGCAGTGGGGACGGACGGAGGACGTTCAGAACTCGCAGAACCTTGGTCTGAATGCGGGCGACATTCTGAGAGATGAAACGGGCCAATGGCAGGCTCGCCTGGAAAAACCGCTTGCGAACTCCGGGACCGTGGCCATTGAACACAGCTGGAACTACAGCCAGAACAATAACACGCGACTGTTCCCGTCGGCTTACACAGGAGCCCTGCAGGCCGAGTATCGTCAGCCGCTGCTGGCCGGAGCCGGGGCAGAATTCACTCGTATCGCCGGTCCACTGGCTCAGGGACTGCGAGGCGTGAGCGGTGTGTCCCAGGGCGTGCTGATTTCGCGAATTAACACAGACATCTCTCTGGTTGATTTCGAGCAGTCGGTCGCAACGCTGACTCGTGACGTCGAGAATAAATTCTGGGATCTATATCTCGCTCTTCAGCTTTATCATTCGGAAGTTCATACGTTCAAAGATATTGTGAAGTTCAAAGATGACCTGCTGGTACGTATTGAATCGGCTGATGCCGAGTACCAGGCGATGAACCGGCTGTATGAAGCCGATGCCCGAATGCGGGGATCTCTGGCGGATGTTCTCAGCGCGGAACAGCGACTGAGACGCCTGATGGGACTTCCCCTCAACGACGGACAGTTCCTGACTCCTGTCGATGTTCCCACCGAAGCTCGACTGATTCCCAGCTGGGAATCTGTGCTGCTGGAATCGCTCTCTAATCGTCCCGAACTGCGCAAACAGAAATGGGAGATCCGCAGTCTGGAACTGCAGTTGAAAGCCGCAAAGAACCTGTCTCGCCCCCGGTTGGATTTTGTCTCTCAATACCGTGTGAACGGCTTTGGTGACAATCTTCTGGGTGAAGAGGACGATGACGGTCTGACGGACACAGGTTATGCCAGTGCTTATGAATCGCTGACTCAGGGTGATGCCACCGGCTGGGGACTGGGGCTTCAGTTCTCGATGCCGCTGGGTCTGCGACTGGTGCGTGCTCAGGTTCGCAATTATGAACTGCGACTGCGAAAAGCCCGAGTCGCGTTGCAGGAGCAGGAAGTCGAAGTGGCTCGCGAACTGGCGAATGCCATGCTGGAGATGGATCGCTGGTATGAGCTGGCCGACCGCGGTGCAAAGCGGGCGCTGGTGTGCACCGATCTGGTGGAAGCCACAGAAACCCGAGTCTTCAGCGAAGACAATATTGACCCGATCTCACTTGGTCGATTCCTGGATGCCAAGATTACCAGCCGAGATGCCGATCAGGGCTATCTGCGAAGCATTGTCGAATACAACAAGGCCATCACGGAATTGAATTTCCGCAAGGGCACACTTCTGCAGAGCAATTCTGTGTATCTGGCGGAAGGCGAATGGAATCCGGGTGCGTACGACGACGCAATGCGACGTGGTGAAGCCGCGACCCACGCTTTGGATAATTCCCATGTGGAGACGACACCCTCCGAGTTCGTGGCTGGCCCGGCTCCCACCGCATGGGAATCCCATGGAAACCCGGAACGACCGTTCTATCCGGGAACTGTCGAAGGAACGCTGAGTCCTCAGAGCTCGAATGTTCCGGGGCAGGTACCGCAGATCTGGCCGCAGACACCGTCACCGCAGCAACCGATGCCTTCGATGCCGGCACCCGGAACTCCTGTACCGATGCCGCCGGGGAACTCGGGGGCACGACCCATGCCACCACTGCAGCCAATTCCGATGCCGATGCCAAAACAGGTGCCGCCATCCATTCAGGACGCCACTCAGTATCAACTGCAACCCACCATTCCACCGGTTCCGTCGACTCAGGAGACAACCAACGATGTACAGCAAAATCGGGACGCCGCACGAAGTCGAATGTCGGCCACAGGAAAACCGTCGCTGAAGTAACACTGTTCAGGCAGAAGGTCTGACAGATTTCTACTGCAGAATCCTGGCCCCGTTTTCCTGTAGCGGAAGTCGTGAGACTTCCGACTGACTGCCCCCCGAAGTCTCACGACTTCGGCTACTCAAATGCATACCCTCGAATTCTCACGAATTCGGCGACTCAAATGATTTATGGCGTTGAGCGATACCCCTCAACCCAATGGAGCCTGACGGGTGGTTGAAAAAAACCGCTCACGTTGTTCGCTGCTGAAAGATGAGCGGACGGTGTCCGAATGAAATCGATGAAGATTCCAGGTCGCTTCGGTCGCGAAGGCCGGACTGTATTTCCCTGTTTGAGAGGGCTGCCTTTCATCATGTGCCTTCGAAATCTGATGACTGCGTCTGTGTTCCTGTTTGTTGTGCTGACGCATCGTGTGCCAGCGTTGGCGCAGGGACTGCGAATCTCAACTCACGTGTATGACATCTCACGGGCTGACAGCAGAACGCCCGCGCAGATCGTCAGCAGCAGTCTGAGCCTGTTGCACAATGGTCGCGTTTACGATTCCATCAATTCGGCGGACGAGGTCGTGATCTTTGATCCGACGGAAAAACAGTTCACGGTGCTGAATACCGTCAAAGGACTGGCCACCCGCCCGACATTTGACGAGATCCGCCATCTGCTGGATGGACTGGAACCTCGCACCCGGGCTTATCTGGAAGAACAGCAGCTTTCGGGCAACCCCGCGTCTCGCAGAATCTGTGACTCACTGGAGTTTCAGCTGAAGCCAAAGTTCACTCAGTCTTTTGATCCCATGAAGGGCACACTGGTCCTTGCGTCCGACTCATTCACGTACCGCGTGGAAACCCGGAAATGGCCCGACGTTGAACAGGTTGATCGATACCTGACCTGGGCCGACTGGACAGCTCGATTGAATTATCTGCTGCATCCAGGCAGCCTGTTTCCCAATCCCCGGCTGGCACTGAATGACGCGTTGCGACAGCATAAGGATCGTCTGCCGGTCAGTGTGGAGCTAGATCTGCGTCCCAATGAATCGCTGCGTTTGCGAGCCGAACATCAACTGGTATCAAAACTCAGTGATGATGATCTGCAGCGCATTGCCCGATGGGAACAACGATTGAGTTCACGGGACGTGCGGCAGGTCCCGTTTCGCAGCTATCAGCAGGCCGTGCTGGTGACTCAAAGCCGGTAGCCCGTTGGCACTCGCTTTGCAGGAATCCTTTGCTTGTCGTCCCGCCTTCAGGCGGAATTGTGCCATCGGCCGATAAACCGGCCGTCCGCTAAGCCAGAATGCCGGTCACCACCGAGCCAAAAACGTCGGTCAGGCTTTCGTCGCGGCCCTGATGGAAGTACGTCAGAAGTTCATGATCCAGGCCCATCAGGTACAGGATCGTGGCATGCAGGTCATGCAGATGAACTCGATCGATGACGGCTTCAAATCCGAAATCATCGCTCTCGCCCCAGGTCATTCCACCCTTCACACCACCTCCGGCCAGCCACATGGAAAAGCCGTAGGGATTGTGATTGCGTCCAGGTGCGTTCTGTCCTTCACTGAATGGCATCCGTCCGAATTCGCCACCCCAGACGATCAGCGTTTCGTCCAGTAGTCCTCGCTGCTCCAGATCGGTCAGCAGTGCCGCGATTGGTTGATCCACTTCCGCGCCGTGGCGTCCATGATTCTTTTCGATGCTTTCGTGAGCGTCCCAGGTTTCCTCAAGATGTCCTCCGCCGGAATACAACTGGACAAATCGCACGCCGCGTTCGACCAGACGTCGCGCGACCAGACAGTTTCTTCCGAACTCATCCGTGGGCTGCTGGCCCACACCGTACATCGCAAGTGTCGACTCGGATTCCTGCTTCAAGTCCACCGCATCCGGCGCTTCGGACTGCATTCGGTACGCCAGTTCGTAGGAATTCATCCGAGCCACCAGCTCCTGACCGCCGGGACGCTGCTGCAGATGCTGTTCGTTCAACTGAGCCAGCAGATCCAGCTGTTCGCGCTGGGCCGTGCGAGTCATGTAATCCGGCCCACGAAGATCGAGAATCGGATCTCCCACGGGACGAAATAAGGTCCCCTGATATGCGGCCGACATGAAGCCACTGGACCAGTTTGGCTGCCCACTGATCGGCCCGCCGCGTTTGTCCAGAATGACAACGTAACCGGGCAGGCTTTCGTTGTCTGTGCCCAGGCCGTACACGCACCAGGAACCCAGAGACGGTCGACCGATAAACGTTTTTCCGGTGTTCATTGCGACCAGGGCCGAACCATGAGCATGGCTGTCAGTGTGACATGACCGAATGACGGCCAGTTTGTCGGCATGTCGACGAACGTTGGGAAAGTAGTTCGAGATCAGCAGGCCCGATTCTCCGCCCGGAAGAAAACGTCGAAATGAGGGTGTCAGGAATCCGACGCGTCGTCCGCCGGAATTCGTGAACTTCTTTCCTTCCGGCAGTGGCTGCCCGGCATACTTCTGCAGCGCGGGTTTGAAATCGAACGTGTCGACCTGGCTGGGAGCACCGTTCATCATCAGAAAGATGCACGACTTCGCCTTTGACGTCGCATGGGCTGGTCGAGCCGCCAGAGGGCCCTGCAGCGGTGCCTTGTGCGCGAGGTCATTCGCCGAAACGTGTCGACCAAAGAATCCATCTCGACTGAGCAACGATGTCATTGCCAGGCCGGTAAAGCCGCCTCCCATCTGCCAAAGCGATTCGCGTCGAGTTTGTCCGCAGGGAAACCGATTCACAGCAAAGTGCTCCGAAGAACGTGTCGGGGCTGCATCGAAACCACAATTGAACGCAGTTGCGAATGTCTCAATGAAGTCTTTTGCAACGAATAGAGTTACTGGGCCTGATGTCGTTGCTGTTCAAGCCACGCGAACGCTGCTGTCGGCATGCTTTCGTGGCCACCATCAAAAATTGTAATAATTGAATCTCCGGTTTGCCTTCGCAGGAAGACCTCACGATCCAGCGTTTTGTCGAAGTACTGGTCCCCCGTTTGTGGCGTCGTGAGTTTTCGGTCCACGGACAGTTGCTGCATTTCAGACTCTGTGATTGGCGGTGTTCCATGAGCTTGTGCGATGGCATTAAAGCATCGCAGCGAATGCCGAATCGGCACGGAACCCGTGTGTCCATCCTGGACTCCCGCCCAGATACTCACAGGCAGTTCCGTTGCCTGCTGGAGATGGAATACGGGCGAACGATCACGATAATCAGCGGCGATTTCCGGCGAGGCTTCCGGGGGACCTCCCAGGGATTTTTCGATCATCTGAGCATACTTCTGAGGCTTTCCGTCTTTTGTGTGAAAGCGATGCCATTCGGCAAGATCCGTTGGACCGACCCACGCCGAAACCGCGCTGAAGCGGCTGGG
>Ga0209573_1004914_pt1 | contig 12640 bp, 8 predicted proteins | sample TNRBio252014_DNA_FD_185870 | JGI IMG/M metagenome (GOLD analysis project Ga0209573, IMG submission 185870) | Wastewater treatment Type I Accumulibacter community from EBPR Bioreactor in Madison, WI, USA - TNR Reactor_6/25/2014_ DNA (SPAdes)... | ecosystem: Engineered > Bioreactor > EBPR >...
TTGATAGCGCCAATTGCGATGGAAGATGGGCTGCGATTTGCGATACGTGAAGGCGGCAGAACAGTGGGCGCCGGTGTCGTCGCCAAAATTATTGAGTGATTCTAAAAATATTTAGCAGGAATAATGCTGTTTCGTCAGATATTTAGCATTGTAAAAGAGTTTCAAAGGTATAGGCCAGTAGCTCAATTGGCAGAGCGTCGGTCTCCAAAACCGAAGGTTGGGGGTTCGATGCCCTCCTGGCCTGCCATACAATGAAATAGCATAAGTGCACAAATCAAAGCGGTTGTATTAATGTGTGATAACAATTGATAGGTTGTAGTGGTTTTGATAATTAAAATTCGCTTGATAAAAGTTTTGTTTTTGGATTGGCATGATCAAGTCTAAAGAATTAAGTCCGAAGGGTTAAATTGTTGTGATAAATAAATTAAAGCTTGCGCTTGCAATCATTTTTATTTTGGTGGGTATTGCAGGTTTCATTTATATGAATGAAAGTGCGATGGTTATCCGTGTTTTGTCCATTCTAATAGGTTTGATTCTTGCTGTGATCACTGCGCGATTTACAACCCAGGGTCAGGATTTTTTTGTGTTTTGCAGAGAATCCATTGAAGAAACCAGAAAAGTTGTTTGGCCAAGCAGAAAAGAAACGTTTCAAACATCAGGTGTGGTTTTTGCGTTTGTTATAGCGATGGCTTTATTTTTATGGCTCATAGATGCTGCATTAATGTCTCTTGTGAAGCTGATGATGAATCAAGACGTCTGATTTTTTCTCAGAGGAAAGAATGAGTAAGAAATGGTATGTAGTTCACGCTTATTCGGGGTATGAGAAAAGTGTGCAGCGGGCATTGAAAGATCGAATTGATCGAGCGGGCATGCAGGATAAGTTTGGTCAAATCTTGGTGCCGGTAGAAGAAGTCATTGAAATGAAAAGTGGTCAAAAAAATATTAGTGAACGAAAATTTTTTCCTGGCTATGTTCTGGTTGAAATGGAAATGTCCGATGATACATGGCATTTAGTAAAAAATACTGACAAAGTAACAGGGTTTGTTGGCGGTTCGGCGATGAAACCGACACCAATCAGTCAAAAAGAAGTTGATAGCATTTTGCATCAGATTCAAGAGGGAGTTGAGAAGCCTAAGCCAAAGATATTATTCGAAATCGGTGAAGCGGTGCGCGTAAAAGATGGTCCCTTCACAGATTTTCACGGCAATGTAGAGGATGTCAATTATGACAAAAGTAAGTTGCGTGTATCTGTTTCAATTTTTGGCCGCCCAACACCAGTAGAGTTAGACTTCAATCAAGTAGAAAAAACCTAATTTATCGACTCTTCGAAAGTTTAAAAAAACGTTCTTAAATATTTCATTTTTTAATGGGGAGAGTGGGTAACCATTCGTTTGAACCCAACAAGGAGATTTCCGTGGCAAAGAAAATAATCGGCTATATTAAATTGCAGGTTCCAGCAGGTAAAGCGAACCCAAGTCCGCCTATCGGTCCCGCACTAGGTCAGCGGCAATTAAATATTATGGAATTCTGTAAAGCATTTAATGCGGCCACTCAGAAGATGGAGCCAGGACTGCCGGTACCAGTAATAATTACAGCTTATGCCGATAAGAGTTTTACGTTTGTAATGAAAACAACCCCTGCTACTGTATTAATCAAGAAAGCAGCGGGTGTCGGAAAAGGAAGTTCGAAACCACACCTGGATAAAGTTGGAAAGTTGACTCGCAGTCAAGCAGAAGAGATAGCAAAAACGAAAATGCCAGATTTGACAGCAGCTAACTTGGATGCGGCAGTTCGCACTATCGCAGGCAGTGCAAGAAGTATGGGCATTGAAGTGGAGGGGATATAGAATGGCACGTTCATCAAAACGTCACAACAATCTTGCTGGAAAGGTTGACCGCAATAAAGCCTATCAGATCGAAGAAGCATTGGGGCTTGTCAAAGAATCGGCGACTGCCAAGTTTAACGAGTCGATTGATGTGGCGGTTAATCTAGGCATAGATGCAAAAAAATCGGATCAAGCCGTACGCGGATCCGTAGTTTTGCCGGCTGGCACGGGTAAGACTGTGCGTGTTGCAGTCTTTGCGCAAGGTGATAAGGCTAAGGAAGCGCAAGAAGCTGGTGCAGATATTGTTGGGTTCGAAGATCTGGCTGCTGAGATAAAGTCGGGAGTAATAAATTTTGATGTGGCAATTGCAAGCCCCGATGCCATGAGAGTAGTCGGTCAATTGGGCCAAATATTAGGCCCGCGTAGTTTAATGCCGAATCCAAAAGTTGGTACGGTGACGATGGACATAGCGGGCGCTGTAAAAAACGCAAAGGCTGGTCAAGTACAGTTTAGAGCGGATAAAACGGGTATTATCCATTGCACAATTGGCCGTGCTTCATTTGAAATTGCAGCATTGAAACAAAATTTATTAGCCTTGATAGATGCGCTTAACAAAGCTAAACCGGCTTCGTCAAAAGGTGTTTATCTTAGAAAAGTGTCTATATCAAGCACCATGGGTATCGGTGTGCGAGTAGATCAAACAAATATTGTGTAGTAAATAGAACTTTGGGCCACATGAATACTGAATCCGTTTCATGTGGATTATCAAAGACCACTGGGGTAATTTACGAGCAAACAAGTGGATAAACGCTTGTTAGTTTCAATTAAATTCTTAAAAGCCTAGCCATTAGAGATTAATGATCTTAAGTGATCGCTGTTTTTTTAATCAAGCTGGTACCCAGCGCAGATGGTGTGCCCAAAACAGGAGTTTTTCCTGGTTTAAGGTAGCCAGTTTTTAGTACTTTGGCATAAAAAATTATCCAAGTACTATTTTTACTGATGGAGAATGAACCTTGAGTCTTAATCTTGAAGAGAAAAAAGCAATAGTAGCGGAAGTGAGTGCGCAAGTTGCAAATGCTAAAGCGATTATTATTGCTGAGTATCGAGGGATGGAAGTCGGTCAAATGACGCAATTAAGAGCGAGAACTCGTGAATCCGGCGTTTATTTTCGGGTTGTCAAAAATTCATTAGTTCGCCGAGCTGTTGCTGAAACCCCCTATGCTGAGTTGGCTAAGCATATGGTTGGTCCTCTGGTGTACGGCATTAGTGTCGATCCAGTTGCAGCAGCAAAAGTACTTCATGAATTTTCGAAAACCAACGAAAAGTTTGTAATCAAAATAGGCGCACTTGGCGATCATGTCATGTCGATTGATGAGATTGCTGCGCTTGCCTCGCTGCCAAGCCGTGAGGAGTTGCTTTCTAAATTGTTAGGAACAATGCAAGCGCCTGTTGCCAAATTTGTTCAAACTCTTAATGAAGTGCCAACAAGATTTGTACGTGGCTTAGCTATGATACGTGATAGCAAGTAACGTAGAAATATCATTTGATCAGAACATAGTTAAATAATAACCAGGAGAGAAATAATGGCGGTATCGAAAGAAGAGATTTTAGAAGCAATTGCAAGTATGTCAGTACTAGAACTATCGCAATTGATAAAAGAAATGGAAGAAAAGTTTGGGGTTTCGGCAGCAGCCGCCGCTGTTGCAGTTGCAGCTCCTGCTGGAGCAAGTAGTGCCCCTGCTGCTGCAGAACAAACCGAATTTACGGTGATTCTGACTTCTGCGGGCGAAAGTAAGGTTAATGTGATCAAAGTGGTCAGAGCAGTAACCGGATTAGGCCTGAAAGAAGCTAAAGACTTAGTCGATGGCGCTCCAAAACCGCTTAAAGAAGGTGTACCGAAAGATGAAGCAACCAATATTCAGAAGCAATTGGTAGAAGCTGGAGCGACCTGCGAAATCAAATAATAAATATCGTTTGATCGGGCTGGTGAGCAATTTATGCCACCAGCCTTTGGTGTTTTTATAAATTGAGTTGATATGTAGATGCGGGTCTTTAAATAATTAAAAATTATTTAGCCTTAATTCCTCGAACCACTATCTTCTTCTCCCGGAGATAATTCATGAGCTATTCGTTCACAGAGAAAAAACGTATTCGTAAAAGTTTTGCTAAACGGGCAAGCGTCTTACCAATCCCTTTTCTTCTCGCTACTCAGCTCGAGTCTTATGCCACATTCTTGCAAGAAAATGTGGCACCCAATAAACGTTTGAATCACGGCCTGCAGGCGGCTTTTAATTCGATATTTCCAATTGAAAGCCACACTAAGAATGCTCGCTTGGATTTCATAAGTTATGAGCTAGGGACACCGGTCTTTGATGTGAAGGAATGTCAGCAACGTGGATTGACTTATGCATCCCCGTTACGTGCGCGGGTAAGACTGACAATAATGGACAAGGAAATATCCAAACCGACCGTCAAGGAAGTCAAGGAACAAGAAGTTTATATGGGCGAGATTCCGTTGATGACTGAGACAGGTTCATTTGTCATTAATGGCACGGAGCGAGTGATAGTTTCGCAGTTGCATCGCTCACCAGGTGTATTCTTTGAGCATGATCGCGGTAAAACACACTCTTCCGGAAAGCTTTTATTTTCTGCAAGAATTATTCCATACCGGGGGTCCTGGCTTGACTTCGAATTTGATCCCAAGGATTGTCTGTATTTCAGGATAGATCGTCGCCGCAAAATGCCTGTTACAACCTTATTAAAGGCTATTGGTTGTACAGCAGAACAGATATTACAAGAATTTTTTATATTTGATACTTTCCATTTCAATGATAAATCCATTCAGTTTGAGCTGGTTCCCGAACGCTTGCGAGGGGAAGTGGCAAGTTTTGATATCCTCACCAAAAATAAAAAATTAATAGTTCAGAAAGATAAGCGTATTACAGCCAAACATATCCGTGAGATGCAGGAAGCCAAGATTGATCAATTGGAAGTTCCTGAAGATTTTTTGCTAGGAAGAATCCTTGCTCAGAATATTATCGATAAAGAAACGGGGGAGATCATTGCTTTAGCCAATGATGAAATAACCGAAGAAGCCTTGATTAAGTTAAGAAACTCAAATGTTGGTAAAATCAATACACTGTATGTAAATGACCTGAATCACGGCGCTTATATTTCGCAAACATTAAGAATTGATGAAACAACCGACGAAATGAATGCTCAGGTTGCTATATATCGAATGATGCGACCCGGTGAGCCTCCTACTGAAGAAGCTGTTAAAGCGCTATTTTTTGGATTGTTTTATTCGCCGGAGCGATATGATTTATCAGTCGTGGGGAGGATGAAGTTTAACCGTAGGGTTGGCAGGACTGAGCTAACGGGAGAACAGACGCTTTCCAACGAGGATATTATTGCGGTTATAAAAATTTTGGTCGAGCTGCGCAACGGACGAGGAGAAATCGACGATATCGATCATCTTGGAAATCGGCGCGTGCGTTCAGTGGGAGAGCTAGCTGAAAATCAATTCAGAGCAGGTTTGGTGCGTGTAGAACGAGCTGTTAAAGAGCGCCTAAGTCAAGCAGAATCAGAGAATCTAATGCCGCACGACTTGATTAATGCCAAACCGGTATCGGCAGCTGCGCGGGAATTTTTTGGATCGAGTCAATTATCGCAATTTATGGATCAAACAAATCCGTTATCGGAAGTTACCCATAAGCGGCGTATTTCCGCACTAGGACCGGGAGGTTTGACGAGAGAAAGGGCTGGTTTTGAAGTGCGAGACGTGCATCCTACCCATTATGGCCGGGTATGTCCTATTGAAACACCAGAAGGTCCAAATATTGGACTAATAAATTCACTGGCTTTATACGCACGAACTAATGAATATGGATTTATTGAAACGCCATATAGTAAGGTAAGAAATGGCAGGGTAACCGAAGAGATTGATTATCTTTCAGCGATTGAGGAAGGTAATTTTATGATTGCACAGGCTAATGCTGAAGTCGATCATGACAATCAGTTAATTAGCGACATCGTTTCTTGTCGACACAAAAATGAATTTACGCTTTCTTCTCCAGATCGAATCGAGTATGTCGACGTAGCGCCCGCACAAATTGTATCCGTTGCTGCTTCACTGATACCCTTTCTGGAACATGATGATGCAAACCGTGCCTTGATGGGATCTAACATGCAACGTCAAGCGGTGCCATGCTTGCGTCCTGAGAAACCGCTTGTCGGTACTGGAATTGAGCGGGTAGTGGCAGTGCATTCTGGTACTACTGTTAGAGCAAGGCGTGGCGGGATCGTCGATTATGTCGATGCTAGCCGGATCGTAGTTCGTGTGCATGATGCAGAAACCCGGGTTGGCGAGGTCGGCGTAGACATTTATAACCTGATTAAATACACACGATCAAATCAGAATACCAATATTAATCAACGTCCGCTGGTAAAAGTTGGTGACAACATCAGCAGGGATGATGTCATTGCGGATGGTGCCTCCACCGATATGGGGGAATTGGCTTTGGGGCAAAATATGCTCGTGGCGTTTATGCCGTGGAATGGTTATAACTTCGAAGACTCAATTCTGATCTCAGAAAGGGTTGTTGCGGAAGATCGCTTTACTTCTATACATATCGAGGAATTATCAGTCGTAAGCCGGGATACTAAGCTGGGGACAGAAGAGATAACTGCTGATATACCCAATTTGTCTGAACATCAACTGAGTCGGCTTGATGAATCGGGTATCGTTTATATCGGCGCAGAAGTAGAAGCGGGCGATGTTTTGGTTGGGAAAGTGACGCCAAAAGGTGAGACACAATTAACCCCTGAAGAAAAATTGTTGCGTGCAATTTTTGGTGAAAAGGCATCGGATGTAAAAGATACTTCTTTACGGGTTCCATCGGGAATTTCAGGAACTGTGATCGATGTCCAAGTATTTACCAGAGAAGGTATTGAACGTGATAAACGCGCTCAAAAGATCATCGACGATGAGCTGGTTCGTTACAAAAAGGATTTAGCCGACCAGATGCGCATTGTGGAAGAGGATGCATTTGCGAGACTTGAGCGCTTGTTGGTCGGGAAAATTGCGACAGGTGGGCCGAATAAGCTCGGAAAAGGAAAGGAAATCACGACCGAGTACTTAAAAAGTTTGGATCCTCACTATTGGTTTGATATTCGACTATCCGATGAGGACGCAAGCATTCAACTTGAACAAGTGCGTGAGAGCATGGCTCAAAAACGGAAGGCATTTGATGCCGCTTTTGACGAAAAGAAGAAAAAACTTACGCAAGGTGATGAGCTTGCGCCTGGCGTTCAGAAAATGGTCAAGATATACATTGCTGTCAAGCGGCGGTTACAGCCAGGCGACAAAATGGCCGGACGGCATGGCAATAAAGGGGTGATTTCCAAGATTGTGCCATTGGAAGACATGCCTTATATGGCGGATGGAACGCCAGTCGACGTGGTATTAAATCCCTTGGGTGTTCCGTCTAGGATGAATGTCGGTCAAATTCTTGAAGTTCATTTAGGATGGGCAGCAAAAGGGCTTGGTAAGAAAATCGATGGAATGCTTAAATCACAACGAAATGCGAGTGAGATAAGGGAATTCCTGGATAAAATTTATAACGCGAGTGGTAAGAAAGAAGACATATCAGGTTTATCAGATGCTGAAATTTTGTCATTAGCAAGCAATTTAATTGAAGGTGTTCCTTTTGCTACACCGGTGTTTGACGGGGCAACCGAGGATGAAATTAAAAATATGCTGGAACTTGCGGGATTACCCAGATCCGGGCAAGTCACATTGTATGATGGCCGTACCGGAGAAGCTTTTGATCGGTCAGTGACGGTTGGATACATGCATGTCTTGAAATTGCATCATTTAGTGGATGATAAGATGCATGCACGTTCGACAGGTCCTTATAGTTTGGTGACTCAACAACCGCTGGGGGGTAAAGCGCAATTTGGCGGTCAACGTTTCGGTGAGATGGAAGTTTGGGCGCTGGAAGCGTATGGTGCTGCCTATACTCTACAAGAAATGCTGACAGTGAAGTCGGATGATGTTACCGGTCGTACCAAAGTATATGAAAGTATCGTAAAAGGTGATCATAAGATTGATGCTGGAATGCCGGAATCATTTAATGTATTGGTGAAAGAGATACGTTCGCTAGGAATGGATATCGATCTTGAACAACATTGATATTTCTGAATTCAGAAAGTAGGTTGAAGCTTCAACCGGTTGTTCATGCCTTTTTATTATGAGTTGATAGCCCCCTGATTTTTACAGGAGTGACGAATGAAAGCACTGCTAGATTTATTTAAACAAGTTACCTATAAAGAAGAGTTTGATGCCATCAAAATCGGGCTTGCTTCTCCAGAAAAAATTCGTTCTTGGTCATATGGAGAAGTAAAAAAACCGGAAACGATTAATTATCGTACTTTTAAACCGGAAAGAGACGGGCTGTTTTGTGCCAAGATTTTTGGTCCTGTCAAGGATTATGAATGCTTGTGCGGAAAGTATAAACGTTTGAAGCACCGCGGGGTGATTTGCGAGAAATGTGGCGTTGAAGTGACATTATCGAAAGTGCGGCGTGAACGGATGGGACATATTGAGTTGGCGTCACCGGTGTCGCATATCTGGTTCTTGAAATCACTGCCATCCCGTTTAGGTATGGTATTGGATATGACGTTGCGCGATATCGAAAGAGTTCTCTATTTTGAAGCGTATGTCGTTACAGATCCTGGCCTAACAACCTTAACGCGCTGCCAGTTGCTTACTGAAGAGGATTATCTGATCAAAACCGAAGAATACGGGGATGATTTCAGTGCCAGCATGGGCGCAGAAGGAATTCGTGATTTGTTGAGTAACCTCGATATCCCTGTCGAGATAGAAAATCTTCGGCGCGAGATGGACTCGACCGGCTCTGAAACGAAGATTAAGAAAATCTCGAAACGTTTAAAGCTACTTGAAGCGTTTAATAAATCAGGGATTAAACCGCAGTGGATGATCTTGACAGTTTTGCCTGTTTTACCGCCAGACCTGCGTCCGTTGGTGCCTTTGGATGGTGGACGGTTTGCAACTTCGGATTTGAATGATTTATATCGGCGTGTAATCAATCGAAATAATCGATTGAAGCGGTTGCTTGAATTAAAAGCTCCTGAAATTATTGTTCGCAACGAAAAACGCATGTTGCAAGAGGCTGTGGATTCATTACTGGATAATGGTCGCCGGGGTAAAGCGATGACCGGGGCTAATAAACGTGCGCTTAAATCCCTCGCCGATATGATCAAAGGAAAAGGTGGTCGTTTTCGTCAGAATCTGCTTGGTAAGCGGGTTGATTACTCCGGACGTTCTGTCATCGTTGTCGGGCCGCAGCTGAAACTTCACCAGTGTGGATTGCCCAAGAAAATGGCGTTGGAGTTATTCAAACCGTTTATCTTTAATAAACTCGAAATAATGGGAATTGCCAGCACCATAAAAGCCGCGAAACGTGAAGTTGAAAATGAAAGTCCGGTGGTGTGGGATATCCTCGAAGATGTCATCCGCGAACATCCGGTCATGCTGAACAGAGCGCCTACCCTACATCGGCTGGGTATTCAGGCATTTGAACCGGTTCTGGTTGAGGGTAAAGCGATTCAACTGCATCCCTTAGTGTGTGCAGCTTTTAACGCAGACTTTGACGGTGACCAGATGGCTGTTCATGTTCCGCTTTCGCTGGAAGCGCAAATGGAATGCCGCACGTTGATGATGTCGACAAATAATGTGTTATCTCCAGCGAATGGAGAGCCGATTATTGTACCTTCGCAAGATATTGTATTGGGATTGTACTATTTAACGCGTGAGAAAGTCGGCGCACGCGGGGAAGGGATGCTTTTCCAGAATTTTAGCGAGGTATCGCGTGCCTATGAAAGTAGAAATGTCGAATTGAACGCGAAAATCACGGTCAGAATTAAAGAAAACGATACGAATGCTGATGGCGAGCGTTGTGAAAAAATTACACGATATGAAACGACTGTGGGGCGGACATTATTATTTGAAATTTTTCCTCCCGGCTTGCCATTTTCATTACTTAATAAAACGCTCAAGAAAAAAGAAATCTCAAAACTCATTAATGCGAGTTTCAGGCGTTGCGGATTGCGTGAAACAGTCATTTTTGCAGATAAGTTGATGTATGCGGGCTTCAGCTATGCGACACGGGCTGGTATTTCAATTTGTGCGGATGATATGTTAGTACCGACCCAGAAAGGAGAAATAATTGCCTCGGCTGAAAAAGAAGTTAAAGAGATTGAGGGGCAATATACTTCTGGCTTAGTAACGCAAGGCGAACGTTATAACAAGGTCGTCGATATCTGGGGGCGAGCGGGTGATCAAGTTGCCAAGGCCATGATGAATCAGCTAGGTGTTGAACCGGTGATAGATCAGGCAAGCGGCAAAGTACATCTCGGAGAAGATGGCAAGCAACTGACGCAAGAGTCATTCAATTCGATATATATGATGGCCGATTCCGGGGCGCGCGGTTCTGCGGCGCAGATACGTCAATTGTCTGGGATGCGTGGATTGATGGCAAAGCCGGATGGCTCGATCATTGAGACGCCGATTACTGCTAATTTCCGGGAAGGTTTAAATGTTTTGCAGTATTTTATTTCGACTCATGGCGCACGCAAGGGTCTAGCGGATACTGCGCTCAAGACAGCTAATTCGGGGTATTTGACCAGGCGTTTAGTCGATGTTACTCAGGATCTGGTAGTAACTGAAGAAGATTGCGACACCGGTAATGGTGTCGTCATGAAAGCGCTTGTCGAAGGTGGCGAGATCATTGAAGCTTTGAGGGAAAGGATCCTTGGTCGAGTTGTAGCAAGTGATGTGATCAATCCAGAAAACCAGGAAGTCGTATTTTCAGCCGGTGTTTTGCTTGATGAAGAAGCGGTTGAAATGATCGAAACGCTCGGCATTGACGAAGTGAAGGTTCGTACGCCGTTGACGTGTGAAACGCGTTTTGGATTGTGTGCAAAATGTTATGGCCGGGATCTGGGGCGCGGAACTCCTGTCAATGTCGGTGAAGCGGTTGGCGTAATCGCAGCACAATCCATCGGCGAGCCAGGTACGCAATTAACAATGCGTACCTTTCACATTGGTGGGGCTGCGTCAAGAACTGCGGTAGTTAGCCAGGTTGAAAGCAAATCGAGTGGAACGGTGCATTATTCATCGACGATGCGTTATGTAACGAACGCCCAAAATGAATTGATTGCCATTTCGCGAAGCGGTGAAATTATTATACAAGATGAGAATGGTCGCGAACGTGAAAGGCATAAAGCTTCCTATGGAGCGACACTGTTAGTTCGTAATGGTGAAACAGTTAAAGCCGGTCAGATATTAACAACGTGGGATCCCCACACTCGTCCGATTATTACGGAATACGCCGGTAAAGTGCGTTTTGAGAATGTGGAAGAAGGTGTCACTGTTGCTAAGCAAATTGATGAAGTAACTGGTTTATCTACATTAGTGGTCATTGACCCGAAACGTCGCGGCGTTACCCAATCAAAAGGATTGCGTCCTTTGGTTAAGTTTCTGGACGATGACGGTAATGAAATCAAAATGGTCGGCAGCAATCAATCCGTAAGCATTACCTTTCAGATTGGTTGTATTATTACAGTAAGAGATGGTCAACAAGTTAGTGTTGGTGAGGTGCTGGCTAGAATTCCTCAGGAAACTTCAAAAACAAGAGATATCACCGGTGGTTTGCCTCGCGTTGCAGAACTGTTTGAAGCAAGATCACCAAAAGATGCCGGCATGCTGGCAGAGGTGACTGGGATAGTTTCTTTCGGAAAAGATACCAAAGGGAAACAACGTTTGATTATCACTGATCTTGAAGGAGTTACGCACGAATACTTGATTCCGAAAGATAAACACGTAATGGCTCACGATGGACAAGTCGTCAATAAGGGGGAAATCATCGTTGATGGTCCTGCCGATCCACGTGACATTCTAAGATTACAAGGGGTAGAAGCATTAGCACGCTATATCACTGATGAAGTTCAAGATGTATATAGGCTTCAAGGTGTCAGGATTAATGATAAACATATTGAAGTTATCGTGCGTCAGATGCTTAGACGCGTTCAGGTAGTAAACCCCGGAGATTCGTCGTTTATTCCTGGCGAGCAGGTTGAGCGTGCGGATTTACTGATTGAAAATGAGCGATTGATTGCCGAAAAGAAATTGCCGGCTACCTATGAATTTATGCTGCTTGGTATTACAAAAGCATCCTTGTCTACAGATTCATTTATTTCAGCAGCTTCCTTCCAGGAAACAACTCGCGTATTGACTGAAGCTGCGATTATGGGCAAAAAAGACGAGCTACGCGGCCTGAAAGAGAATGTGATAGTTGGTAGACTGGTGCCGGCTGGCACAGGATTAACGTTTCATAGCAAACGTAAGAATCAAATTAAAACAGCGGAATTTGGATTTGAATCGAATGTGTCAATCGATAGCGCCGTTTAGAGACTGTTAATCGAATCCTTTTGGATTTAGTTAAAAATCTTGACAGTAGGTGGATGACTCAGTAGTCTAGGGGACGAGCCCTGAGCGGGTTTAAGGATTAGGAAGACTGGAGTAGTTAATAAAACAAGAAGAAGATGGGAAGGAAAGGAGAAAGAAAGATGGAAAACCAAAGGAGAGAGAGATGAATGCCAAGAGCTGGCTGAAGAGAGGGGCGCTGATGTTAGGGCTCGTGATAGCAGGGGGATTGCAAGCGGGGAACATACCGAGTGTGCCGAACGAGCTGTACGAAGCGCTGAAGCTGGATCGGGAGAAAGTATCGCCGA
>Ga0209573_1004915_pt1 | contig 12640 bp, 13 predicted proteins | sample TNRBio252014_DNA_FD_185870 | JGI IMG/M metagenome (GOLD analysis project Ga0209573, IMG submission 185870) | Wastewater treatment Type I Accumulibacter community from EBPR Bioreactor in Madison, WI, USA - TNR Reactor_6/25/2014_ DNA (SPAdes)... | ecosystem: Engineered > Bioreactor > EBPR >...
TGCTCCGCGGGGCTCATGCCGCGCCCGGTGTCGGTGATCGTGAACTCGACCCAGGCATCCCCGCTGATCTCCTGCGGACGGGCTGCGAGGAGGATGGTGCCTTCGCTCGTGAATTTGCAGGCGTTGCCGAGAAGGTTCCCGAGGATCTGGCGGAGACGGCGCTCATCCGCGACGAGTTCTCCGATATCCGAGGGATATTCGGCGGTCAGCGTCACCGCCTTGGCGCCAAGCGAGGGACGGTGGGTCGCGGCGAGTTCCTCGAGGAGCGGGGCGGCTTCGACCGTGTTCCGGTGAAGGGTCTCGGCCCCCATGATGATCTTCTGATATTCGAGAATGTCGTTGACGAGGTTCAGCTCGCGCGCGGCGTGGTCGCGGATGCGTTGCACGTCCTTCGTCTGGGTCTCGTCGAGCTTCGAAAGTTTGAGGGCCTCGACCTGGAGAAAAATCGCATTGAGCGGCTGGCGGAGGTCATGGCTGACCTTGGCGACGAAGGCATCTTTTTCGTGGCTGAGGCTCTTGAGTTTGTCGTTCGCCTTTTCGAGTTCGATGTTCGTGCGGCGGAGTTCGCGGGTGCGGTCGCTGACGCGCTGCTCGAGTTCCTCCTGGAAGGAAATGAGTTCTTCAAAGAGGCGTTTCGAGGCTCGGGCGATGTCGCCGACTTCGTCGCGACGGCGCAGATCGAGGCGCTGCGCGAGTCCGGCGACTTCGCGGAGGAGGCTCTCGCGCGGGCTCTCGGTGATCCTCTGCGCGGTGAGCGTCATCTGCTTCAGCGGACGGATGAAACGCATCGCGAAAAAGAATCCGACGAGACCGAAGCCCCCCGCCACGAGCAGCGAAATGTATTGCACCGTGAGCATCTCGTATTCGATCGAGGAAGCGAGCTCGTCGTCGAGCACTGCGTAGTGGAGGAGGTATTCGGAGCGCTGTTCGCCCTCGCCGATGAGGAGCCGCACCGCCCAAGAATGGATCTCGTCGCACTCGACGAGATTCCGCCAATCGACCTCGTCGAAATTCTCCCCGAAATGGCTCTTGAGCTGCTCGACGACGCGGGTCCGGATCTCGAGCAACTCTTCGCGGCTGTGCGCGAGTAGTCGCACCTCGCGCACGCCCGAGAGCATGCCTCCGATGCGGACCTTCCTTCCGAAATGCCCCTGGATATCCTCGAGGAAGAGTTCCAACTGATCCTCGTCCATCGCCCCTAGCGCGGCGGAGAGTCGTGGTCCGGGGATGCCTTCCTGGAAGAAGTAGGGGCTAGCGAGTTTCTTGAAATCGGTGCGGAGGAGGCGGTCGACCTTGGGTTCCTCGCGCACCTTGGCGGGATCTTCGGAAGGGGTGCGGCGTTTTTCGAGGGCCTCGAGAAGTTTCGGATCCTGACTGAGCTCGAGAAAGATCGCGTCGTTTCCGCGCTCGGCCGGCTCAGTCTCGTCGTGACGCATCAGCGGATGGCCCTCGCGATCAAACATCGCGAAGAGATGTCGTGGCGACTCGGGCGAGTGCAGCGTCATGAGAATGCGGACGTAGGTCGGCGCGGACTCTGTCTCGCGATCGAGACGATCGATCGGGGCGACGGCCCAGATCACGGGCTCCCAACGCTCGAGCGGATCGCCGGGGATGTCGGTGCGGGTGAGGCGCACACGCTGGATCGGCGAAAAATGCATGCGCGCGCCGGCCGAGGCGTCGGGACCGGGGAACCAGAGATCGTCTTTCCCGACGATGCCCTTTTCGTGGATCACCTTGGAGGTTTCGGCGGTGGGACCGAGGGTGACGAGATCGATGCGGAGGTGATTGGTCCAGTTTCGCCGACAAAGGGCGCGGGCGAGGGCTTTCAGCTCTTCCGGAGTGCGTTCGCCCTCCACGCCCCGTTGGAACTCTGGGCTGAAGGCGATATTGATCAGATCGTCGCGGAGTCCGTCGATCTCGTCGATGATGACCCACCCGCGCAGCGAGGCTTCGTCACCGAGATCGACGAGCTCGTGTTCGCGGAGGACCTCGGCGGCACGGTCGGTCAGCACCTTCGCGACGAGCAAGGCGGAGGCGGCCGTCGCCACGATCACCAGCAGCGCGACTTTTCCCTGGATTCCGAATGACATGAACGATCCGGACTTTCGACGGATGGGTTCTTCCATCGATTCAAATCTATTTGGGGTTTTTCACAAAACCTCAAAACGGGTCCGGACGAGCAGGGGAGGGGGGCGGGCGTTCGGTGCCAGCGGAGGAATCAGAGGAAACTCCGCGTGACCTGATTCATGCTCTCCTGCATCTGCCGGTTTTTCTCGGCCGCGGTCGGATAAACGATCGTGTCGGTCGAGGGATCGGTCGATGTGCACGAAGTGAGCCCCGTCGCGCCGATCAGGACGGAAGCGAGGAGGACGAGGCGAAGCGGCAGGGCGGTGGCGATGAGGATGGCTTTCATGAGAAGAGATGAAGCGGTTCGTGAATCGATCCGGTGCCTTGATCCATACTCCGTGCGGAGGATGGCGGTCAATCCCGAAATGCCTTCAGAGTTTCTTCGGAATTTTTTCCATGTGTTTGATTCCAAAGAAATCGTCGAAGACCCGGGCGAAAACGGGGCGCTTGAAGCGGGGCACCCAGGTGAGGCTGAACTCCGCGGGGTCGATCCAGAGAAAACGCGAAAACTCCTGCTCGTGGGCCGTGAGATTCACATCCGCATCGGTTCCGCGGAAGTCGCAGAGGAAGTAGGTCTGCACCTGGCCGCAGTATTTGCCCTTCTTCAGTTTGCCGTTGGGAAACTTGTAGCGGTAGTCGGTGCGGCAGGCGACTAGATCGTAGAGGTGTTTGCCGATGCCCGTCTCTTCCTCGACTTCGCGGAAGAGGGCCGAGATGAGATCCTCGCCCCGGTCGACCCCGCCCTGGGGGAACTGCCAGCTCCCCGGATGATCGACCCGCTCGCCGATGAAAATCTTGCCGGTGGCCGGATCCCGCAAGATCGCGGCGACGTTTGGGCGATAGGTGGCCATGGGCGGGTTTCGGAAGAAAAGACGGTGCGAGTCTAAGAGAAGCTTTACAAAGGTAAAGTATTTCGTGGAAGATAACAGGCGTGAAGTGTTCAAATCGTGATTTTCAAAAAGGCCGGGTTCCGCGCTCCTTTCTCGTCTTGCTCGGATCGCTTGCGTTAGGTCTGGGACTGATCACCGTCGTCGCTCTGCAATTGCGACCCTCCGTCACCCTGGCAAAAAAACAGGCGTCCCTTATCGACGGCATCGAGCGCCGCAGTCCTCCCCGAATCCAGCGCCTCGTCGCCGACGATTACGAGGATCGCTGGGGTTTTCAAGGCGAGGATCTCGCCATCACGATGGTCGATGCCGGCGGACAGTTCCTCGCCCTCGTCGTGAAGCCGGAGGACGAGCAGGTCGAAATCGACGGCTCCCGCGCTACGATCACGACCCGCCTCGTCATCAGCGGAAAGCCCGTGGGGCCGGTGGGACAAGAGGTGATGAAGCAGATCAACCGGCTCGAGGAGCCCTTTGTCTTCACTTGGGAAAAGAAAAGTTTTCTCCCCGGGAGCTGGCGCCTCATCCGCGTCGACAATGCCGCCCTGCCTGAGGACCTCTACGGCTACGAGCCCGGTGACTTAGGACGGGCGATGCGCGGGGAATGAATCGCGTCCGCGAATCCGATGGACGAGGCCGGCGAAACCGTGGCATGCTCGGGAAACCTGTCTTGATGAAAACCCACGTCGCTCAATCACTCGCTTTTCTGTTGCTCCTCGGATCCCTCTCCGGCGCCGACCCGAAACCTTTCGGTGAGCAGCGGAGTGCCTCGGGGGTGAAGCATTCCTTCCTCCTCTGCGGGAAATACACCGTCATCGTGGACGAGGAGGGTCTCGCGCAATGGGGGTCGCAGGGCGGTTCGCGGGATGGATTTATCCTGCCCGGTGGAAACGTGCTGTTTTCGCAAGGCAACCGCGCCCGCGAGGTCACGCGCGAGGGCAAGGAAGTTTGGAGCTACGCGCTCAGTGCGGAGAACAAGGAACTCGGCACAGTTGTGAGGCTCGAGTCGGGCAACACCCTCGTCGTCGAGCGCGGTGTCCGTCCTCAATTGCTCGAGATCGCGCCCGACGGCACCGTGGCGGTGACCGTGCCCCTGCAACCCGAGTCCGACAACGCCCACATGCAGACGCGCATGGCCCGCAAGCTTGCGAACGGGAATTACCTCGTGCCTCATCTCCTTGCCTTCGCAGTGAAGGAGTATGCTCCCGACGGCACCATCGTGAAGGAGTATGCTCCCGACGGCACCATCGTGAAGACCTTCCGCACCGATCTCGAGGAACTCGGCGGACGCAAAGCCGAGGTCTGGCCCTTTACCGCGATCCGGCTCGACAATGGCAACACCCTCGTCACCCTCACCCACGGAAACCGCGTCGTGGAATTCGATGCGGAGGGGAAGGTCGTCTGGCTGATCGACAATGCCAAGGTCGGCGGACGTCTCGCCGATCCCTGCGGCGCCCAGCGGCTCGCCAACGGCAACACCGTAATCTGCAGCTACGGCCAGCGCGATCCGATGAAACCGAAGCTCTTCGAAGTGACCCGCGAAGGCGAGGTCGTCTGGGAGTTTTTTCATCCTGATGCCAGCGCCCACGAGGTGCATGTCATCACCACGAACGGCGCTCCCGAAGGCACGATGAAGTGACCTCCGCGTGGTCGTTCAAGAGGGTTCGGTCGTTGACTCGACCCTCTTTCATCGGTGATAAGTGACGGATGAAAGCCCTTTTGCCCGCGGTCCTCCTCTCGGTTCATTTCTCTCTCGCCTCCGCCGCACCTTCCGCGGCCGAGCCGACCAATGCCGAGGAAGCCGCGGCGAAAAAGGCGGCGGCCGAGGCCGAGGTCGCGGTCAAATACGCCGAATGGGTCGCGACCCTTTCGCCGGATCGCCAGGCCTGGGAGAAGGTCCTGCAGGAGAATCTCGGCAGCTTCTATCTCCCCATCCACCAAAAGGAGAAGATCACGGGACGCAGCAACGCCTGGGATTTCGTCGAAGACGATCCGGCCCTGCCGCGGGTGCTTCTGATCGGCGACTCGGTCTCGCGCGGATACACCCAGGCGGTGCGGAAGGAACTCGCGGACAAGGTGAACGTGCACCGGGCCCCCGCGAATTGTGGTCCGACCAAGGCCGGGATCGACAAGCTCGAAGTCTGGCTTGGCGACGGGAAATGGGATCTCATCCATTTCAATTTTGGGATCCACGATCGTGCCACGCCGATCGATGACTACCGTGCCCGCCTTTCCAAGATCGTCGATCGCCTCGCCGCGACCGGAGCGAAGCTCGTCTGGGCTGCGACGACGCCCATCCCCGATGTTGCGGCGACGAAGCAGACGGCAGCCTCGATCGTCGAGCGCAATGGAGTCGCCACGGCGCTGATGAAGGAAAAGGGCGTCGCGGTGAACGATCTTTTTGCAGCGATGACCCCGCACCTCGCCGAATACCAGCCGCCCGCCGACGTCCACTTCACGGCCGCCGGCTACGACTTCCTCGGAGCGAAGGTCGCCGCCGCGATCGAAGCGGGTTTGAAGTGAGGGAAACCTACGGCCGCAAAAAAAACGCGCCCGGTCGCCCGGACGCGTTTCGTTAAAGAGTGGGATCGGCGGGGCGCTCAGAGAGCGGCGTCGGTCTTGGTCTCGGGCTTTTCCGGAGTGGCCGGAGCCTTGGGGGCTTCGGGAGCCGCCGGGGCTGCGCCGCCTTCGGGGGCATCGGGAGCGCCAGGCTGTTTGATCTTGGCCTTCTCACGGAGACCTTCGACGAAGGTGCCCATCTTTTCAGACTTGGCTTGGTCGAGGAGGGTCTTGGTGAGGTCTTCCTTCACGTCGGCAAAGACGAGCGTCTTGGCCTCTTTCTTGCCGTTCACCTTGATGATGTGGTAGCCGAAATCGGTCTTGATCGTCTCGCCGATGACGCCCACTTCCTGGGCGAAAGCGGCTTTTTCGAATTCGGGCACCATCTGGCCTTTTTCGAACTCACCGAGGTCGCCGCCTTGGGCTTTGCTGGGGCAGTCGGAGTGGAGGCCGGCCATTTCGGCGAAGTTTTCGCCCTTCTTGGCGACGAGTTCCGCACGCAGCTCTTTCGCGATCTTTTCTTTCGCGGCGAGTTGAGCGGGATCTTCGATGCCCTGGGTGGAAATGAGGATGTGGGCCGCATCGACGGAGGCCTTTTGCTCGAACTCCTCGGGATGCTCGTCGAAATACTTCTTCACATCAGCTTCGGCGGGAGCGGCGACGTCGGCGGTCACTTTCTCATAGAGCTTGCGGACCTTCGTGTCGGTCGAGATCTGCTGGCGGATGCGGTCGAGGCTGACGCCGGCGGTCTTGGCGAACTCTTCGAGGGAAGCGCCTTCGGGGATCTGGGCGGCGATTTCCTTGAGGCTTTTCTCGACTTCTTCGGGGGTCACCTTCATCCCTTCCTTGTCGGCGGCATTGGTGAGAAGGGTCTTCTGGATGAGTTCGTTCATCACCATCTGCTGGATCTGGGGCTCGATCATGGCGCGCTGTTCGGCGGGCATGGCTTCGAACTGCCTGCCGTAGCGGGCGGTGAAAAGCTCGCGCACATCGAGGACGGTGATCGGGGTGCCGTCGACTTCGAGGACGATGTCGGTCTCCTTGAGCTGGGGACGCTCGGCCGTGGCGGGGGCTTCTCCGGGAGCGCCGGGAACCGCGGGTGCGGCAGGGGCGGCCGGAGCCTCGGGGGATTTCGGAGCGGGCGGGGCGTCTTGGGCCGTGATCGCGAGCGGCATCAAGCCGAGCCCGAGGACGGTGGCGAGACCGGGCAGGAGGGTGGTGGTGTTTTTCATGGAATCAACAAGAGACGGACGGGTGAAGGCGGTCGCACTTGTTGTTGCCGCGGTTTTTCGCCGAATCGGCGGGAATGTCGCCGGGTTCGGTCCTGTCAACAACCGGAATCTCCACGCAAATGCGGGCTCTTCCGGGCTAGGCGGGATCGGTCGTGCCGATCAGGGAAAGGGTCACTTTCCGGGTGTGGGGGGCTCGGCGGTGCTCGAAGAGGAACAATCCCTGCCAGGTGCCGAGGACGGGCTGGCCGTTCTGCACGGGGATGACTTCGCTGGTACGGGTGAGGGCCATGCGGAGGTGGCTGGGGCTGTCATCGGGTCCCTCGTAGGTGTGAACGAGGAAAGGCAGGGTCTCGGGGACGAGATGATCGAAAAAGGCATGGAGATCCGTCCGCGCCTCGGGATCGGCGTTTTCCATGATGACGAGACTGGCACTGGTGTGCCGCACGAAGACGGTGAGCTGGCCCTCGCGGATGCCGCTGGCGCTGACAAAGCCACGCACTTCGCGGGTAAGCTCGTAGGTGCCCTTGCCGCGCGTGTTCACGGTCAGTTCACGGGTGACGACGGAGAAGCACATGGGCGGATCGCGGGTCGGCGGTCGGTCACGGAGCGGGCAGCAGGTAGGCGGCGGCCTCGTGGTCGTTGCGCACAAGGAGGATGCGTCCTGCCACGGTCGGGGGATTCCAGGTCATCGAGGAAAGGGCGGGAAGGCGGCCCGATTCGGTAAAGCGCTCGGGGTTGAGCGTGCCGACAATGACCTCGCCGGACTCGGCCTGGACGAGCAGGGTGGTGCCGAAGAGGAGATGCTGCCCGAAGCCGAATTTCTCGTTCTTCCAAACGCGCTTTCCGTCGGCGAGGGCGATGCAGGCGAGGCGGCCTTCGTCGAGTCCAAAGGCGTGGTCGCCGATGACGGCGGCGGAACTGAACTTTGTTTTCAAGTTGGTGGTTTTCCAGAGGCGCTCCACCGCAAACGAAGCATCGGCCGCTTTGTCGATCTTGAGGAGGAGGCTGCCGACGCCGTAACTCGCGGTGACGAGGAGCCGGTCGTCGCCGACGGCGATGGGCTGTCCGACTTTCGGAAAGGTGCCGGCCCAGTCGTGGCTCCAGAGCGTTTTTCCCGTGGCCGGATCGAGCCCGGAGACGGCGCTGTAGTCGATCGTCACGATCTGGCGGACGCCGCCAAACTCCATCAAGCGCGCCGAGCTGTAGCTGCCGCCGCTGCCCTCGTGGGTCCAGCGCGTCTCGCCGGTGGCGAGATCACAGGCGATGAGCGAGGCACCACGATGATCGGGGCCGGCAAAGGCGACGAGGCCCTCGCTATCGAGCACCAGCGGCGAACTCGCCATGCCCCAGCGCTGCGCGACCGCGCCGAGTTCACGAAGGAGATGGCGCGACCAGATTTCCTCCCCTGTCGCGAGATCGAGGCAATTGACGATGCCGGTGCCGCCCATCGTGTAGACCCGTCCGGCGTGGAGAACCGGCGTGGCGCGTGGTCCGTCACCGCCCATGGCCGCACCGCCGTTTTCGGCCCGCTCGAGGAGGAGCCGGGTCTGCGGATCGGCGTGACTCCAGAGATCGGCTCCGGTGACAAGATCGAGAGCGGTGACGTGCTCGTCGTCGCCGACCTGCTGCTGGGTGAAGGCGCGATTCCCCGAGACGGTGTAACCCGACCAGCCCTTGCCGATCGGACGACGCCAGATCAGTTCGGGCGGATTCGTCTTCCAATCAGTGCCGAAGGTCGGCGAATCCCACATTCCGTCGCGGTCCGGTCCGAGGAAATCAGTGAGATCGGCCACGGCCCCCGTGAGATCGACCGAGTTCGTTGCCGGAGTGGCCTCGATCACGGGCGGGGGGAAATCATCGGTGCGAGGAGACCAGGCCCAGGCGAATTTGGGGAAGGAAGACCCCGAGGTCGATCCCTCGTAGCGGATGACCCGGCTCGCGATGATGCCGATGAGGGCAAACGCCATCAAGGCCACCCCGAATCGTTTCCGCCGCGTTTTCAGGGGAGCTTTCCCGAAAACGAGATACCAGAGCCCGAGGAACAGCAGCGAGAACATTCCCGCGCCAAAGACGACCCACCAGAGATGGGTCATTTCGCTGCGATGGACCCAGAGCGCAACGCAAGGGGTGAGCAGCAGGATGAAGGCGAGGCTGAGGAAACGCAGGGCAGATTTCATGAAGAACCGGGCGTTACCCTAGCACATCCGCGCGGCGCGACGTCGCCGAAATAGGGCTTGTGTCGCGGGGGCGATGCGGGATGTTTGCCGCCCATCATGGTGGACGCAGCTCTATTCAAAAAACAGGCAGGAAACGGTCTTCGTCTCCTCTTTTCGCTGGCCTGTGTCGTCATCATCGTGGCGGGGCTGAAAGCCTCGGGGCGCCTCTTCGTGCCGGTGATGCTGGGAGTATTTCTGGCGATGCTTTCCTTGCCGATCTTGAACTGGCTCCACGCCCGCAGGATCCCCCGCATGCTCGCGGTCATCGCGACCGTGTTAATCGATCTCCTTTTCCTCTTTGTCGTTATCTTCCTCCTTTCCGGTGTCGTCGGCGATCTCCAGAGCAAAAGCACCGAATATGCCGAGCGGTTCCGTCGCCAGGCGGCGGCGTTTTCCGAATCGATGGACCGACAGCTCGAGCGTCTCGGCGGATTCTGGACGCGGGCCGGGATGGATTTGTCGGATGATGGGGAAAAGAAGGATGAAGCCGGGCCCGATCCCGCGGCTCCCGAATCAGATCCGGTGATCGGGCCAAAGCCGAAATCCTTGGGGGAAACGCGTCCACCCGGTTCGCCGGAGATGGCCATCGTCCTAGACACCTCGATCCCGACCTTCCGGGAGCTCTTCGAACGATACTGGGACAGCACCCGGGTCGTCGGCATGATCGGTCAGGTCGATCTGGTGGGGCGTTTCACCTCCTTCGCCTCGCAAAGCATCTTCGCCTTGATTGTGATGATCTTCCTCCTCGCCGAATCCGATCGCTTCGCCCAAAAGGTGACCGATGTGCGGCGCGAGGGCGGGCCGGACCTCAGTCGTTTTCAACGGACCTCGCGCGATATCCAGAAGTATCTCGCGATCAAGACAGTGGCGAGCTCGGCGACCGGATTCCTCGCCGCGATCTCATGCTATTTCTTCAAGGTAGATTTCCCCCTCCTCTGGGGACTCGTCGCGTTTCTCTTCAACTACGTCCCCGCGATCGGATCGATCGTGGCGGCGATTCCTCCCGTCGTGCTCGCCTTGATCTTGCACGGCTTCTGGCCGGGAGTGGGCGTGCTGGCCTGCTACCTCGTGATCAATTTCATGATCGGGAATTTCCTCGAGCCGATCTTCATGGGCGAACGCTTCGGGCTTTCCACCGTCGTCGTCATTTCCTCCGTGCTCTTCTGGGGCTTCATCTGGGGCCCCGTTGGCATGCTCCTCGCCGTGCCGCTAACGATGATCGTGAAGGTGATGCTCGATAACAGCACCGAATTCCGTTGGATCTCGGCCTTGATCGGGAAGTCGCAAAGCGACGAGGGCAAGGAAGAGCCTCCGGCAGCTCCGGTCGAGGCACGGATCTAAGGGTTCTCCGACGTCCCGGCAATTTCCGTCTTGGCGAAATGCTCCGGGCAGGGGACAATCGCGGGATGAAACCTTCGCTATTCATCCTCATTATCGCGTTCCTCGCACTTTTGCCCGTTGCTTGTCGAGAGAAGGAAACCCTTGCCGGAGGCGGCCCGGCACCCGAGGCTCCACCCGTGATCGAAAAGGGAGAAAACGCCCCCTCCGACGAGGCCTTCATCGGTCGGACCGCCGATGCCGCCGCCGCGCTCGCCAAGGAGCAGGGACTCCTCTCCCGCGTCGTCTCCGTCGATGGGCAACTGCGTCCAACGACGAAGGACTACCGGCCCAACCGGGTCAACTTCGAGATCGAAAAGGGTAAGGTTGTGAAGGTCTCGCGCGGCTGATCGACCGCCCTCAGCCAAGCCCTGGCTCGGCGATGCCGAACATCCGCATCGGGTCGCAGGCCAGGGCCGCGTCGCCCAGCCACATCCGGGTGAGGACACGCACCGGACGAAAGCCGAGTCGCTCAGCCAGGTCCGTCGCCGCGGTGTTGGGATCGGGCAGATCCCAGAAAAGCGGTCGATCCGTCGGGGCTGCTGTCACGAGATCACTGGCGAGGTCGAGGCCGGACTCCGGGCTCGCCGCCGTAACCGGACCGAGGTAGGTCGCCCGTTCCCCCTCACGGCAAAAGCCGAAACTGCCGTCCGACTCGAAACGCGCTCGGATCGACCCGGCTTCGAGCGAACGCAGCAATTCGTTCCGATCCGCCCCGAAAACGGCGTGGTCGAGGGCGAGGTGGGCTTCGGAGAGGCCTTCCGTCTCTTCGGAATCCGGGTCCGAATTTGCTCCCGTCGCCTCCCGCACCCAGCGCCGCAGTCCCCATTCGGCGCGGAAGCCGAGCCCTTCGTAGAGCGGGCGACCTTCGGGAGTCGCATCGAGGCGGACGCAGGTGATGCCCTTTTCCTCGCGCAGATGCCGGATCGCCCCCTCGAGCAGGGTCGTGCCGATTCCTTGGCGGCGGAAATCCGGATGCACCAGCACCATCCCGATCCAGGCGAGCGATAATCCGTAGGAGGTCGTCGTCGCGCTCCCGGCGGGTTGACCGTCCTTTTCGGCGAGGAAACAGCCCTCGGGAGCGAGGAAAAGGAATCGTTCCCAGTCGCGGCGGGTTTGATTCCACCCGGCAAGACGGCTCAAACCGTGGGCAAAATCGAGGTCGGACCGGGTGATAGGGCGCAAAAGGGCGGGCATGAGGGCAAAAAACACCAAAACTCCCTTGAAGACTTCGGGAAATTGAGGATCTTTAATTATGAAATTTATAATAAATACAGTTTTAGCCATGATCTTCGGCGTCGCCCTCGCCGGGTGCGCCAGTCTGGGGAAGGGCGGCCGGGTCGAATACATCACCTTGGAAGCCACCGGCTACTGCAAGTGCGGCGAATGCTGCGGCTGGCGTCGGAACCTGTTCCTCCAGCCCGTGTATGCCTACGGTCCGATGGAAGGCGAAAAGAAAAAGATCGGCGAGACCGCCTCGGGCACCAAAGCCAAGAAGGGCACCATCGCCGCTGATACGAATGTGTTCCCCTTCGGCACCCGCATGCGCATCCCTGGCTACGGCGACGGAGTCGTTGAAGACCGCGGCGGCGCGATCCAAGGCGGCAAGATCGATCTGTTTTTCAAGACCCACAAGCAAGCGCTCGAGTGGGGCAGGCAGACGGTGACGGTCGAGGTGCGTTATCCGTGAAATTCTTCGAACCGGGAACCGCGATGAGTGCAATCATCGGCTATATCAAGGTAGCTTCGATCGTCTCATTTTTTGCCGGTGCGATGATCGGTCTCGAGATCCGCGGTTTCATGGATCGAGGTCCTTCGCAGAAGCTTCTCCTTCTCGAGGATCGCGCACTTCTCGTTTGGATGGCAGTCTTCGCGATACTGACCGTGGTCGTGTTCCTGATCGATCTTCAGAGATGGGGCATCTCCAAAGTCGTCCTGCGATTCGTTTGGGTTCTGGCGTTTTTGTTTGGGGCAATCGCCTTTCCCCTGATGGTATCAGCGTAGGGAGGACGATGATGCCGCGCTTCGCAGCCATTCAACCAAGATCCTCCCTGGCTCTTCCCCATCCTTGATTTCAGGGGCGACGAGCCCCAGATCCTGCGCCGGCACGATCTCGCGGATGAGTTGATCGTACACCTTCTCCGCGTCACTCGGCGGGCCCTCGAATACGTCCGGATGCACGACGACGACGTCCCACTCGCGCGTGCCGCGGCTGAGACTGTTCGCCGCGATCCACATCTGTGTG
>Ga0209573_1004916_pt1 | contig 12632 bp, 14 predicted proteins | sample TNRBio252014_DNA_FD_185870 | JGI IMG/M metagenome (GOLD analysis project Ga0209573, IMG submission 185870) | Wastewater treatment Type I Accumulibacter community from EBPR Bioreactor in Madison, WI, USA - TNR Reactor_6/25/2014_ DNA (SPAdes)... | ecosystem: Engineered > Bioreactor > EBPR >...
GCATACTCGGTGACTGTCGGCCACTGAGCATCACAACTCTTGAGGGGCATCATGAAACTTTTCGCGTCCGGCCTGTGCGCCGCAGGACTTGTCTTCCTTCTCTCCGCACCGGCCAGCGCCGATGTGCCGACCCCTGCGGTCTGTAAATCCTTCGCCAAGCATGCCATTCGCTGGAATACCGAGGCGCGGAACTACGGCTGCAAACTCCCCAGGGCCGGAAACATGCATTTCCGCGAGGGCGAGATCTACAAGTGGTGCATGGCGCGACCGAACGAGGATCGCTCGCCGCAGGCGCTGGGACACAGGGGCATCCTTTTGAAGAGCTGCCCGCGCTACCAGCGCGCCAGTTGAGTTTCAGGGCCGGGGCATCCGCACCAGCCGGGCACCGGCCCTATCGCAGCATTCAGTGAAGGCGGGGCTCTTCAAAAAAGCCAGTTCCGCCTCCCGGCTGCCGAGAACGGGATCGAGGGTTGCCAACTCCCCGTCCACATGGCCGGGGTGGCACATGACGAGATGGCGCGGCCCCGGCGCAGCGAGATAGCTCGCAAACTGGGCGCCGTAGTCAGCCGCGGCATCGAAGGCGGAAAAGCCGGCAAAGCCATCGTTGGCGGCAAATCCCGCCTCGGCCAGTTTCGCGGCAAATCCGGCGGACAGCTGCTTCACCTGCATCGCCTTGGGCAAGAACTGCCGGCGCGCAAGAATCCGCGCCATGGCATCGCCCGAGACACGGATATAGGGACCGTCGATGAAATCGGGGATGCGGCCCATCGCCTGTTCAAAGGCGGCGAGCTGGGCTTCGATTTCGGCCGCAAGTTCGCCAACCGGCAGGCGGCCGGTCAGCCCGGCCCTGATCACCTCCGGCAGGGCGGGCAGCACGCCGCCCGGCGCGAATGCGGGCATGGCCGTGAGCGGTGCGGCACAGGTGAGAGTGAGGTGAACGCCAAGGTCGGCCCGGCCGTCGAAGGCGGCCAGCTCCCGCGCGAAGACGGGCCAGTGCGGGCGGTTGGTCATCGCCCCGGTGGCGCTGAGCCGACCCAAGGCGAGCGCCTCCAGGATGCCGCGCGAAATGCCGGCGGTCATGGCGTAATCATCGGCGCAGAGGACAAATCCGAACATCGCGCTCACTTCCCGTTCAGGCCGCATCGGGCACAAGGCCTGTGATGGGCAGTGCGGGCACAAAGATCAACCGTCTTTGCGTGAAGCGCTTGACCCTGACCACCAACTGATCCTTCTCTGGTCCGATGCCGATGAATGCCCATATGCCGCAGCGTCTGTTCACTCCGACCCCTGAACTGTCGGTGATCTGCCCCGCGTTCAACGAGGGGCCGAACATCGATCTGATGATCGAGCGGCTGGCGCCGGTGCTCGACCGGTGCGTCGCCTCATGGGAAATCCTGTTCATCGACGACGGCAGCCGCGACGACACGCTGGCCCGCATCCGGGCGCTGGCGCAGAGCGACAGCCGCATCCGGGCGGTTTCGTTCTCGCGCAATTTCGGCAAGGAGATCGCGCTTGCCGCCGGGCTTGATCATGCGCGCGGACGGGCGGTGGTGATCATCGACGCCGACCTGCAACACCCGCCGGAAACGATCGAGACCTTCGTGGCCAAATGGCGCGAGGGGTTCGACATGGTCTATGGCCAGCGGGTCGACCGCTCGACCGACGGGGCGGTGCGGCGCTGGCTGTCGCTGAAATTCTACCGGCTGTTCCAGAGGTTCGGCGAAACCGCCCTGCCGCCGGGCGCCGGCGACTACCGGCTGATGGACCGCAAGGTCGTCGATATCCTGCGCCGCATGGGCGAGCGCGCCCGCTTCTCGAAGGGGCTTTATGCCTGGGTCGGCTTCAAGTCGGTGGGCATCCCGTTCGAGGTGCACGACCGGGCGCATGGCGTCTCGAAGTGGAGCTTCCGCAAGCTGGTGGGCTTTGCCTTCGACGGGCTGGCCTCGTTTTCCACGCTGCCGCTCAAGGTCTGGACCTATATCGGCTCGGTCATCTCGACCTTCGCCATCTGCTATGCGCTGTTCTTCATGATCAAGACGGCGATTTTCGGCGCCGATGTTCCCGGTTTTCCGTCCCTGATCGTCTCGGTGATGTTCTTTTCGGGCATCCAGCTGATTTCTCTCGGCGTGATCGGCGAATATATCGGCCGCATCTTCGCCGAGGTGAAGCGCCGGCCGCTCTACATCGTTGCCGAGGAGGTGGGCGGCGATCCGGCCCACCGCGTGGCGCTGGGCGCGCGCGACGAGATATCGCTCGGCGGCGGTTGAGCCTCAGGCCGCCAGCAATTCGGACAGCGAGCGGAGGGTGCGCGTCGGCGCCAGATCGAGGTATTCGTCCGGCTGGCCGGCGCGGTTGACCCAGACGCTCGGCATGCCGAAGGCGTGTGCCCCGGCGATGTCCCAGCGGTTGGACGAGACGAGCGCGACCTCACCCAGGCTCAGGCCAAGCACCTCGTGCACGAGGGCATAGGCTTCGGGCGCCGTCTTGAACTGCCTGAGCACATCGACCGAGATGATCGTCTCGAACGCATGGACGATGCCGGCGCTGGTAGCCGCCGAGCGCGCCATCGAGGCCGTGCCGTTGGTGAAGATCGCCAGCCGCTTGCCCTGCGCGGCCAGCGCCTTGAGCACGGGCGGCACGTCGGCATAGGCATTCAGCATCAGGTAGGCGTCGAGCAGTGGCTGGCGCAGGCCCCGGTCGATGGAGGGATAGCGCGCGAGGGCAAAATCAAGCGCCTCCTGTGTCAGCGCCCAGAAGTCGGCGTAGCGCTGCATCAGCGTGCGCGTCCAGGAATATTCAAGCTGCTTGCTGCGCCAGAGCGTCGAGAAGGCGTCGGCATCCGGCCCCAAGCGGTCGCGATGACGGGCCATGGCGGAATGCACGTCGAAGATAGTGCCATAGGCGTCGAACGCGAAAGCCTTGAGGGGCATGGCAACCTCCCGGGATCATCGCGGCGAGACTGCCACAGCTTGCTAGGAGCGCCAAGAAACTCCAGCAATACAGCCTGCGGCGAAAACGTAAGTCTCTGATTATTCATTTGCCGTTCAACTCGTTTTGAGCATAAGTTGGGTCGCGCGCCGGGATGGGCGGTGCGCCGTCCCTGCCATCGCGCGATCTTTAATCCACTGTCCGTGTGCCCATCAAAGGGAGCCTGACCATGACGACGACCACTTCTCGCCGGGCACTGCTCGGAGCCACCGCCGCCCTTGCCGCCGCTCCGGCCGCCGCGCTTGCCGCCACCGGCCCTGCCCCGGCGACCGCCACCGGCACGGTGCGGGCGCTGTGGGATACGGTGATGGAGATGACCATCCGCCTCAATGCCCATTCCAACGCCATCGCCGCCGCCGACCGCGGCACCGGCCTGCCGGGCTGGATGTATGTGGAGGGTGAGGCGAACAGGCTGGGCAATGCCCGCTATGACGCGCTGGTTGCGATCCTGAAGGCCCGGCCGGCCAGCGCCGAGGACATCGCCATCATCGCCCGCGCCGCGACCCATCCCGACATCATGGACGGGCCGAAGGGCTTTGCCCACCAGCAACTCGCGCTTGCCGCGATGACGCTTCAGGCCGCCTGAACCTGAACCAGTCCCTCCCACCCGTCGCAAGGTGAGGGAGCGCCCGCATGAGTCATGCGGGAAACGGGGCGCCGAGGGTGCTGACCGGCACCCGCGCGGCGCCCCGTCTGCTGTGTCACCCCATGGGCCGGACGCCGACCAAAGGCGGACAATCCGCCGCTTGCAGCTTTTTCGCGGCGTCGTATTGATAACGCCATGACTGATCTTGCGCTTGCTTCCGAATTTCCCGCCGCCACCCGCGAGGCGTGGCTGAAACTGGTCGATGGCGTGCTCAAGGGCGCCGCCTTCGACAAACGGCTCGTCGGTCGCACCTATGACGGTTTCAGCGTCGAGCCGCTCAGCCCGCGCAGGGCGGAGGCGAGCGCCGCCGGTCGGGCCGGCCCGTGGCTGATCAGCCAGCGCATCGACCTGCCGGACGCGGCAAAGGCCAACGCCCAGGCGCTGGACGACCTGATGAACGGCGCCAGCGCGCTGACGCTGGTCTTCGCCGATTCGCCACTGGCGCACGGCTTCGGCCTCAAGGATGCCAGCCGCGACACGCTGACGCGCGCGCTCGGACAGATTCACCTCGACATGGGCGTGACGCTCGATCTCGATCTCGGCGGCCTGTCGCGGGACGCCGGCGTGGTGATCGGCGATATCGCCCGGGCCAAGGGTCTCACCCCGGCGCAGATCGACGTGAAGTTCGGCTACAACCCGATCGGCCGCATTGCCGCCGGTAAGAGTGCCGCCGGCGACTGGCACGCCATCGGCCCCAAGCTCGCTGCGGCGGTGAAGGATCATCGCGCCGCCGGCTTCCGCGGACCGTTCGTCGTCGCCGACGGGCGCATCATCCATGCCGCGGGCGGCACCGAAGCGCAGGAACTTGCCGTCATCCTGTCCTCGGCGGTGGCCTATCTCAGGGCGCTGGAAGCGGGCGGGATCGATCTTGTCGCCGCGCGCGCGGGCCTTTATGTCCGCATCACCAGCGATGCTGACCAGTTCCTGTCCATCGCCAAGCTGCGCGCCCTGCGCCAGCTGATGGCCCGGGTAGACGCGGCCTGCGGCCTTGCGCCGCAACCGCTGTTCGTCGTGGCCGAGACGGCCTGGCGCATGCTCACCCGCAACGATCCGCAGGTGAACATGCTGCGCAACACCGTGGCGGTGTTCGCCGCCGCCGTCGGCGGGGCGGACATGATCACCGTGCTGCCGCACACCACGGCGCTGGGACTGGCAGACGGCGCGGCACGGCGACTGGCCCGCAACACGCAGGTCGTCCTGAGCGAGGAAGCCAACCTGTTCCGGGTCAGCGATCCGGCGGCCGGCTCCGGTGCGGTCGAGGATCTGACTGCCAAGCTGATCGACACGACCTGGGCGCGGTTCCAGGAGATCGAGGCAGCAGGCGGCATCGTGGCGGCGCTGGAAAAGGGACTGATTCAGGCCAGCGTTGCCGAGGTGCAGGCCGCACGGCTCAAGGCCATCGGCAGCCGCAAGGACCCGCTGACCGGCGCCTCCGAATTTCCCGCTGTGAAGGAAGCACCGGTGGCCGTTCTGGCGCCGATGCCGCCCGTGCCTGCCGCGCCGGCGGGCGCGCTGGCGCCGATGCGGCTGGCCGAACCGTTCGAGGCGCTGCGCGATTCGGCGGATGCGGCGGCGGCGAAGGGCCGGCGGCCGAGCGTATTTCTCGCCAACCTCGGCGGGATCGCGGATTTCACCGCCCGGACCATCTTCACCAAGAACTTCTTCGAGGCGGGCGGCATCGAGGCGTTGAGCAACGACGGCTTTGCCTCGCACGAGGCGCTGGTCGCGGCCTTCAGGGCCTCGGGAGCGAAACTCGCCTGCCTGTGCTCGTCGGATGCGGTCTATGGCGCCGAGGCGGCGGCGGCGGCGGGGCTGCTGGCGGCCGCAGGGGCGAGCGTTTATCTCGCCGGCCGGCCGGGCGAGCTTGAGGCAGCCCTCCGGCAGGCCGGGGTCGGCGGCTTTGTCTATGCCGGCTGCGACGTCGTCGGCACGCTCACTGGCGCGCAGAAGACGCTCGGGATAAGCTGAACCGGCGCGGCGGCTGCCGCCCGGAGAGACTGTGATGAGCCTTGCGCGTGCCGGTGGACTGACCACCCTTTTGCTGACCGTTCTGGTGACGGGCGGCCTGATCTGGGCCGAGGACTGGTATGCCGCCATCAGCACCGGCGATGTGGTCAAGCGCATCATCGTGGTGGCGCCGCTGGCGCTGATCGCGATCACGCCGGTGACGTTCGTCCTGTTTCCGCTGGTTCATGCCCTGCTCAGCCGTGGCGCCGGGGTCAGGCCGCCGGGCAAGCTGTTCGCGCTGATCGGCGGGGTGTGCGGCGCGATGATCGCCGGCTGGGTGCTCTACCGTTTTCGCGCCGCGCTGGCCTCGACGCCGTCGATCATGCTGACGATGATGACGGTGTTCATCCTCGGCTCGACCCTGACCGGCATCTTTGGCGGCTTCATCTTCGAGCGGATGGCCCGTCGCCCGGCGGGGCCGGGCGTCACGCCGGCGGCACCGCCACCGCAGGCCTGAACCGCAGCAGAAGATCCGGCAGAGCCAACGCCGCTGCCAGCATCCGGGCATGGCCGCGCGGCCCCTTCAGTGGGGGGATGTGCACGAACAGGCAGGGACGATTCGCCGGCAGCGTTTCCAGCATGCGGCGATAGGAAAAGTTGCACAGATAGGTGCCGGCAGTGCGCGACGCCCGGGTGGGTGGTCCGGCGCGGCCGGAGGCCACCACCATCCGGGCAAACGGCGCCCGACCGGGCAGGGCCCAGGCCGCGCCCTTGCTCAGGGTCAGCGCGGTCGGCAACCGCCCCGCCGCATCGGGATGCAGGATCGAGACGCGGTTGACGGCGCGCGTCTCGATCGAGACATGCCGGCGGCGGCCGGCGACCCCGAACATCAGCACCGCGACAGGATCGATCTCGGCGACAAGGCGCGGCACGAGGTCCTCGGCGACGGCATATTCGGTGGGGATCAGGCGCAGCGCCACCTCGATGCCCTGCCGTTTCAGGCGCGGATGCCGGGCCAGAAGACGGGCGATCGTGGCGGAAGGGTTCTTCGGGATGCCCGGAAACGGGCCGAAGCCGGTGATGAGCAGCGGCCCCATGACCTACAGCCCCAGCAGGCCGGCCACCTCGTCGGCGGCCAGCGTGGCGGACAGCGCGCCGTCGAACACCGCGCGCTCGATCTCCGGCAGGCGGGCGCGGATGCGCGGATCGGCCCGGAGGCGCGAGCGCACCCGGTCATCCAGCATCGCCCAGAGCCATTTCACCTGCTGGCGGGCCCGCTTGGCCTGCAATTCGCCGGTCCGGGTCAGGGTTTCGCGGTGTTTCAGGATATTGGCCCAGACCGCATCCAGCCCCTCGTCGTTGAGGCCGGAGGTCATCACCACCGGCGGTTTCCAGCTTGCGCCATCGGGCGTCAACAGGTTGAGCGCGGCGGAATATTCCATGGCCGTGGTGCGGGCGCGGCCGAGGCTGTCGCCGTCGGCCTTGTTGATGGCGATCATGTCGGCCAGTTCGATCACGCCCTTCTTGATGCCCTGCAATTCGTCGCCGCCGCCCGGCAACAGCAGCACCAGAAAGAAATCGGTCATGTCGCTGACCGCCGTTTCCGACTGGCCGATGCCGACCGTTTCGACCAGCACGATGTCGAAGCCCGCCGCCTCGCAGAGCAGCATCGCCTCGCGCGTGCGGGCTGCCACGCCGCCCAGCGTCTGCCCGGCGGGAGAGGGGCGGATGAAGGCGTTCGGCTCCACCGACAGGCGGGCCATGCGGGTCTTGTCGCCGAGAATCGCGCCGCCGGTGCGCGACGAGGTGGGGTCTACCGCCAGCACGGCCACCCTGTGCCCCTGCCCGATCAGCCGCATGCCCAAAGTATCGATGGTGGTGGACTTGCCGACGCCGGGCACGCCGGTGATGCCAAGGCGAATGGCGCGGCCGGTGAAGGGCAGCAGCGACTGGACCAGCCCCCGCGCCTCGGCCTGATGATCGAGCCGGCGCGATTCCACCAGCGTGATGGCGCGGGCCAGCGCGGCGCGATCGCCGGCACGCAAGCGCGCAGCAAGCTGTTCGGTCGAGGTCAGGGACAGGGGAAGCGTCATGCGGGCCGGGACTCGAGGGCTGGGACGCCCTGTCATGCCCGGTTTGGCGGCGGAGCGCCATGCGGAATTTGGCGAAGGAGCTATTCCGCCACCATGGCGACCTGATGCACCGCGGCTTCCTGTTCCGGCGTTTCGATGGCGCAGGGTCGTGCGGCGCGCACCCGCTCGATCGCAGCCTGCGGCGCAACGCCCAGTTCCACCAGCAGGCGCGCGGCGATCATGCCGGTGCGCCCGCACCCGCCCTTGCAATGCAGGTGCACGCCATGGCCATGGCGCAGGTGCTGGCGGATCAGCGGGCCGTTGACGCGCCAGATCGACTCCCAGGTGGGCGACGGGGCGCCGAAGTCGATGATCGGCAGGTGGCGCCAGACCAGGCCAGACAGCAGGGCGGCGCGGCCGATCGTACCCACGCCGAGTTCATCGAGTTCGCTCTGCTCACACAACGTGACCAGCGAAATGGCGCCGGAGGCACGGATGGCGCTGATATCGAGAGCCAGATCCCGATCCTGATCCCTGCGACCGGGGCACGGGCTGAGGCCAATCCAGCCGGACGCTGGCCGCGCCTCCACGCGGTTAGAAAAATTTTCCATGGTCAGTGGCAATTCCAAATATAAAAAATCCCTCCGGCACAGAATTACGCAACCGGAGAACAAGATGCAAATGTCCAGTTTTTCATAATTGCAAAATCAAATTTGTGAGACCCGCAAATCCATTGCGTTTCTGAAAGCCAATCCCATATTCGACCCAAATCCAGATCAGGAGATCACGATGTTTTACATCCGCAAGTCAGAAGACCGTGGCCACGCCAACTTCGGCTGGCTCGACAGCTTTCACAGCTTTTCCTTCGGTCAGTACTACGATCCCAACTTCATGGGGTTTGGCCCGCTGCGGGTCATCAACGATGACCGGATTGCCGGCGGCGGCGGTTTTCCCATGCACCCGCACGACAACATGGAAATCGTCACCTACATGCTGGGCGGCGCGCTGGCGCACAAGGACAGCCTGGGGTCCGGCTCCACCATCCGGCGCGGCGATGTGCAGCGCATGACGGCGGGCACCGGCATCCGCCATTCGGAATTCAACCCCTCGGCGAGCGAGGAGGCCCACCTTCTGCAAATCTGGATGCTGCCGGAAGCCCGCGACCTTGCGCCGTCCTATGAGGAGAAGCGGCTGGGCGAAGAGGGGCGGCGCGGCAAATTGCAGCTCATCGCCTCTCGTGGGGCGCGCGAGGGATCGGTGCACATCAACCAGGACATCGACCTTTACGCCTCGGTGCTCAACGAGGGGGAGGCGCTGGACCACAGCTTCCGCCCCGGTCGCCTCGGCTGGCTTCAGGTGGCGCTGGGGTCGGTCAGCGTCAACGGCAGCGACCTGAAGCAGGGTGATGCCGTGGCGATCGCCGACCTTGAGGCGATCCGCATCGAAGGGCGCGGCAGGGATGCGGAGATCCTGCTGTTCGACATGGTGCGGTAAACTTTTCATAGCGTCATGGCCGGAACAAACCCGGCCATGACGCCCCCCTCACTCCGCCGCGTGCTTGTAGCCGAGCCGGTCGCTGAGGTCGTCGAGCAGCTTGCTGGCCGCATCGGCGATCGCCGTGCCGGGCGGGAAGATGGCCGCAGCGCCGGCCTTGTAGAGCGCCTCGTAATCCTGCGGCGGAATGACGCCGCCGGCGACGATCATGATGTCGCCGCGCCCTTCCTGTTCCAGCGCCGCCTTGATGGCCGGCACCAGCGTCAGGTGTCCCGCCGCCAGCGAGGAGACGCCGACGATGTGGACATCGTTCTCCACCGCCTGCCGCGCCGCCTCTTCCGGCGTGGCGAACAGCGGCCCGATATCCACGTCAAAGCCGAGATCGGCGAAGGCCGAGGCAATCACCTTCTGGCCGCGATCGTGGCCGTCCTGCCCCAGCTTGGCGACAAGGATGCGCGGGCGGCGCCCGTCGGCGTCCTCGAAGGCGGCAACCTTGTCGTGCACGCGCGTGATCATCTCGGAATTCACGCCCACCTCCCGCTTGTAGACGCCGGAAATCGCCTTGATCTCGGCGACATGGCGGCCCCAGGCCTTTTCCAGCGCCAGCGAAATCTCGCCCACCGTGGCCTTGGCGCGGGCAGCCCTGACGCCGAGATCGAGCAGGTTACCCTGCCCCGATTTCGCGGCGTTTTCCAGCGCGGCCAGCGCGGCGTCGACATCGGCCTGATTGCGCTCGGCCTTGAGGCGGCGCAGCTTCTCGATCTGGCTGGCGCGCACCGCAGCGTTGTCGACCTTGAGCACATCCACCGGCGGCTCGTTGTCCAGCCGGTACTTGTTGACGCCGACGATGGTCTGGTGGCCGGAATCGATGCGGGCCTGCGTGCGCGCCGCCGCTTCCTCGATCCTCAGCTTGGGGATGCCCGCCTCGATGGCCTTGGCCATGCCGCCGAGCTTTTCCACCTCCTGAATATGCTCCCAGGCGCGGGCGGCAAGATCGCCGGTCAGCTTCTCGACGAAGGCCGAGCCGCCCCACGGGTCGATGAAGCGGTTGGCGCCGGATTCCTGCTGAAGGAAAAGCTGGGTGTTGCGGGCGATGCGGGCCGAGAAATCGGTCGGCAGGGCCAGCGCCTCATCGAGCGCATTGGTGTGCAGCGACTGGGTGTGCCCCTGCGTCGCGGCCATCGCTTCCACACAGGTGCGCACGACGTTGTTCATCACGTCCTGCGCGGTCAGCGACCAGCCCGAGGTCTGGCAGTGGGTGCGCAGCGACAGCGAGCGCTGATCCCTGGGCGCGAACTCTTTGACCAGCTTGGCCCAGAGCAGGCGCGCGGCGCGCATCTTGGCCACTTCCATGAAGAAGTTCATGCCGATGGCCCAGAAGAACGACAGCCGCGGCGCGAACCGGTCGACCGGCAGGCCCACCGCCATGCCGGCGCGGATGTATTCGATGCCGTCGGCCAGCGTATAGGCGAGTTCGAGGTCCTGCGTCGCGCCCGCTTCCTGCATGTGATAGCCGGAGATCGAGATCGAGTTGAACTTCGGCATGTTCTGCGCCGTATAGGCGAAGATGTCCGAGATGATCCGCATCGAGCCCTTGGGCGGGTAGATGTAGGTGTTGCGGACCATGAACTCCTTGAGGATGTCGTTCTGGATGGTGCCCGACAGCTTCTCCGGCGCCACGCCCTGCTCCTCGGCCGCGACGATGTAGAGCGAGAGGATCGGCAGCACCGCGCCGTTCATGGTCATCGACACCGACATCTGGTCTAGCGGGATGCCGTCGAACAGCGTGCGCATGTCGTAGATGGAATCGATCGCCACGCCGGCCATGCCGACATCGCCCGAGACGCGCGGATGGTCCGAATCATAGCCGCGATGGGTGGCGAGATCGAAGGCGACCGACAGGCCCTTCTGCCCCGCCGCGAGGTTGCGCCGATAGAAGGCGTTGGAATCCTCCGCCGTGGAGAACCCGGCGTACTGGCGCACGGTCCACGGGTTGGTGACGTACATCGTCGGATAGGGCCCGCGCAGATAGGGCGCGATGCCGGGATAGGTGTCGAGGAAATCCAGCCCCGCAAGGTCGGCCTCGCCATAGCGCGCCTTGATCGCGATGCCCTCTGGCGTCATCCACGGTTCGGATGCCCCTTCCGGGACCGGCACGGCGACCGGAACGTAGGCGATCTGTGAGAAATCCGGGATCCTGGTCATGGGCGGCGCATCCTTCACTCTGCGCGCGCGATTATAGAGCATCATGCGCGGGGGGGAACCCGCCGTTCGTAGGAGATCAGGCCAGGGCAGCGGCGCGGGACAGCGCCTGGCGCGCCTCGCGCATGATGTCGGCGATGATGACGCCCGCCGGCCTGATCTCGCCGATCAACCCCGCCGCCTCGCCGAACCAGACCCCGGTCTGCTCGGGATCGCCCTCGCTGAAGGCCTGCCGGTATTTCGGCGCTTCGAGGGCCACGGCCTCCCGAAGCGCCTGTTCGTTGCCGTGCCATTTGCGAACGAAGGCGTTGGCGCGCACACGGGCGGTGAAGCCCTTTGGCCAGGCGATCTGGCGGGCGATATCGACCACCGAGGTGCGCTGGGTGTCGTCGCCCGTGGCCTCGACAATGGCCTGATGGTGGCGCGGATGCACCAGCGCCTCGTCGGAGGCCCAGAAGCGAGTGCCGAGCAGCACGCCATCGGCGCCGAGCATCAGCGCAGCGGCGAGGCCGCGGCCATCCGCCAGCCCGCCGGCCGCCAGCAGCGCCGCCGGGGCCTGCTGTGCGCGGATCAGATCCGCCGCCTCGGGCACGAACGAGATGGTGCCGCGCGATGCGCCGTGGCCGCCCGCTTCCGTGCCCTGCGCCACGATCACATCGGCGCCCACATCGATGGCATCCCAGATATGGTCGATCGTCTGGCACTGGCAGATCAGCGCCGCGCCGGCCGCGCGGATTTCATCGACAAACGGGCGCGGATCGCCGAACGACAGCATCACGGCCTTCGGTCTGCGCTTCAGCACGGCGGTCAGCAGGCTCGGCGATTTGCGCAGCGACCAGGTGATGAAGCCGACGCCGACCGCCGCATCGCCGGCCTGATCGAACTGCTGCTCAAGCCAGCTGTCGTCGCCATAGCCGCCGCCGATCAGCCCGAGCCCGCCAGCCCTGCTGACCGCCGCCGCCAGCGCCCCGCCGCCGGCAAAGGCCATCGGCGCGGAAACGATCGGGTGCTCAATCCCCAGCCGTCGGGTCAGGCGGGTGGAAAGGTCGGTCATGGTCACATCCTCATCTTGTCACAGCAGCCCGGCCACGGGGCGCAGTTCGCCGACGTCGAGGCCGTTCCAGTTCTTCAGGTGCGGGTTCTTCGCCGTCTCCACTGCGGCGCGTTCGGCGTCGCTGAGGTCGAGATGGCGGGCGATCAGCGCGGCCATCATGACCTGCGCGGCGCGGGTGGCGCCGTCATCCACCTTCAGCGCCACGCCATAGCCGAGTTCCGGCAGGGCG
>Ga0209573_1004917_pt1 | contig 12630 bp, 12 predicted proteins | sample TNRBio252014_DNA_FD_185870 | JGI IMG/M metagenome (GOLD analysis project Ga0209573, IMG submission 185870) | Wastewater treatment Type I Accumulibacter community from EBPR Bioreactor in Madison, WI, USA - TNR Reactor_6/25/2014_ DNA (SPAdes)... | ecosystem: Engineered > Bioreactor > EBPR >...
GTGAAGGAAAAGTGGGAGGAATTACTTTGTATAACCGGGAACTTAAACCTACAAGTCCGATGTATCCTGCGATGATAGGCTTTGGTATGACCTTGGCTTATGCGGCAAACGGTAAAAGCTTAAGTTTAGTCGGCCAGGCTGAACGTCGTAATTTCATAACAGATTTTGCAGCAACAGAAAAAAGATTACGCGAATTAAGTAGACAAGAAGAGCTTCGGGATCAAGTAAATATTTTATTGGAACAGGTTGATAGAGAGCGAAATAACAAAAATTGGCTAAAGTTGATTGAATTGTGTTCAGCCGTTCTGACGCTCGACGCCAAGCATGTAAGTTGTCTTATTTATCGAGGTAATGCATATATCAATCTTGATCAAGTTGACAATGCAATGAATGATTACAACAAAGCATTTGAGTTGGATCCTTATAATACGTTTTTACCCTTGCTTCGGACCAAAGCCTTTATAAAAGCCAAAAATTTCAAAGAGGCCGAACTGGAAGCAACGCGTTCAATCGAACAAGCCCATCTGCTAGCTAGGTCACCCCTATTAGTTGGTGATGCAGAACAGCCGACTCAAACAGTCAATAAAGCTATTTACAATTCATCGCGAGCGATTGCAAATAAGGGGCAGGCTGAATTGTGGTTACTCAGAGCACGGATTCGACTTGAACTAGGTATGATAAATGAAGCTCGCAGTGATCTTGACCAAGTTGCTCGAAGAGGTTTGGTTAATAAAGAAACAGAATTACTGCATGATTGGTTAAACAGGCTGGGAGCAAACAAAAACATCAATTGAAGTAGCTCAGACGTGATTGACGAGCTCGTGACAAAATCTCACCCAGTAACCTCTGCGCTTGTGGTCAAAGCTTCCGAAGAATAGCATTTTTGGCACACAACCCTTTTACTGGCGGGTATCCATACCGCCCTGCAATTCATCGCAACTCGCTCACTGGGAAGAATTAAACCTAGATTTCCCATAATACATTGTTATTTTGAATACAATAATAAATTGTAATGTACTATATTGCATTGTCCGGATGATTCTACCAGCATGCGAAGGGATGCAGATATGGCAAGACTCTATTCTCCAAAAACATTTTTCCGTAACGCCCCGAATGCCATGTTGATGAAGTATTTTGTTCAACATGAAGTGCTGAGTGAATACGATTTCAATGACATCTCCGAAACAAAAATCGAGCCGATCTATCAGGCATGGTTGACTCTACCCGATAGTCAGCGTGGTGAGATGGAGCGGGATTTTAGAGAAATTGACACATTGGCGTGCGAAGGCGGGATCCAAGCAATTATTGATGAAGCAGAATGGCACGGTGAAAACGTGGCTGAAACCCTTAGTGAACAAGGCGGTTTTCATCAAAAGGCTTTTTGGATCTTTCTCGAACGGCCTCAATATTGGCCTGCTGCAAGTGCCTTTTGCCGCGCCGATTCGATTAACAGTAGTCGATGGAATGAGTGCAGAACCATTAACCGAGCTCCTGCCAAAGTTGATGAAACCAGTATCCGGAGCCTTGAAAAAGCATTAATCCAATATTTTCATACCAAAGAAGGGCGTGGCAAAAACTGTACTGTCGATTGTTACCGGCGCGGAAAATTGGATTATTTCTTTGCTTATCCAGAAGATTATGCGCATGCAAGCATTGAATGGGAAGGCGCTACCTTCAAACGGCCCGCCCGGCACCCTGCATTTGAAATTATTTTTGTTTACTCACAAGAAGAAGGAAAAATAAGCCTTTACATGAAGGGGGATAGTGATACCAAAAAACAAATCCGTGCCATTTTTGCGGATATGATTCTTGGATTAGAGCTTGGTGAATTTGCCGAGGATGTACGCGTTTATGATTTCTTACCACTGCAGGAGAAAAATCCGCCTTTCATGTTTTCACCTGATTCCGGAATTGAGCATGTTGCTGTCAAGAAATTACGCCTCAAAATCGATGGTACCAAAGATCGCGTTATCCTTGAAGCAAACCCAGAAAATAATCCCAATGCCATTTATGAATTACGCGATAAATTGTGTAGCCGTATCGCGCTATCGCAGATGACCATTACGCAAGTTGGAATTATCGTTACTTTTATTCCGAACCCTCGTACTGGAAAAAAACGTACCCGGAGTTTTGACATTAGCTGGCCAAATTCTTGTTCCTTAAGTCACGAGGGTAAAGATGCGATTATCCGAAAAATGTTAATGGATTCCGGTATTGAGCCTCGCGCACTGTAATAGCAAATTGTGATCAATCTCATCAATCCGCTGCATGTTGTGCTGAACCGATTGGCCTATGCTGATTTGGCAAAAGGAGCATTCTTTTTCTGGGATGAAGTAAAGAATTGGCCATCTGAAGCTCTCAATTTAATGGTGGAGCATGGCTTTTTAAAGCCTGCGCCGCCGATGACTACACTTGAGTGCGATGGTTGTGCAGAAAATTGCATCATGCCCGTGACTATCTATCCGACTGAAGAAGTTAAGCCTGGGCGAGCGTTCATTAATTGCGATAAGCGCGATGATATCGGGCGAGTAAAAGTTGATTTTCGCCGTCTGACGCAATGGTTTGTTTCGGGGGAGTTAATTGCTAAAGCTGTAGTTGATTTACTTGAGCTTGAGCAATCACCAACTCGATCGACAATTGAAGGACAATGGTTGCTCGGTATGCTCAAGGGAACCAAATTTCATTATCCATTAACATTGAGAATTAACGGTACTGCGGCGCTCATGGTTGCTGGTCATGCCGTCCAGCTCCTGGATTTGCTGTCTATCAAAGCAAATATTCTCACGTTAGACAGAGTTATGCTTCTTCGCTTGGTTAACAATCCGGCGGACAGTAACGTAACAGAATCTTCAGATGCACGTCGTAAGAGGTTAATTAAGCGCGTTGGTGAAGAAAGAGCAAAAGGAACAAAAGCATTTCTTAAAGTGGTAGCTGGTGAAGAAAACATTTCGATTTCTCGACTCAAGCAACTAATAAGTAACGTTAAACATTCAGAAGAAAATATTCCAAGCACTTCTTCGATGCTTGATCGGCAGACTAGCTCGAAGAAATCCAAGCCCAAGGAGTGACCTGATTTTTAGGCCAATAAACTAGCCAGCTTGCAAGCTAGCCCCCTGGCCAGATTTCAATGGCGGCATGTTCAATAACACCCAAAGGGGATTAAACATGTCACATAAAATCTTGAGACTTCCAGTTGTACTGGAAAAACGCGGCAGATCGCGCAGCGCACATTATCTCGATATTCAACAAGGTTTGTTCACAAAGCCAGTATTAATTGGTTTGCGTGCGGTTGGCTGGCCGGAGCATGAAGTAGATAAACTCAACAATGCCCGGATTGCGGGAAAATCTGATGACGAAATTTGCGAGCTGGTTTTAAAACTTGAAGCAGCCCGCAAAGTTGCTGTCTGAGGGTTTTAAAATGACGCAAAACCGTAAGCCACCGGCTTATCAAGAATATGCAGCAACCATTTTAGTACAAATCCCATTTCGTACAATGACGCTGCAAGATAGAGGGTTGCTCTATACGATGCGGCTCGAGTGTTGGGTAAATCAACGTCTGCCGAATGATCCCGGTGACTTATCAAAAGTTCTGGGATTCTCCGCTAGTGAAATATCCTCTTCACTGGCTGCTGTGATGTCGTTCTTTGCCATTGATGGCGATTTTATTATCTGTCCTGAACTGGAAGACTACCGTGCGCATTTGTCGGAACGTAAGCTCAAGCAAAGCCAGGACGGAAAGCGCGGTTCCGCGATAACAAACGGCAAGCGTAGTCGCAAGGCTCATGCGGACAATCCGAGTGACCTGTCGAGTAACTCGCAAGTATCCCGTCAAGGTAGCGTCGAGTCCTCAGTACAATCCATTACAGCAAAACCAAGTCAAACCCAGTTCAGCAAGAATAATTGATAGTAATCAATCCAGCGTAAACAGTGACTTGAAAAGGGAGTAGTGAAACATGACAAAATACAATGCCGGAAATGAACGGATCAAACGCAAATACTTCGCTTATTTGAAAGAAGCAATGCGCAATAGCGAAGCGACTGTCGATGCCGCCGCAAAAGCGTTGGCACGGTTTGAAGCGCATATCAAACATAAAGACTTCAAGGCGTTTCACTTTGAGCAAGCAATTGCATTCAAGAGGCACTTGGCTGAACAAAAAGCGCAGCAATCCGGTGAAAGATTAAGCAAAGCAACCTTGCATGCGACATTGACGCAATTGAAGCGTTTCTTTCAATGGCTGGCATGGCAACCGGGTTACAAATCGCGTCTTCAGTATTCCGATGCCGAGTATTTCAATCTATCCGATAAAGATACGCGCATCGCAACCGCGCAACGGGAGAAAAAAGTACCGACTCTGCAACAAATTAAGCACGTGATCAGCACCATGCCGCATCAAACGGATATTGAAAAACGAAACCGTGCTTTGATCGCATTTACGTTGCTGACCGGTGCGCGGGATAGCGCCATTGCATCCATGAAGCTGAAGCATGTCGACTTGATCGAAAACTGCATCAATCAAGATGCGCGTGAAGTGAATACAAAATTCAGTAAAACTTTCAACACATTCTTTTTTCCAGTTGGCGATGAAATCCGAGAAATCATCACGGAATGGGTGACATATTTGCGCGAAGAAAAACTTTGGGGCAACGACGATCCGTTATTTCCTGCTACCCGTGTTGCACTCGGTTCATCCATGCGGTTTGCGGTTGATGGGCTTGATCGCAAGCATTGGAGCAATGCCACACCGATACGCACGATATTCCGCAATGCTTTCAACGATACTGGATTGCCGTATTTTAATCCGCATAGCTTGAGAGATACGCTTGTCCGGCTCGGCGAAGAAATCTGCAAAACCCCTGAACAGTTCAAAGCCTGGAGCCAGAATCTTGGACATGAAAAAGTACTGACCACTTTTCTGAGCTATGGCGGAGTTGCATGTCAGCGGCAGGGGGAAATTATCCGGGATTTGGCAAAACCGCAGCAAGTTGTGCAGCCTGATCTAAATGAATTTGCAACAATGCTTGTAAGAGAAATCAAGGATCACTTATCCTGCACTTGAATGGTAGTAACCTATACGTTACTATAAGCAATGAAAATTAAGGTTGAAGAATATATTTGCCTGGATGGTTCAAATCCATACAAAGCATGGTTTGACAACCTTGATCCGCAAGCTGCCGCCAAAATTGTTACAGCTAAATTGCGTTTGGAGCTTGGAAATACATCCAATGTGAAATGGTTCGACGGCATCGGTGAATATGTCATCAACTGGGGAGCGGGGTACCGTATTTACCTTGCCAAGGATGGCGACACACTTATCATCTTGTTCGGTGGCGTTACTAAGCGCGGACAACAGAAAGATATTGATAGGGCAAGAGCTTTGCACCAGGAATATAAGGTACGAAAGAAAGCCAAGTCTGCTGCCGAGAAAACAAAGAGGTAATACACATGACATTAACCCGAAATTTTAAGCAAACAGTTGTCGAGCGCATCGAACGCGATCCTGAATTTGCAAAGGCGCTTCTTGACGAAGCGGCAACATTGTTTTTAAGTGGCGAACCGGAAACAGCTCGCCTTATCCTTCGCGATCTCGTGAATGCCATCGTGGGATTTGAACGCTTGGCCGTTCTGACTGATAAACCCACCAAAAGCTTGCACCGCATGTTATCGCCTAAAGGCAATCCTAGCATGGATAACCTCGCTGCTATTTTTGATGCTATCCGCACGCGTTTGAACGTTGCAATTGAAGTTCATACGATTGAAATAGCGTAAGAAGTCCAAATTTATCCAAACACTCTAGGCATTAATGGGAATACTCTAAGTAATTAAGCTAGAATGAGAATTGTCCAGAATGAATCTTTCGTTAGAGAAGAAATCGATCAATAATTCATTTTGAAAATACTTTCATCAAATTAAATTTGAGCATGAGCGAATGATTGATAATTCTTCATTAGAAATGCGTCAAAAACAATCAGGTGTCAAGCAAATGGGTATTCAAGCAGGGGTTTCAGATACTCAAAATTTCCCCTACGAAGATGAAGAAGTTATTGTCGAATACTGCAAACTTGAATCTGGAGAACAATTAAATCAAAGCAAAGCTGCTATCCATCGTTTCTTGGTTTTTGGTAAAGGGCGCGGATACGTGAATAATATGATTCTGATTCCAGGGAAACTGCTGATTATTCCACCCGAGACACCATTGACAATAAATGCAGATGAAAGGTGTGGGATAAATTTCTTTATTATTCGAGTAAAAGGGGCTAGATTTGGTATTAGAGAAATCGCTCTACACGATAGAGTGCCATTGGCGCCATTTAGCGATGAGAAAATCATCGTTCCAGAAGGCACCCCCTTCAATGTCGATTCGGTTTTTAACCTGGGTGAAGTTATTGTTCCACCCGGGGTTAAAACATCGAAGCATACCCTCGGAGTCAATGAGCGCTACCTCGTATTCGATGGTTCCGCGGCAATGTTTTTAGATGATGTACAATATTTCGTAACCACGGGGAATATAGTGCATATTCCTAGTGGCACCATACAATCGATAAAAAATACATCGCAACAACCGCTCAGGTTTTATTGCCTTTGTATCCCACCGTTTACACCTGATACATACGAAGGCATAAAGCCCAACGAAATTCCTAATGAATTTGACCTGGATGCTTGGTGGAAAGCAAATTCACAAGAATTTATTTAGAGAATTGGTAAATAATTTGGTGAGCGAGATGAGAAACCTAGAGGGTGGCGCATCGGTGAATGAGGTATATCATCGCGATAGGTAGATTACTGAGAGCCATATGAAGCGGTATTTTGCTTGAGCAGACAAATTTTCAGTATCTCCTTAACATGGTATCTTCAAAGCATTTTAAAATCGGAATGGATTTTATTGGTTATTGATTTTAAGCCACTTCCTCAGCTTTCTGTACGATTTCAGCGCCTGTTTTAAGCTTGTCCAGATAATCGGCCCATAATTGCATCATTTTGCGACGTTCGGCGACATGCGCAGTGCGATTGTAAGCTCGGCCATTTGGATCGCGCACCGCATGTGCAAGCTGGTGTTCAATGTAGTTCGGGCGAACTTGCAATACTTCATCAAGTATTGTGCGTGCCATCGCTCGAAAACCATGCCCGCTCATTTCATCTTTGGCAAATCCCATTCGCCGCAATGCTGCCAGAACTGCATTATCGCTCATGGGTCTGCCATTGGTGCGTGCACCTGGAAATACATAATGGCTATCGCCAGTCAGTGCGTGAAGTTCTCGCAAAATCTCTATGGCTTGTGTAGATAGAGGGACTAAATGTGGTTCGCGCATTTTCATGCGTTCAGCGGGAATATTCCATTCAGCTTGATCAAGGTTAATTTCCGTCCATTCGGCTTTGCGTAATTCACCGGGCCGAACAAATACCAGTGGCGCGATTCGCAAGGCGCATTTGGTTACAAAATAACCTTGATAACTATCAATTGCGCGTAGTAACTCACCGATAGCCTTTGGATCGGTTATTGCCGCATGGTGAGATTGCTTGACTGAAGGAAGTGCGCCGCGAAGATCAGGAGAAGGATCTCGCTCGGCACGCCCAGTAGCTATCGCATAGCGAAATATTTGTCCGCAATTTTGATGCGCTCGATGGGCTGTTTCAATTGCGCCGCGCGATTCAATTCTGCGCAATACAGAGAGTAATTCGGGTGCGGTTATACTTGCGATAGGCAGTCTGCCAATCCACGGAAAGATATCGCGTTCTAATCTGCGGATGATTTTGTCTGCATGAGAAGGCGCCCATTCTATCGAAAACTTAGTAAACCACTCTCGGGCTATTTCTTCAAATGAATCGATAGCAGGCAAACCTTCAGCAATTCGTCTATCCGCTTCTTGCGCTTTTATTTGCTCGGTTTTGTTTGCTTTGCGAATATCGCTTGGATCGGTGCCTGTAGCAACAAGCCGACGTGCTTCGTCGGCTCTGTCGCGCGCTTCTTTTAATCCAATGTCTGGATAAACACCTACGGAAAGCGTCTTACGTTTGCTGCCGATACTGTAATCCAATCGCCACCATTTTGCGCCGTTGGGTCTAATCAGAAGATATAAACCGTCGCCATCATTTAATCGCTGCGTTTTAGCGGTTGGTTTAGTGTTGCGAATGATTACATTCGCCTTAATGAGATATCGCGCCAATACAGTAACTCTCAAGAAAAATGCAGTAACTTTCGATGAAAAAACAGTAACAAAGGATGTTACTGTAAAAGTTACTGCAAATTATACTGGATTTTGGCGATTGTTACTGGAATTCTTAGGGCACAATAAAGTCTATAATCTCTTAATTTTATTTGATTTATAGACTTTATTGGACATTGTTGAATCTAAATTTGGTGGCCAAGGGCGGAATCGAACCACCGACACAAGGATTTTCAGTCCTCTGCTCTACCGACTGAGCTACTTGGCCATTTTTGAAACTGCTGATAAACGGACAATCCGTAAAATTCCAACGTAAAAATTATCCGGTGAAGTGGCGCGCCCGGCAGGATTCGAACCCACGACCCCTTGGTTCGTAGCCAAGTACTCTATCCAACTGAGCTACGGGCGCAAAGTACAATCTCTTTACTAGCAGCTTGTAAGCAACCGGGGGATTATATCAGATTGAAGCTAATGCGGGATTCGAAGTTACGCTTTTGTTACGGTATTCGATCTCTTCAAGCTGTAATCGACCAAGTCGACTCGAGTTGCCAACCATCACATTTATTTTGCGGGGGCGATGATGGTCGATTTAACCGATCTTGTCAAGGCTAACTGCTGCCGATCTGTTCGTTTTAGACGTCTTCTTCGGGTTCCGGATCTTCCTTATGCGGTATCGGCGCGGTTATCCCCGAGCTGTGCGATGCATCGATTTTTCCAGGTATTTTCGGTGTTTTACAAACCACATCGGCATTTTGCGCGCGATGCCGCAAGGCGTGATCGATCAGTACGAGGGCCAGCATCGCTTCGACGATCGGCGTTGCGCGGATGCCGACGCATGGATCATGGCGGCCGTGTGTTTCGACAATGGCCGGGTTGCCGTCTTTGTCGATGGAGCGTCGTTCCAAGCGGATGCTGGAGGTCGGTTTGATCGCTACATTAACGGTGATGTCCTGGCCGGTTGAAATACCGCCGAGTATGCCGCCGGCATTGTTGCTTAGAAAACCTTCCGGTGTCATTTCGTCGGAATGCTCCGTGCCGCGTTGCGCCACGCTGGCGAATCCGGCGCCGATTTCAACGCCTTTGACAGCGTTGATGTTCATCATGGCATAGGCGATTTCGGCGTCGAGGCGGTCATAAACCGGTTCGCCCCAGCCGACCGGCACACCTTGGGCAACCGCGCTGATCCTGGCACCGGCCGAATCACCGGATTTGCGCAATTGATCCATGAATTTTTCCAATTGCTCGACGGCGTTGTTGTCGGCGACGAAGAAAGGATTAGTGCCGACATCTTCCCAGCGTTTGAAGGGAACAGGAATGGGGCCGAGTTGCGCGAGGTAGCCGCGGATGACGATGCCGTATTTTTCATGCAGCCATTTTTTTGCAATGGCGCCGGCGGCAACACGCACCGCCGTTTCGCGCGCCGAGGCGCGCCCGCCGCCGCGGTAATCGCGGATACCGTATTTTTGCCAATAGGTGTAATCGGCATGGCCCGGGCGGAAAACGTCCATGATTTTGCTGTAATCCTTGCTGCGCTGATCTTCATTGCGGATCAACAGGGCAATTGGTGTGCCGGTGGTGTGTCCTTCGAATACTCCGGAAAGAATTTCGACGGTATCGGATTCGCGCCGTTGTGTCACATGCCGCGAGGTGCCGGGTTTGCGCCGGTCCAGTTCGAGCTGAATATCTTCCGTGCTGATTGCGAGTCCCGGCGGACAGCCGTCAACAATGCAGCCAATGGCGGGGCCATGCGATTCGCCAAATGAGGTGACGGTAAAGAGCGTACCAAGTGTGTTTCCAGACATACAGTTGCATTTTCGGATGAGTTTATGATGCATGAGTCTATCATACGCACCCGGGTTTTCGACAGTTTGAATATTGCTTTGCCATGCCGGTCAAGCTGCCAAAGATTGAGACACATCAACAATCAAATTCGGTCATCGTGTTATACCTGCGCTAAAATGCGAGGTATCGCAAATGGGTCTTGAAATTTGAAGCCCTTGTCATAAAAAATTAATCCTGGGAGTTTGCATGAATACACCACGAGTCAAAGAATTTCTTTTGAACCTGCAAGATAGCATTGTGAAAGGGCTGGAGCAGGTCGACGGTAAAACCTTCAGGCGCGATCAATGGGATCGCCCGGAGGGGGGCGGCGGCATGAGCAGCGTGATCGAAGAAGGCAATGTGCTGGAGCGCGGCGGCGTTAATTTCTCCCATGTATATGGTGCGGGATTGCCCGCGTCGGCGACGGCAGCACGGCCGGAATTGGCCGGACGCTCGTTTGAGGCGATGGGGGTGTCGCTGGTGCTGCATCCGCGTAATCCTTACGCGCCAACCGTGCATATGAACGTACGCTACTTTGAAGCGCGCAAAGAGGGCGCGGAGCCGGTGTGGTGGTTCGGCGGCGGCATGGATCTGACGCCTTATTACGGTTATGCCGAAGACGCGGTGCATTTTCATCAAACTTGCAAGGATGCGCTTAAGCCTTTTGGCGATGATTGTTATCCGCGTTTGAAAAAGTGGTGTGATGACTATTTCTATTTAAAACATCGCAAAGAGCCGCGCGGTGTCGGCGGTGTGTTTTTCGACGATTTGAACCAGCCGGATTTTGAGAGCTGTTTTCAGTTGACGCGCAACGTTGGGGAGAATTTCCTCAATGCCTACCGGCCGATTTTGGAGCGTCGCAAGGACGAAGCCTATGGCGAACGCGAGCGCGATTTTCAAGCGTACCGGCGCGGGCGTTACGTGGAGTTTAATTTGGTTTGGGATCGCGGCACGTTGTTCGGATTGCAAACCGGCGGGCGCACCGAATCGATTCTGATGTCTTTGCCGCCCATCGTAAAATGGCGGTACGACTGGAAACCGGAAACAGGTACTCCGGAATCGAAATTGTATACGGATTTTCTGATCGGTAAGGATTGGGTGTGATTGGCCGGTGAGCAAAGTGTCGCTCAATAACCAGATCTTGCTGGGGGTGATTTCCGGTGCGTTCCTCGGTTTCTGGCTGGCGGGACTGGAACAACAATCCGCGGTTGCGCAAAGCGGTTTATATGCCGCAAAGCTGATCGGTTCGCTGTTTACCGATCTGCTGCGGATGGTGCTGATTCCGCTGGTGTTTACTTCGATCGTGGTGGGTGTCGCCAATCTGCGTTCGCACCGGCAAATGAATCGCGTTTGGCAAGTGACGCTGGTTTTTTTTGTGTCGACGATGGCCTTTGCGGTGTTGCTGGGCTTGACGGCTGCCAATCTGCTGCAGCCGGGCGGCGGTTTGCAAATCGCCATGTTTCAGGATGCGATACAAGGTTTTCAAGCGACGCAGATGTCACTCGCCGATTTCTTTGCGCAATTCTTGCGGTCGTTGTTTCAGAATCCAATCGCGGCGCTGGCGCAAGGCAATGTGCTGGCGGTGGTGATTTTTGCTTTGTTGCTGGGTATTGCTCTGGTCATAGGTGGTGAACGTTATCGCAATATCCTGGTGTTGATGCAGGAATTTTTAGAATTGATCCTGATGCTGGTCGGCTGGATTATGCGTTTGGCGCCGCTCGGGATTATGGCATTGGTATTGCAATTAGTGGCTTCGCAAGACGCCGGATTGTTGTCGACATTGATTAAATTCGTCGGAATCGTCATTGGGACCACATTGCTGCACGGGCTGGTGGTGTTGCCGCTGATTTTATTTTTGATGACGGGCATGACGCCGCTCCGGTTCTGGCGTGGCGCGCGTGAAGCATTAATTACTGCCTTTGCAACCAGTTCGAGCGCTGCGACCCTGCCGGTGACGCTGCGTTGCGCCGAGCAGCACTTGCATGTCAAACGCGATGTGGCTGGTTTTGTCATTCCGGTCGGAGCGACCATGAATATGGATGGTACGGCGCTTTATGAAGCGGTGGCTGCGTTATTTATCGCCAATTTGGTGGGCATTGAGCTCAGTTTGACGCAACAGCTGATCGTGTTCATGACGGCCATGCTAGCCGCCATCGGTGCGCCGGGTATTCCCAGTGCCGGCATGGTGACGATGGTCGTGGTATTACAGTCGGTCGGATTGCCGGTGGAAGCCATTGCAATTTTGTTACCGGTCGACCGCCTGCTCGATACATTTCGCACGACGGTCAATGTCGAAGGTGATCTGGTGGGAAGCCTGGTCGTGCAGCATTGGACCCGGAGTGACGGTCCGGGCACATAGAATTTGTAAAATTCTATTATTAAATCAGATCATTATCGCGGAAGCGTTGTTGAATTTCCAACACCTTGCCGGCGTTATTGATCAAAGCTTCAACGCAATCACGGTCCAGTTTGGAATTGGACATTTGCCGGAGCAATGCAAAAGCTTGTTCATTACTCCACGCCGCTTTATACGAGCGGCGTGAGGTCAATGCATCGAATACATCGGCAACGGCGCTGATGCGCGCTTCAATCGGTATTTCATCGCCTTTCAGGCCGCTCGGATAACCGCTGCCGTCAACCGCTTCA
>Ga0209573_1004918_pt1 | contig 12624 bp, 8 predicted proteins | sample TNRBio252014_DNA_FD_185870 | JGI IMG/M metagenome (GOLD analysis project Ga0209573, IMG submission 185870) | Wastewater treatment Type I Accumulibacter community from EBPR Bioreactor in Madison, WI, USA - TNR Reactor_6/25/2014_ DNA (SPAdes)... | ecosystem: Engineered > Bioreactor > EBPR >...
ACTATGACGCGGCCTATGCCTACAACGGCGCCGATTCCTATGCGCTGGCCATTTCGGTCCTGTCGGATCGCATTCGTGGCAGAGGCGCCATCCAGACGCCATGGCCGACCGACGACCCCCCGCTCAGCCGCGAGGAGCGGCGCGAACTCCAGCGCCTGTTGATCGCCCGCGGCTATGATGTGGGCGAGCCGGACGGGGCGGTGGGCGCCAAGACCCGCGCCGCCATTCGCGAGATTGAAAGCCAGATCGGCATGGGCCAGACCGGCCGGCCGGGCGGCAAGGTGCTGCGCGCCCTGCGCGGCCGTTAGGCCGCGCCGAGAGTCTCGCGCACCAGCCGGGTCACGCCCGAGAAATCGAGCTTGCCCGAGCCGAGCAGCGGCACCGCATCGACCACCAGCACCTCGGCCGGGATCATCAGCTCCGCCGCGCCCTTCGTGCGGGCGAAGGCAAGGAAGTCGCCGCGCGTCGCCCCCTTCTGCTGGGTCACCAGCACCACCTTTTCACCCTTCCTGGCATCGGGCAGGCTGGCGCAGGCCGACAGCACGCCCGGCCAGCATTCGGCCGCCAGCGCCTCGATGGTGGCCAGCGACACCATCTCGCCGCCGATCTTGGCAAAGCGCTTGGCCCGGCCCTTGATGGTGACAAAACCGCTGGCATCGATGGTCACGATGTCGCCGGTATCGTGCCAGCCATCCTCCACCGGTTCGAGCACGCCGGGTTTTTCGACGCGCAGGTAGCCGAGCATGACGTTGGGCCCGCGCACATGGAGCCGCCCGCCCTCCTCGACGCCCGGCACCGGGTCGAGCCGCGCTTCCATGCCGGGCATGATGCGGCCAACCGTGCCGAAGCGGTTGAACATCGGCGTGTTGAGGGCCAGCACCGGCGCGGTTTCGGTGACGCCGTAGCCTTCGAGGATGCGCAGGCCGAACTTCTCCATGTAAACCCGCCGCGTCGTGTCCTTCACCGGCTCGGCGCCGGCCAGGATGTAGCGCAGCGAGCGGAAGTCATACGGGTGGCCCATCCGGGCATAGCCTTGCAGGAAGGTATCGGTGCCGAACAGGATGGTGGCGTTGGTGCCATAGACCAGTTCCGGCACGATCCGGTAGTGCAGCGGCGAGGGGTAGAGATAGACCTGCACGCCCGAGACCAGCGGCAGGAACAGCCCTACCGTCAGCCCGAACGAGTGGAACACCGGCAACACGTTGAACACCTTGTCCTGCCGGCCGAAATCGATGCGCGCCGCCGCCTGCGCCGTATTGGCCAGGATGTTGCTGTGCGACAAGACAACCCCCTTGGGCGTGCCCTCGGAGCCTGAGGTGAACAGGATCGCGGCGGGCTTGTCGCAATCGCCCGGCACCAGCGGCTTGCGATAGGCCAGAAGGCCGCGCAGCTTGTCGAGCGTGCCGATGCCGGCGCGCACGTCCTCCAGATAGACCAGCCGCACGGCGGCGCCCACCGCCTCTGCCAGCGGGCCGAGCTTGCCCTTCTCGATGAAGGCGCGCGAGGTCAGGATGGTGTCGATCTCCGCCGCCTTGCAGGCCGCCAGGATGTTGCCCGGCCCGGCCGAGAAGTTGATCATGGCCGGCACGCGCGCCGCCGAGATCAGGCCCATCACGGTGACCGCGACGCCGTTGGAATTGGGCAGCATCACCCCCACAGCCTTGCCCGGCGCCGCCAGCGGCACCAGCTTGCCGCCCAGCACCCGCGCCCCGATCAGCAGCTTCTTGTAGGTGAGCGCCCCGGAGATCGGATCTTCCACCGCGACACGGCCGAGCCCATGCACCCCCGCAGCCTCGACAACCGCCGAGAACAGGGTCCGACGAATGTCTGTCGTGCGGAAGATCAGGTCCGACATCACCTGATAAAGCGCTGTTCCAGCCGCTTGTCGGCGGGCTTTTCCCTTCAGCTCGTCCGCGACCTTCAGGTCCACCGGCTCCAGGATGGTCATCGTCACCTTGGGAAACCAGCGCTTTTTCACCTGCGCCGAGGTGAGGCGCGAGAAGGCCGTCGCCTCCAGCCCGTCGATGCGGATGGGCACCACCTTGGCCCCGGACTTGTCCGCGATCAGCCCCGCCCCGTCATAAACCTTCATCAGCCCGCCGGTCACGGTGATCCGCCCCTCGGGGAAGATGACGAGGCTGTCGCCGCCCTTCACCGCGTTGATCAGCGAGCGTGTGGCCAGCGGCTTGGTCGGATCAAGCGGCATGGCGCGGGTCAGCTTCAGGAACGGCTTGACCCACCAGCGCTGGGCGATGCCGTGGTCGATGGCGAACACCGGCGGCGTCTCTAGGATGGAGAGCGCCGCCGCCGCATCGAGAAAGCTGACGTGGTTGAGCGCGATGATCGCGTTCGGCCCGGCCTTGGCGATGTTCTCCTTGCCCACCACCTCCATGCGGTAGAAAGCGCGGAAGATGATCGACAGCGCGTCGCGCAGCGGATCGGCCGGCATCGCCTTGAAGATCCACACCGCCGAGACGATCGCCACCAGTGCGACCAGCCCGAACAGGTAGGGCAGCGTCAGCCCCGCCTTCTGCACCACGCCCACCGCCAGCGCGCCCGCCACCATGAAGGCGGCGTTGAGCACGTTGATGGCCGCGATCGTGCGCGCCCGCTTGTCCTCCGGCGCCCAGTGCTGGGCGGCGGCGAACGAGGGCACGATGAAGATGCCGCCGGCAATCGCCAGCCCGGCAAAATCGATGGCGACACGCCAGGCAATGCCGTGGGTGAAAAACGCCGCCACGTTCATCGCCTCCCTTGCCGGGGCAAGCCCATGCACGGCCAGCCCCAGATCGGCGGCAAACAGCCCCATCGCCACGGAGGCGACCGGCACCGGCAGCAGCACGATGCGCCCCGAGCAGAGAAACGAGCCGATGGCCGAACCGATGGCCACCGAGATGGCGAAAATGGCGAGAAAGACGCTGACCACCAGTTCCGAACCGCCGAGCACGGTCTTGACCAGCGGCGGCAGCAGCGACATCACCACCGCGCCGATCATCCAGAAGATGCTGGTCATCACCCCGGTGCGCCACAGCCGGGCGTCACCCCACAATTCGCCCAGCAGCGTCTTGGTCGAGCGGGCGATGTTGACGTCGACCACCAGATCGGGCGCCGCAGGTCCGTGCTGGGGGATGAACAGGCTGGAGAGATAGCACATCACGGCAAAGCCCATGATGAGCGTCCCCAAAAGGATCGGATGGCCGCCCCCGGTCATCGCCACGCCGCCGGCAATGGTGCCGAGCAGGATGGCAAGGAACGTCGCCCCCTCCACCAGCGCATTGGCCGCCGGAAGCTCCTGTGTCGCCAGCTTTTCGGGCAGAATGCCGTATTTGATCGGCCCGAACAGCGCCGCGATCAAGCCGAAGGAAAACAGCGCGCCAAACAGCACCGGCACCGATTGCAGCCAGAACCCGGCGACCGCCAGCCCGGCCGCGCCGATTTCGGCAAATTTCAGCCGCTGCGCCATCCGCGCCTTGTCGAACCGGTCGGCCAGTTGCCCGCCCAGCCCGGACAGGAAGAAGAACGGCAGGATGAAGATCGCGCCGGCCAGCGTCACCAGCGATTCCGCATCCGGCCCGCTCAGCTTGTAGAGGATGAGGAAGACCAGGGCGTTCTTGAGAAAGTTGTCGTTGAACGCTGAAAAGAACTGCGTCCAGAACAACGGCCCGAATTTGCGGGACAGCAGAAGTGACAACATGGAACGGCTTTCCGGGTTCAGAATCAGGCGGTTATGCGGGCGGCAGGCGCACTGTGCAGCGCCGGCCTCTCCCGCGGGTTAATGCTGCGGCAACAACAGCCAAACGTGCTTTCCGACTGGCTCACGGCTGCGCCTCGCCAAGCCTCAGGCCGGCTGTGACCAGCCGCACCAGCCGGATGACTTCCCCCTCGAGATCGGAGGCCGGCACGCCGACCACCCGGCCCTCGAGCCCCAGCGCCACCACCCCGTGCACCGCGCCGAACAGCGTCAGCGCCAGACGGCCGATCTCCCCCTCCCCGGCATCGGGAAGCAGAGCCGCCAGCGGCCCGCGGATATGGCGCAACAGCCGTGTCTGGTTGGTCACCGCCCAGTCGGGCAGCGCCTTGTCGGTCTGATATTCGAACATCGCCCGCCACAGGCTGGGATTGGCGAGGGCAAAGCGATGATAGGCGCAGGCAATGGCTTCGAGCTGTGCCGCAGGCGGTCGCTGCGCCGCCCCGTCCAGCGCGGCGGCGAGATCCGCGTCGAGCCGTTCCAGCGTGCGGCCGATGACGCGCAGGATCAGATCGTCGAGATCGCTGACGAGATTGTAGACCGCGCCCAGCGCCACGCCGGTTTCGGCGGCAAGCGCGCGCACCTTGAGCGAGACCAGCCCGCCTGCGGCGATCTGGCGCTCTGCCGCAGCGACCAGCCGGGCTTGCTGGCCGGCGCGCCGTTCTGTCGTCGGAGACGGGGAGGTGGGATCAGGCAGTGTCATGAACAACGTTCATATCATGCATGAACAGTGTTCACAAGTTCTTTTCGCGATGCGGGCAACCGAGCGGATCGGGACAGGCGCTTCAAATTCAGCAATGCGCGCTGCCGCGGAACCGCTTATACAGGGTTCGCAAGGAGAGCATCGCATGGGTTGGGCTGGTCGCATCGTTGGAACTGCCGGACTGGCTGCCGTGGCGGCAGGTGCATGGTTCTGGCTGAATCAGGGCACGCCTGTCCTCACCCAGACGGTCAAGCGCGGCACGGCGGCGGAGGTCGTCTACGGCACCGGCGCAATCGAGCCTGTCGAATGGGCCAAGGTCATTTCACCCGTCCGCGCCCGCATCGAATCGCACTGCCGCTGCGAGGGCAAGCCGGTGGTGACCGGCGACGTGCTGGCCCGTCTGGACGAAAAGGCCCCGCGTGCCGAACTCGCCCAGCTCGACGCCCGCCGCAGCTTCCTGACCCACGAACTCGAACGTCAGCGCAGCCTGATCGCCCGCGGCTCGGCCTCGCTTCAGGCCTACGAGCGCGCCCAGAGCGAGCTTGGCCAGATCGAGGCGCAGATCGCCGCCGCCACCGCCCGGCTCGGCGATTACAGCATCCGCGCGCCCATCGACGGTATCGTGCTGCGCGCCGACGGACAGGTGGGCGAGATCGCCGGAACGACAGAACCCTTGTTCTGGGTCGGCAAGCCACGCCCCTTGCAGGTGGTCAGCGATGTCAACGAGGAGGATGTGGCGCGCGTCGTCGAAGGGCAGGTGGTGATGCTGCGCAACGACGGCTTCCCCGATCGCACCCTGCCGGCGACCGTCGCCTCGATCACGCCCAAGGGCGACCCGGTGAAGAAGACCTTCCGGCTCTATCTCGCCCTGCCGGATGATACGCCCCTGCGCGTCGGCATGAGCGTCGAGGCCAACATCGTCGCCCGCGAGAAGAAAGACGTGCTGACCGTTCCGGCAGAGGCGCTGAGCGGCGGCGCCGTCTTCGTGCGCGACGGCGAAACGGTGCGCCGCCGCCCGGTGACGGTGGGCATCCGAGGCACGCGCGCGCTGGAGATCACCGGCGGGGTGAAGGAGGGCGAGGAGATTGTCGCCCCGGTGCCGCCCGGCCTGAAGGACGGCGCGAAAATCCGCATCATCGAGCGGGCGGCGAAATGAACCTCGTCATCCACATCGCCTGGACGCATGTGCGCCACCGCCTGCGCCAGACGCTGGTGGGAACGCTCGGCATCGCCACCGGCGTCGGGTTTTCGATCATGATGGCCTCGCTGATGGTCGGCTCCCAGCGCGATTTCATCACCACGCTGGTCGATACCCTGCCCCATGTCAGCGTCAAGGACGAGCAGCGCCATGTGCCGCGCCAGCCGGCCGAGGATGCCTATGCCGCGGCGGCGATCAGCGGCTTGCGGCCCGAGGAACTGCGCCCCGGGCTGAAGAACCCGCTGGCGCTGATCGCCGCTCTGGAGGCCTGGGTGCCCGGCGCCGTCGCCCCCTCGGTGACCACGCGTGCCATCGTCCGCTATGCCGGCCGCGACATGAGCGCCACCATCCTCGGCATCGATCCCAAGCGCGAGCCGAAGGTCTCCTCGCTGCCCAAGAACATGCGGATCGGCTCGCTCGAACTCCTCAACTCCATCCCCAACGGCATCATCGTCGGCGACGGGCTGCTCGCCAAGCTCGGTCTCAAGCCGGGGACCACCGTCGCGCTCATCCCCGTTTCCGGCACACCGCTCGATGCACGCATCGCCGGGGTCTTCCATTCCGGCGTCAAGGCGGTGGACGAGGGCCAGATCTACACCCTCACCCGCACCGCCCAGATCCTCGCCGGACAGACCGGGCTGATCAACGAAATCCGCGTGCATCTCGACGATGCCATGGAATCGCGCACCATCGCCCAGCTGATCGAGGCGCAGGTCGGCTACAAGTCGCTGTCCTGGCAGGAGGCGAACGAGGACCTGATGAGCGCCTTCATGGTGCGCAACGTCATCATGTTCACGGTGGTCGGGGCCATCCTGCTGGTCGCCAGCTTCGGCACCTACAACATCGTCTCGACCATCACCCACGAGAAAACGCGCGACATCGCCATCATGAAGGCGCTCGGCCTGCCGCGAAAGACCGTGCGCCGCATCTTCGTGCTTGAGGCACTGATGATCGGCCTGTTCGGCGCGGTGCTCGGCTCGATCTTCGGCTATTTCATGACCTGGGGTCTCTCGCTTGTGGAGATTCGCACGCCGTTCGCCGATGCCACCTCGCTGCCAGTGATCTATTCGGGCTGGCATTACCTGGGCGCCAGCGCGGTGGCCATGGCCTCGTCGATCATCGCCGGCTTCCTGCCGGCCCGCAAGGCCGCCGCCGTTTATCCCGTCGACATCATCCGCGGGGCGACATGAGCGACAGCCCGATCATCACGGCGCGCGGCGTCACGCGGGTGCTTCCCGGTCCCGTGCCGGTAACTCTGGTCGACGGCATCGACCTGACCATCGAAGAGGGGGGCATGGTGGCCATCACCGGCCCGTCTGGCTCGGGAAAGTCATCGCTGCTCTATCTGCTCGGCCTGCTCGACGCCCCCACCGCCGGCGACGTGCTGGTGTCCGGCCAGTCCACCGCAAGGCTGGATGAGGACGCGCGCGCCCGCCTGCGCCTCACCTCGCTCGGCTTCGTCTTCCAGTTTCACTTCCTGCTGCCGGAGTTCTCGGCGCTGGAAAACGTCATGCTGCCGATGCGGGCGCTGGCCGCCATGCCCGAACGCCGGATGCGCGAGCATGCCGCCGGCCTGCTCGAACGCCTCGGACTTGCCGGTCATCTGCAAAAGACGCCCGACAAGCTCTCCGGCGGCCAGCGCCAGCGTGTCGCCATCGCCCGCTCGCTGGCCAACACGCCGCGCGTCATCCTGGCCGACGAGCCGACCGGCAACCTCGACAGCGCGTCGACGGCACAGGTGCTCGCCATCTTCCGCGAACTGGTGGCCGCCCATGACACCACCATCGTCATGGTGACGCACGATCTCAACCTCGCCGCCGCCGCCGACCATCGCATCCATGTCGTCGACGGTCGGCTGGCCCCGGTTCCGGCGGGCTGATCAGTTCGTTTTCAGCCCGCTGCCCCACGGGCCGTGGAAGCCATCGCCGGCCTTGTCCGTCCGCTCGAACCCGTGCGCGCCGAAGAAATCGCGCTGCGCCTGGATCATGTTGGCCGTGCCGCGCACCTGCCGCATCGTGTCGAAGTAGGACAGCGCCGCCGACAGCGCCGGCACCGGAATGGCGTGCATCGCCGCGATCGCCACCACCTGGCGCAGCGAGCCCTGCGTCTGCCGCAGCATGGTCAGAAACGGCTCGGCGTGCATCAGGTTGGCCTCCGGCGCGCGGGCCAGCGCCGAGGCCATGTCGTTGAGCATGGTCGAGCGGATGATGCAGCCCGCCCGCCAGATGCGCGCGATCGTCGGCAGGTCCAGCGTCCAGCCCTGCTCCTTGGCCGCCGCCGTGATCAGCCCGAAGCCTTGTGCGTAGCAGATGATCTTGCCGGCGATCAGCGCCTTTTCCAGCACCTCCGGCCCGATGCCGAGGCGCGGCGCCTCATGCCTGCCGAACAGCCCGGCCCCCTTGGCGCGGTCGTCGAGCCCGGCCGACATGTTGCGCGCCGCCACCGCCGCCTCGATGGCCGAGACCGGCGCGGCCAGATGCTGCGCCTCGATCACCGTCCAGCGCCCGGTGCCCTTCTGTCCGGCCCGGTCGAGGATGACATCGAGCATCGGCTGGCCGGTGGAGCGGTCGCTCGCGCCCGCGACATGGGCGGAAATCTCGACGAGGTAGGAGTTGAGCACGCCCTTGTTCCAGTCGGCCAGAACCGTGCCGATGGCCCCCGCCGCCATGCCCATCCCGTCGCGCATCAGGCCATAGACCTCGGCGATCATCTGCATGTCGGCATATTCGATGCCGTTGTGCACGGTCTTGACGAAGTGCCCGGCCCCCGCATCGCCCAGCCGCGCGGCGCAGTCCTCGCCCTCGTGCTTGGCCGAGATCGCCTCGAACACCGGGGCGACACGCTCCCAGGCCGCCAGCGGCCCGCCGGCCATCACCGAGGGGCCATGGCGCGCGCCCTCCTCGCCGCCCGACACGCCGACGCCGAGGAACGGCCAGCCCTCCGCCTTGGCGGCGGCGACGCGGCGATTCGTATCGTGGAAATTGGCGTTGCCGGCGTCGATGATGATGTCGGTATCCTCAAGCAGCGGCCGCAGCGCCGCCGTCTGCGTATCCACGCCCGCCCCGGCGGTGACCATCAGGATGATGGCGCGCGGCGGCTCGATCGCCGCGACAAGCGCTTCAAGGCTGTCGCAGGGGATGATCCTGCCGGCCAGCGCGCCCGCCTCGGCGTGAAAGGCGTGGGTCTTGGCCGCAGTGCGGTTGTACACAGCGATCGGAAAGCCCTTTTCGGCGATGTTGAGCGCGAGATTCGCACCCATGGTCCCCAGTCCGATCAGGCCGATGCGGGCTTTGGCGGTATGGCTCACGGCTCTCTCTCCCATGCGACGTCAAGGCCGCAGTTGACTTGTATGACGAGTGTGGTTGTTGTCTCCGTATCATGAAGCCCGAGGACCTGAACAGGCCTTCGATCAACCGCCGGAGTATCGATGAGCCAGAATGCACAGCCGGCGCGGCTCGTCGTCGTCATGGGGGTGGCCGGGTCGGGCAAGAGCAGCGTCGGCGCGACGCTGGCGGGCCTGATGGGCGGCGAATTTCTCGATGGCGACAGCTATCACCCCGCCGCCAACATCGAGAAGATGAGCCGCGGCGCGGCGCTGACCGACGACGACCGCTGGCCCTGGCTGGAAAGTCTGGCCCGCGCCATGGCCGACCGGCCGGGTTTCGTCGTCGGCGGCTGCTCGGCCCTCAGGCGCGCCTATCGCGACCGCATCGCCGCCACGGCGGGCGAGCCGGTGCTGTTCGTGCACCTCGCCGGCAGCAAGGAACTGATCTGGCAGCGCATGTCGGCCCGCAAGAACCACTTCATGCCCGTGGCGCTGCTCGACAGCCAGTTCGCCACGCTGGAGGTTCCCGCCGCCGATGAAAACGCCCTCTCGGTGCCGATCACCGGCTCGGTCGAGGCCATCGCCGCCGACATCGCCCGCCGGCTCAGCCCGCCTTAGAGCAAATTTCCTTTAGACGGAACCAATTCTGTTGTGCGTGCGGGTAGGCGATCCAGAAGGACGACGGCGAAGTGCGTATCCCGCGATACGGTCGAGCCGACGTCCGAACTGGGCGCCAGCCGCACGACAACCCGAAGGGCGGGATGGATTTTGGCGAAATTTCCAGAAAATCGCCTCGACCATACCTGGGGTATGCTCATCGGCGATTTCCCGGCCCTTCACCAAAATCCATCGCCGCAGAATGATTCCGTCTAAAGGAAACTTGCTCTAGGCTCCATCGGGAACAGGCAGGCCGCCTGATGCGCCGGCCCCACCGTGTCGAGCGGCGGCACGGTCTTGGCGCAGGCCTCGGCAGCCATCCGGCAGCGGGTGCGGAACACGCAGCCCGAGGGCGGATTGGCCGGGCTCGGCGGATCGCCGATCAGGATTTCGCGCACCCGGGACTTGGCGTTCTGCAAGGTCGGCGCCGCCGACATCAGCGCCCGCGTATAGGGATGCTTGGGATGGGCATAGACCTCCGCCGTCGGCCCCTGCTCCATCACCTTGCCCAGATAGAGCACCACGATCCGGTCGCACAGGTGACGCACCGCCGACAGATCGTGGCTGATGAACACCATCGACAGGCCCAGGCTGCTCTTGAGATTGGCGAGCAGCGCCAGAACCTGCGCCTGCACCGAGACATCGAGCGCCGACACCGGCTCGTCCGCCACCAGGAAATCGGGCTTTGTCGCCAGCGCCCGGGCAATGCCGATGCGCTGGCGCTGCCCGCCGGAGAAGGCATTGGGATAGCGGCCGGCATGCTCGGCCTTCAGCCCCACCTGCATCAGCAGCCGGTCCACCTCGGCACCCTGCGCGGCCTTGGGCATCAGCCCATGGATCACCAGCCCGTCGGCGATCTGATCGCCCACCGTGCGGCGCGGATCGAGGCTGGAATAGGGATCCTGGAAGATCATCTGCATGCGGCGCCGCAGGGCGCGCAATTCGGCGGGTGAGGAGCCGCTGAGCGGCTTGCCGTCGAAGTCCACCGTGCCGGCGGTCGGCTCGATCAGGCCGAGCAGCAGCCGGCCGAGCGTCGACTTGCCCGAGCCCGATTCGCCGATCAGTCCGATCACCTCGCCCCGGCGCACGTCGAGATCGATGCCCGAGACCGAGCGCACCGAGCGTTTTTCGCCGAACAGGCCCAGCGCCGGCCCGGAGGTATAGGTCTTGTCGAGGCGCGTGGCGCGCACCAGAATGTCGCTCACGTCTCCCTCCAGCGATGGCAGCGCGCCCGATGACCGGGCGAAACCTCGGCGAAATCCGGCCGCTCGGCCTCGCATTGCGCGATTTTCATCGCGCAGCGCGGCGCAAACACACAGCCCGGCGGAATTTCGGCCGGAGAGGGCACCACACCCTCGATGGGCTTGGGCGGCGCACCCGAGGCATCGGGCGCACAGGCGATCAGCGCGGCGGTATAGGGATGGCGCGGCCGCCGGAAGATGTCATCGGCCGGCCCCTCCTCCACCGTTTCGCCGGCATACATCACCAGCACCCGGTCGGCGATGCCGGCCACCACCGGCAGCGAATGGCTGATGAAGATCATCGCCACGCCGCGCCGCGCCTTCATCTCGCCCAGGAGTTCGAGAACCTGCGCCTGAATGGTCACGTCCAGCGCCGTCGTCGGCTCGTCCGCGATCAGCAGCACCGGATCGTTGGCGATCGCCATGGCGATCATCACCCGCTGGCGCATGCCGCCCGACATCTCGTGCGGATAGGATTTCGCCCGCACCTCGGCATCGGGAATGCCGACATCGGCCAGAAGCTTCACCGCCCGGGCGCGCGCCTCCTCGGGCGTCACCGCCTGATGCGCGAGGATCATCTCGGCGATCTGTTCCCCCACCCGATGCACCGGGTTGAGGCTGCTCATCGGGTCCTGAAAGATCATCGCCGCGGTCTTGCCGCGCAGCGCCTGCAACTGCGTTTCGTTCAGATCCAGCACCGGCTGACCGGCCAGCCTGATCGCCCCCGCCGTGACATGGATGGCGGGCGGCAGCAGGCCCATCACCGCCAGCCCGGTCAGCGACTTGCCCGACCCCGATTCGCCGACGATCGCCAGCGTCTTGCCCGCCTCCAGCCTCAGCGAGAGTTCACGCACCGGCTGGATGCCGCTGCCCGCGGACAGCACCGACAGCGTCAGGTGATTGATCGCCAGCAGCGGCGCCGGTTCCTCGATCGTCTCGTGCGGCCCGTCCACCGGCGTCCGCCCCGGCCGCCACAGGCCGGTGGCGTGGTGCGGATCGAACATGTCGCGCAATCCGTCGCAGATCTGGTTCATGATCAGGATGGTCAGCGTCAGCGCCAGGCACGGCCAGGCCAGCAGCAGCGGCTGCTGGTTCATCGTCGCCCGCGCCGCGCCGATCATCGCCCCCCACGACGGGGTGGGCGGCACAACACCGAGGCCGAGGAAGGACAGGCCCGATTCGAGCACGATGGCGGCGGCCACCGCCAGCGAGAACTGCACCAGCACCGGACCGCCGATGTTGGGCAGGATGGTCAGCGCCATGATGCGCATCGGCCGCGCGCCCAGCGCCCGCGCTGCCTCGACATAATCGTGCGAGCGCACCGAGATGACGCCGGAATAGGCCACCCGCGTGAAGCCCGGCACGAAGATGAAGGCCAGCACCGGAATGAGCGTCACCACCCCGGGGCCGACGAAGGCGACCGCCAGCAGCGCCAGCAGCAGCGGCGGAAAGCACAGCAGCACATCCATCGAGCGCATCGTCAGCCACTCGGCCGGCCCGCGCAGGAAGCCGCCGAGAATACCCAGCGCCGTCCCGACGATGGCCGCCAGCAGCGCCGAGGCGAACGCCACCGTCAGCGAGGCGCGTGCCCCCCAGATCAGGCGTGAGAGCACATCGCGGCCGAACTCGTCCTGTCCCAGCCAGTGCGCGGCGGACGGGCCGGCCATGCGCTGCGTCACCCGCATGCGCAGCGGATTTTCAAGCGGCAGATAGGGCGCCGCGATCGCCAGGACGATCAGCACCAGCACCAGC
>Ga0209573_1004919_pt1 | contig 12622 bp, 10 predicted proteins | sample TNRBio252014_DNA_FD_185870 | JGI IMG/M metagenome (GOLD analysis project Ga0209573, IMG submission 185870) | Wastewater treatment Type I Accumulibacter community from EBPR Bioreactor in Madison, WI, USA - TNR Reactor_6/25/2014_ DNA (SPAdes)... | ecosystem: Engineered > Bioreactor > EBPR >...
TCCGAAGCAGAAAAGACCGATTCCGTACCCGCCGCAGGGCTTTTCTACTGCATATGCGTCTCGCTCTCTACCAGCCCGACATCCCGCAGAACACGGGCACGATCGTCCGCCTGGCGGCGTGTCTGGGGGTCGGCGTCGAGCTGATCGAGCCGGCCGGATTCCTCCTCGGCGACCGGCAGTTCCGCCGCGCGGGGCTCGATTACCTCGAGCGTGCGGCGCTCCGCAGATTCTCCTCGTGGGAGACCTTCCTGGCGACGCGGGACCCCGGAAGGCTGGTGCTGCTGACGACGAAGGCGGAGCTGGCGCATCTCCACTTCGCCTTCCGCGCCGACGACACGCTGCTGCTGGGCCGCGAGAGCGCCGGCGTCCCCGAGGACGTGCACGCCACGGCGGACGCGCGGGTCCGCGTCCCCATGCACCCCGGCGCCCGCTCCCTGAACGTCGCCATCGCCGCCGCGATCGCGCTGGGCGAAGCGCTGCGGCAGACGCGCGGGTGGCTGGGCGAGTGAGGGCCGGGGAGTGAGGCGGCGGGCGGTACGGGACATCGCTGCGCTCATGCGGCCTGCGACGTGTTCCGCCTGGCTACCGCCTGGATGGTCGTTCATCGCCAAAACCATCGATCCTGAAAATCAATGAGCGGAAATAGCTCTTGTCGCTATCGAGAGTAAGCGGACACCCATCGCCACAGCCGCATTGAACGAAGCAAGAATCACCGAGGTCCTCAAAAGACATGCCGCGACAGACTGCTCGCTCCGCTGCAGCCAAGTAGGTACGATGTAGAAATCCCAGACGGCGAGAGCGCCGTTTGCTGACTCTATCGCCATTTATGGAAAACCATTGCGATATCAATTCTCCGTACACAACATCATTTGTCTAGTTCGCCATCAGCTTCAAAGCTGCGTTTTCGCAGCTCGTGCTTCTGTTCAGCCGCGCGCTGCTCCCTCGCAATCAATTCATCGATCCTCCGCCTGTAGTTTTCGGCGAACGCCTTGACCTTAGGGCGTGAATCATCGATCCATGCGCCGGCTTCCTCCTTCTTTTTCCGGAGAGACTCCACCATGCCGAACTGTCCGAATACGCCATCAGTGTTCTGCATCGCGATGTCGACCTCCACGAGCCTAGGGTCGTTCTCGGGCAATCGGTTGACGACCGCCTGCAATACGGGATGGGTCAATGGCTCGCCATAATAGTTCTGCATGACGGCCAAAATGAAGCTTAGGTCGTCATCGGACCCGTTTTCGGCCATGCATTGCAGCCTGGTCGCCAATGGCTCGGGGAAGCCGAGAAAGACCGCACTCAGAAGGCGCGCGCCCCCGAACCTGAACAGAGCGTCGCCAGCGTGGAACCAGCTTCGCACGTTTGCTACAGAGGCATCCACGTCGTGCCCAAGCGGCTGCTCAAGTCCGAAAAATCGATAAGGGAAAGCTTCATAGCGCTCGCCGTCCGGATGATGCTCTTGATCGAGTCGGCGACCGAAGAATTCCCACACAGCACGTGGATGCGCCTCTGCGATGTGAACAAGAATCCGTTCGGCACAATGATCAATTTTGGGCAACAGCAATAGATTCTCCAGCACAACATCCACCTGAGCTGCCGATAGAGCATTGAAAAACACTTTAGCTTCGTCCATGAACCATGTGTTATCGACCCAGTGATTACTTTTGCGGTCTGTCATGAATTTGATGGCCGGAACGAATACGTGCTCGACATGAGGGAACTCCGGCGACTCAGCTTGGCTGATAGCGAGGGCCAGACATTCAATGACCGCGAAGTCGTCGCCAGCCTTAATAGCTCTGTTGAGAATATCCCTGATTTGTTCGCACGTCCCTGTTTTCATCGTGCGGTAGTGTTGGGCGATTGCCGCCAGATACTTGCCTTCAGATACCTGGTCCGCCAGCAGAGCGCGGTAGTCGGCTTCGGCAGCGCTTTGACTCAACCCATTGAGAAACGCCGTCAGAAATCTCATTAGACCAACATCGCCCTTTCGGACAAGGCGAATGGCGGTCGCGGGCTTGGCTTTGGCCAGTTCGACGAGGAATTCCCTGAAGACGCGAAACGTCGCAAGGTCGTGCGATTCGGTCGCTGCGCATAGCGAAATGAACCGATACCAATCCTCTTCCGTACTATCGTTCACCGCTTCGATATACTGCCTCGCACGTTTCTGCCTGTATTGCTCGGCAGCGTGAAAGTCAAAGTCTTTGTCCTCCCAACTCGGTGGCAGAGCCGTGTTAAAGCCGACCAGTGTCTTATAGCGCACATATTGCTCGTCGGCATTGAGGCGGTCACGAACCGCTAGGATCGCCGTCATGAGAGTCATTGCGACTTCGCGGCAAGCGAAGCGGTCTTGCGGATCGTCCGCGATATGCCTCGCGCGGCGATATTCCAAAAGGAACTGATGCTCGATATCCTGAAGCAGCTCGTAGGGCTTGCCGGAAAGCCTGTCGGCAAGCGAATTGATAATCCGCGTAGCATCATTAAGGATTGTCGCAAGGAGATGGTTTGAATAACTACCTTGTGTCGGCGTACGCATCCCTTCGGTAAGCGCGGAAAACACCTCCCGGAGCTGCGTCTCGGATGACGTCGCTTCCCATAGTTCGAATAGACCAGTGATAGCGCGTTCACGGATCGCGCTCAGCGCGTCGCTGGCAAGCACCGGGCCGACGCTGATGACGATCTTGTCGAGTGCAGGTGCCGAGGTTCCACGCATCTCGGGAGATAGCAGTTCGCTCCAGACAGTGACGCCAAGCGGGCGCACGGCTAACCGGTCGTCAGACGTCATCCTGCCCAGCATTTCTGCTAGCGTATACTGGACAGATGGACCGACGTACTGCCACGTATTGATGCTGTAGGCGGCAAGATGCTTGACGTTCTGTAGGACATGCTTGCCGACATCGCAGGTCGATTCACCGCAGTAGATTTGTGCCAGAGTGTGGAAGGTACGCTCGACGTCGACGTAACGCAGTTCGTCAAGAATATTAAGGGCGATAGTCGCGATGTCCTCCGCGGTCTTTCCCGGCAAGGTGCCAAAAGTGAACTGGATGGGCTTGGGCACCGAAGCTCGCGCCACCTTCACCGCGTCGGCAAGAGCGGTGCAAAGCTCTGGGTAGATGCCCTTAATGTCATCGTAGTTCGGCAGGACATATTCCCGGATTTCGGACAGCGTATCGTGCCGGTCGTTGTTGTTGTCGCACTGCGCCAGCGTCTCAAGCGTGCCCCGGTCGAACAGGGCCTTGCCCTGCATCAGCCGCTCGAAATCGTGCTGGACCTTTTGCAGCTCGTAGCCCGCTGGCAGGAGATAGTCGTCCATCACCTGGTTCATGCGGTCTTTGATGGCTTCGAAAGCTCTGGCGCCGAAACCAGCGGCCTCTGGCTTCTTGTACAGTATGTCGTGAGAGGTCTCTGCCCACGCGTGATTGAGAATGGTCTGGATCTGTATCTCGCAGCGCATCCCCCTGAATTTTGCATATTCGGGCAGTGCAAGGCGCTCGGCGCTGAGATAGACGGTGTAGTGGATAGCCTGATAGCGTTGTTGCGCGTTCTCGCTGGTCGGGTGATGTATCCGCGTTTCGTTCCAGTCCACCTCGAATCCCTGCGGGATCAGGCGCGCGTCGAGAAAACGGTCAACGTCGGTGTTGGTGTAGAAGATCAGGCGGACACCGGCGAGGTCCTTGATCTCCTTCTCGACTGACTCCGAATGCAGGAGCCCCCGCGCCTCCAACTTCGGCCGCAGGCTGGCGGCTGACTTGGCGCGGCACTGGATCGATTGCGGCGGCCGCGCCCCCGTCGCGGCAATCGACTTTTCGATGATGAACTTTACAGTGGCGGCGAGCTCGACGTAGAGCGCTTGCTCCGTCTGTGCATAGCGGTCGAGGTTCATCCGCGCCTCTATCGAAACTCCGGGTCAAGAACTTCCTTGCGCGTGAGCGTCACGAGCTGGTTAGCGCCGACGCGGCCGGCCTCGATTGTCGCGGCGGCGGCAAAGAGAACGGCCGCCGCATTTTCCTCGAACACCGCGCACATATCCTACTGCTACTAGTCGAAGAGCGTCGGCGGAGAATGTGCGGCCCGCAGTCCGGGTACGCAATAGAGCGCGCCGAGAATGCGCTGCGGAAAGACGAAGGCGTATCGAGAACCGAAGCTTCTGATCCACCCTGCCGACAAATAGCACGTCCAGGCGACACAATGAGACGATAGCCGACAAAAATGCCTCGCACCCGGGATCAACGAGATTGGGATGAAGCTCCCGCTTTTCCGCCTTGCGACGATGGTTGATTCCAGGGCCGATCGTCACCGCCGGCGAGCACGCTGGTCAAGTGCCCGCAGATGCCGCTGCCCCCGAAAACCGGGCACGAACACACCGTTGGCATCCCGTCGCATTGCCCTACAGGATTTGGTGGAGCCGAGGGGGATCGAACCCCTGACCTCCGCATTGCGAACGCGGCGCTCTCCCAGCTGAGCTACGGCCCCATCGATCGATCGCAAATCGGCCGCTCCGGGAGGGCGACCGTATGCGGCGGATAATGGGAGGGAGGGGCGGCCGGTGTCAAGGCGCGGGCGGCGGCCGGTGCGGACACTGCGCGCGCGAGTTATATAAAGAGGCCGTCGCGCGTCGTTCCGGCCGCTGGTCGCCGGGCCGGGCCCGTCGACGCAGAGAAGGTGAGCCCTGCCCATGCCCAAGTCGATCCTCGTGTCGTGCGCCCTCGCTCTGCTGCTGACGGCTGGCTGCGCACAGGCGCCGGTCACCGGCCGGCAGCAGCTCATCCTCGTCTCCGACGCGCAGATGAATCAGGCCGGGGCGCAGGCCTATCGAGAGGTGCTGCAGAAGGAAGGCGTCTCCGAGGATCCGGTCCTGCGGCAGCGGGTGGAGACGGTGGGCGCGCGCATCGCCAAGGCCAGCGGCATCAAGGGCGCGCAGTGGCAGTTCACGGTGGTCGACGATCCGACGGCGAACGCCTTCGCGCTGCCGGGCGGCAAGGTCGCGGTCAACACCGGGCTGTTCAAAGTGGTCGAGAACGACGACCAGCTGGCCGCCGTCCTCGCCCACGAGATCGCGCACGTCACCGCCAAGCACGCATCCGAACGCGTCAGCCAGCAGATGCTGCAGCAGGGCGGCCTGCAGGTGCTGGGCGCCGCCACCGGCGATCCCGCCCTGGTGCAGCTCGCCTCCGTCGCAGCGCAGATCGGCCTCACCCTGCCGTACTCGCGCACGCAGGAGTCCGAGGCCGACGAGATCGGCCTGACGTACATGGCGCGCGCCGGCTACGATCCCAGAGAGGCGGTCGCGCTGTGGCAGAACATGGAGAAGGCCGGCTCCGGCGGCTCGGTCGAGTTCCTCTCCACGCACCCCTCGCCGGATTCGCGCATCGCGCGCCTGCAGCAGCTGATGCCGCAGGCGATGGCCGTGTACCGGGGCGGCGGCCGCCCCGGAGGCGGCGCAGGCACAGCCGCTGGGGCTGCGACGGGCGGTGCCGGCGGCGGGGCGGGCGCCGGAACGCGCTGAACCGCCACTCTCCCTGCCGCGAGAGCCGTCTCCAGAAAACGCCGGAGGTGACGAGGCCGCGCGCCACGGGAGCATTCTCTTCCCCAAATCGTTGTAAAGCCGAACAGGATCACGGGAAGGGCAATGTGATGGCGATGAACGCTGTGGTGAGACATGCGGCGATCTGTCTCGGTGTGGCTCTGGCGGCCACCACCGCCCAGGCGGCGGTGACGACGATCCCCATCACCCTCGTCAACGACCAGGGGCTGGGCGCTGCGATCGGCTCGATTCGCGCCGAGGACGGTGACGGCGGCGTGACGCTGAGCCCGGATCTGACCGGCCTTCCGGCCGGTCCGCACGGCATGCACCTGCACGAAAAGCCGAACTGTGGGCCGGCGGAGGAAGACGGCAAGGCGCAGGCCGGCCTGGCTGCCGGCGGACACTGGGACCCCACGCAGGCCGGTAAGCACCTCGGGCCGGACGGCGGCGGCCACAAGGGGGATCTGCCGGTCCTGGAGGTGGCGCCGGACGGGACCGCCAGGACGGCGATGCGCGTGCCGAGGCTCGCCGTGGCCGATCTGCAGGGCCATGCGCTGATGATCCATGCGGGCGGTGACAACTTCGCCGACCAACCGCTTCCGCTGGGCGGCGGCGGCGGCCGCATCGCGTGTGGCGTCGTGCCGGGCCCGCGGTGAGCGAGCCTCGACAAAAAAATTGAGGTTCACGCACAAAGTTATTGCGCTTTATACCCTAAAAGGGTATACATCGAATTGTCCCGCGAGCGTCCATGTGAACCCACGGTTCACTTAGACCTCCTCCCTATCCAACTCACGCCGTCCCTTCGGGGGCGGCGTTTTTTGTTGTTTACAGCTTGTTAGCTGCGAGTGGGAGGCGTTATACACCCGACTGGGTGGCGCCGCAATATGTCACGCATGTTGCGTCGGAAAACGTCGAAACCGAAACGAGTCTCGTTGCTTTTGCCCCCGTGAGAGCCATCAGGTTTGCCTGCGCTTCGGCTCATCCGCCGCCCCCCTCCCGGCTTCGTCTGCGCGTTTGACCTCGTGCCGGCATCGGTGTACGCGTACGCAACGGGATCCTGCTGCAATTGCAAAAACAATCTGGAAGGGGGAGACTCGCCGTGAAATTGCCGTCGCAGTTCTATAAGCCGCTCGCCGCCGGCGCGCCCATGCCGGTCCGCGAATTGCCGGTCCGCCCGGAACGGATGATCCATTTCTTTCCGCCGCACCTGGAAAAGATCCGCGCCCGCGTGCCGGAGATGGCTCGCCAAGTCGACGTGCTGCTGGGCAACCTGGAAGACGCCATTCCGGCGGACGCCAAGGAAGCGGCGCGCGCCGGCTTCATCGAGGTGGCGAAGGCCACGGACTTCGGCGACACCGCGCTCTGGACGCGGGTCAACGCGCTGAACAGCCCGTGGGTGCTGGACGACATCCGCGAGATCGTCCGCGAGATCGGCGACAAGCTCGACGTGATGATGATCCCCAAGGTCGAGGGCGCCTGGGACATCCACTTCGTCGACCAGTATCTGGCGCTGCTGGAAGCGCAGTATGGCGTGAAGAAGCCGATCCTGATCCACGCGCTGCTGGAGACGGCGCAAGGGGTCAAGAACATCGAGGAGATCGCCTGCGCCAGCCCGCGCATGCACGGCTTCAGCCTCGGGCCGGCCGACCTCGCCGCCTCGCGCGGCATGAAGACGACGCGCGTCGGCGGCGGCCATCCGCTCTACGGGGTACTCGCCGACCCGGTCGAGGGCAAGGCGGAGCGGGCGTTTTCGCAGCAGGACCTGTGGCACTACACCGTGGCCAAGATGGTCGACGCCTGCCAGTCGAACGGTCTCCGCGCGTTCTACGGGCCGTTCGGCGACATCAAGGACGAACCGGCCTGCGAGGCGCAGTTCCGCAACGCCTTCCTGATGGGCTGCACCGGCGCATGGTCGCTGGCGCCGAACCAGATCGCCATCGCCAAGCGGGTGTTCAGCCCGGAAGTCCCCGAGGTGCTGTTCGCCAAGCGGATCCTGGATGCGCTGCCGAGCGGCTCGGGCGTGGCCATGCTCGACGGCAAGATGCAGGACGACGCCACCTGGAAGCAGGCGAAGGTGATCGTCGATCTGGCCCGGCTGGTGGCGCGGAAAGACCCGGAGCTGGCTGCAGCCTACGAGTTCTGAGAAGTCCTCACGCCGACCCTCTCCCGCGAGGGAGAGGGAGAAGAACGCCAAACCCCTCTCCCCTCGCGGGAGAGGGGGGTCCGCGCAGCAGGAGGGTGAGGGACGCGGTCTCCGGGACGCGCAGGGAGAGAAACGATGACGACAAAGACCAATCCAGGCAATTTTTTCGAAGACTTCCGCATGGGCCAGGAGATCCGGCATGCGACGCCGCGCACCGTCACCGACGGTGACATCGCGCTGTACACCGGCCTGTTCGGCGGACGCTTCGCCTTCAACTCCTCCGTGGAGTTCGCCCGCCGGCTGGGCATGCCGCGCGCGCCGCTGGACGATTTCCTGGCCTTCCACTTCGTCTTCGGCAAGACGGTGCCCGACATCTCGCTGAATGCCGTCGCCAATCTCGGCTACGCGCAGGGTCGCTTCCTGGCGCCCGTCTACGCCGGGGACACCGTGACCACCGTCTCGACGGTGATCGGCCTGCGGCAGAACAAGGACGGCAAGTCGGGCGTCGTCTACGTCCGGTCGGTCGGCACCAATCAGCTCGAGGAAGCGGTTCTCGACTATTGCCGCTGGGTGATGGTGCGCAAGGAGAACGAGAGCGCACCCGCGCCCGAGACGGTGATCCCCGACCTTCCCGACGCGGTCGCCGCCGGCGAGTTGCACATTCCCGCCAACCTCGACCTGCGCGAATACGACACGACGCTGGCCGGCAGCCCGCATCTCTGGGACGACTACGTCGAAGGCGAGAAGATCGATCACGTCGACGGCATGACGATCGAAGAGGCCGAGCACATGATCGCAACCCGGCTCTATCAGAACACGGCGAAGGTGCACTTCGACGGTCTGATGCAGCAGTCCAGCCGTTTCAAGCGCCGGCTGATCTACGGCGGGCACATCATCAGCCTCGCACGTTCGCTGTCGTTCAACGGCCTCGCCAACGCCTTCAAGGTCGTCGCCATCAACGGTGGCCGGCACGTGGCGCCGACGTTCGCCGGACACACCATCTACGCGTGGTCCGAGGTGCTGGCGAAGCTGGAGGTGCCCGGCCGGTCCGACCTCGGCGCGCTTCGCCTGCGCACGGTGGCGACCAAGGATCAGGCCTGCGCGGGCTTCCCCTACAAGGATGGCGAGGGCAACTACGACCCGTCCGTCGTCCTCGACTTCGACTACACCGTGCTGATGCCGCGCCGGCAGTGAGCCGGAGGGTCGGCCGCCGGGGAGGCTCTCCTCCACCGCGGCCGACCGTGGCGATCAGGCCCGAGCCGGATGCACGCTCCCTCCACCACCGATCGTCCCAGCCCGGTTCTCGAAGTCGACAGCCTCGGCTTCGCCTATGGCGAGCGGTTCCGGCTCGATCCCGTCTCCTTTGCCGTCGATGCCGGCCGATTCACCGCGCTGCTGGGGGTGAACGGCGCCGGCAAGACGACGCTGTTCGCGCTGATCACCCGGCTGTTCGACAGCCACGGCGGGCATGTGCGCGTTGGCGGCCGGGACGTGCGCGCCGACCCGGGCCGCGCCCTGGCGGCGATGGGGGTGGTCTTCCAGCAGCCGACCCTCGACCTCGACCTGACCGTCCAGCAGAACCTCGACTACTTCGCCGCATTGCACGGGCTCGCCGGGCGGGTGGCCGGCCTGCGCATCGCAGCCGAACTGGAACGACAGGAGCTGACGGAGCGCCGCCGCGAGCGGGTGCGGAGCTTGAGCGGCGGCCTGCGCCGGCGTGTCGAGCTCGCCCGCGCGCTGCTGCACCGGCCGGCGCTGCTGCTGCTCGACGAGCCGACCGTCGGGCTCGACGTGCCGTCGCGCGCGCGCATCGTCGACCACGTCCACGCGCTGGCCCGCGACGACGGCACCGCCGTTCTGTGGGCGACGCACCTGATCGACGAGGTGTGCGCCTCCGACCACGTGGTCGTCCTGCACCGCGGCCGCGTCCTCGCCGGCGGCCCGGTCGAGGACGTCGTGCGTGACGCCGGCGTCGGCGACCTGGGCCAGGCGTTCGCCCGGCTCACCGAGCCGGCAGCGGGCGGCGGGAGATGAGCGCGCGGCACTACGCCGTCTGCCTGCGGGGCATCCTCGTTCGCGAGGTGCTGCGTTTCCTGCAACAGCGCGAGCGGTTCGCGGCCGCCCTGGTTCGGCCGCTGTTGTGGCTGCTGGTGTTCGGCGCCGGGTTTCGCACGGCGCTCGGCGTCGCGATCATCCCGCCGTACCAGACGGACATTCCCTACGAGACCTACGTTCTTCCAGGCCTCATCGCGATGATCCAACTGTTCAATGGCATGCAGAGCTCGCTGTCGATGGTCTACGACCGGGAGATGGGCAGCATGCGGATCCTCCTGGTGACGCCGCTGCCGCGCTGGTGGCTGCTGACCTGCCGCCTCGCGGCCAGCACGCTGGTCTCGATCGTCCAGGTCTACGTCTTCCTCGCCATCGCCCGGGCCTGCGGAATCGCGGCGCCGCCGTGGGGATACCTGAGCGTGCTGCCGGCGCTAGTGGTCTGCGGGCTGATGCTGGGGGCCCTCGGGCTGTTTCTGTCCACGGCGGTGCGCCAGCTGGAGAACTTCGCCGGTGTGATGAACTTCGTCATCTTCCCGGCCTTTTTCCTGTCGTCGGCGCTCTACCCGCTTTCGCAAATGCGCGACTCCAGCCCGCTGCTGTGGCAGGTCTGCCAGGTCAACCCGTTCACCCACGCGGTCGAGCTGATCCGTTTCGCTCTCTACGGCAAGCTCGAGCCGGAGGCGTTCGCCTGGGTCGTTCTCACCCTCGCGGTGGCTCTGGCGCTGGCATTACGTGGCTACAGCCCGGCCAGGGGCATATCACCGACGCGCGCGGGCGGCGGGGACTGACGCGGGGGCTACGGGATCCGAGCGGGCGGCGTCACCGAAAGCTCGGGCGGCACCCGCAGCGTCTGCAGGACGACGCAGTACCGTTCGGTGAGCTTCACCAGCGTGGCGATCCGGTCGGCGGGCTCGTCGGTGTCGAGATCGAAGCGCAGGCGGATAGCGCGGAAGCCGACCGGCGCCGCCTTGTCCACGCCCAGGGTGCCGCGGAAGTCCAGATCGCCTTCGGCCTCGACCGAGCCTCCCCGCATCTGGAACTCGAGCGCGGTGGCGACCGCGCCCAGCGTCACCCCGGCACAGGCGACCAGCGCCTGCAGCAGCATGTCGCCCGAGCAGGCGAGGCTGCCGTCACCGCCGGACGCCGGGTGCAGCCCGGCGGCCACCAGCGCCCTGCCCGTCTCGACGCTGCAGGAGATCGCAGCCTCGTCGAGCGCCCCTTTCGCGCGCAACGTGACGACCGCCGCCTCGGAATTCTCTCGATATTGCGCCTTCAACGGCGCCTGCAGAGCGCGCAGACGTTCCAGGTCCATGAGATCACTCCGCCACGCTCGGATCGCCCAAATCGCTTCCTGGCCGGCCACGCCATCGACTGCCGGCATTCCCGTCGACGCAGCGCCGAGTGTAGCCTTGCCGGTCCCCGCGAGGCGACCCTACATCTGTCGAACCCGTCGGCGCGACGCCGACCGCCAGCCCGATCGCGGATTGCCGTTCATGCGTTGCCGACGCGCCCTGGCACTTCTCGCCCTCATCGCCGGCACCCTCGGCGGCGGCCCGTCGGCGGCGGACGCGCCTTCTCGCGATGGCGCGGAGGCTTGGCTGGCCCCATGGCGGGCGGCGATGCTGGCGGCCCAGGCGGACGCTCGGCTCGGCGCGGTGCAGGCCCGTCGCCGTGCCTTGGACTTGAGCGCGCTGTTCGGGGCGCCGGTTCTCGCCGCCTGGATCACCGAGTCCCACGCAGCGCTCGCGGCCTCGGACGTGCGAGCGCTGCCTCCAGCCCTTCACGATCAGCTCGTCGGCTTTTTCCCAGCGGTCCTGCTGCAGAAGGTCCGGTATCGCGTGGGCTGGCCGGACGGCAGCCCGCCCAGCGCCGACGCGTTCCGCCTGCTGGACGCCCGGGCGATCACCCTCGTCGACATCATCGTCTTCCGCGACCAACGGATCGCCGACGATCCGGCGATCTGGGCGCACGAACTGACGCATGTTCAGCAGTATGCGAAGCTGGGTGTTCCGGGATTCGCCGAGCGTTACATCCGGGACCGGGACGGCATCGAATCGGAGGCATGGGACGCCGCCGCGGCGTTTACGATGTGGGCAATCCAGGCGGGACGGCTATGATCGAGTGCCGTTTGCACGCAGATCGCCGCCCGCCCTCACCCCCGTCCGGAGGCAGACGCGCGGCGTCGCGAAGCAATCTACGTTCACATGGCACGCATGTGCTTTTTTCACTGTACCTGGGCGCCGTCTTGCGGCACCTTAATTGCGCCTGGCCACGGGGATGCCCCTCCCCCCCCCATCAGGGGCAGCCACCCAACCGTACCAGGAGCCGGGCCGCGCCGCTCACCCCCCAATGGCGCGGCCCGGCAACCCTCCTCTCCCTCTCTTCCCCTCCCTCCTCGCGTTCGATTTGAAGCGCTAAGGAGCCTGCCCGGGAAGATGATCACGTGTTGATAGTCCCCTCTTGTCGGGCGTTTCGCTAGCCGTTCCGCGAAGAACTTCGCAATTTCGCATCTTGGATAGAAAATGCCTCACTCGGGGTGATCTGTCCTGCGCCCATCGCCAGCGTTTCCGAGGGATGCTCGCCGAACATTCGCGCGTACCGACCCGCGAATCGGCCCACATGAAAAAAGCCCGACTCCACCGCAATGTCCGCCACCGACGTGTCGGGCTGGGCGCGCCGCAGGCGTTGCCGAGCATACTGCAGCCGGCGCCGGAGGAGCGCCTCGGTCGGCGTGTACCCCCGCACGCGGCGGAAAACCGTCTGTACGGAGCGCGCGCCGACGCCGACGACCGCCGCCATGTCCTCGACACCGACCGGCTCCGCGAAATGCTCGTCCAGCCATTCCTCGATACGCCGGAGTTGCGTCAGGGCGATATCCTCCGGGCGTTGGGCGGCGAAGACCGGGTCGG
>Ga0209573_1004920_pt1 | contig 12621 bp, 9 predicted proteins | sample TNRBio252014_DNA_FD_185870 | JGI IMG/M metagenome (GOLD analysis project Ga0209573, IMG submission 185870) | Wastewater treatment Type I Accumulibacter community from EBPR Bioreactor in Madison, WI, USA - TNR Reactor_6/25/2014_ DNA (SPAdes)... | ecosystem: Engineered > Bioreactor > EBPR >...
CAGGGTGCGCAGGCAAGCCCCCGTGGCTAGGTCCCAGAGCTTAACGGTGTTATCCGGGAACCCACCACCCGACAGCGCCCGCCGCCCGTCGCCGCTCAGCGCCACGGCGTTGACCCCAGCCGTATGCCCGGTCAGGGTGCGCAGGCACTGCCCCGTTTCCAGGTCCCAGAGCTTGAGGGTCTTGTCCGTGCTCCCCGACAGCGCCCGCCGCCCGTCGCCGCTCAGCGCCACGGCGTTGACCCCAGCCGTATGCCCGGTCAGGGCTTGCGCCGCATAGGCCGCCTGCAAAGCGGCGCTGCGGCCGTGCCGGAACAATTGGCCATAACGCTCTTGCAGCGCGGCATCGGGCCGCAAGCCGATGCGCTCCCAGGCCGTTCGCAGCGTAGCATAGGCTGCGCGAAAATCGCCGCGAGCCAGACCGGCGTCGATGTCGGCCAGCGCCTGTTTCAGGGCGGTGTTGGCCTGATGGTGTTCGGCCCAGCCCTGGTGGGGCGCAAGTTCCAAAGCGGCCCGGTACGCATACGCGCCGGCGGCGGCCAGGTCCCAGAGCTTGAGGGTCTTGTCCTCGCTCCCCGACAGCGCCCATCGCCCGTCGCCGGTCAGCGCCACGGCGTTGACAGAGCGTGTATGCCCGGTCAGGGTGTGCAGGCACTCCCCCGTTTCCAGGTCCCAGAGCTTGAGGGGGGTCTTGCTCGTGCCCCCCGACAGCGCCCGCCGTCCGTCGCCGCTCAGCGCCACGGCGTTGACCCCAGCCTTATGCCCGGTCAGGGTGCGCAGGCACTGCCCCGTTTCCAGGTCCCAGAGCTTGAGGGTCTTGTCCGTGCTCCCCGACAGCGCCCGCCGCCCGTCGCCGGTCAGCGCCACGGCCTTGACCCAATCCGTATGCCCGGTCAAGGTGCGCAGGCACTGCGGGCTTTTGAACTCCACCCCAGCAAATAGCGACTCGAACCGTCCCGGATAGGCTTGCAGGCAGGTTTGGGCAGCGTCCGGGTCGATCCGCTCGGCGTGGACCTGGGCGGTCAGCTCCGCCAGGGTTTCCTTGGCGTTCTGGGGATTGTTGCCGCAGCTCTCCAGTCGTCTGAGGACTTCCATATCGTCGATCTCGCACGCCCGCCACTGTAGCAGGCCAAGGTTGTAGACCGCCTGGGGGTGGGTGGGGTCTTTCTCGACAGCTTGCCGAAAACAGGCCAGCGCCTCGTCCCGTTTGCCGAGCTCGTAATAGGAATAGCCTTGGTTGGTCAGTTCAGCGGCGGCGGTGTCGAGCAGTTCGATGCGGTCGCTGGGCGCGTCTTGTTGGTACAGCTCCCGGTAGATGCCGTTCAGCCGTTCGCGTAGTTGAGCGAAATCGTGCGGGCGTTGGGAGCGGTTCCTGGCGACGACCTCCCGCAGCAGCACCCGCAGGCTGTCGGGCAGGTCCCGGCGGGCGTCGCGGGGGTCGGGGGGCTGGCCGGTGTTGGCCGACCAGTGGGCGAAGGGCCGCCGCCCACACACCATCTCCCACAGGCAGACCCCGAAGCTGTAGACGTCGGAGTCGATCCAGACGCCGTCGGGGACTTTCGCGCTGCGCCGGCGCGGGTCGCGGCCCTGCTCCGGAGCCATGTACTCGGGCGTGCCCATCTGGGTGCCGTAGGTGGTCTCGCCGGCGCCGGCGCCGGTTCGCTGCCGCCGCTCCGCCGCCGTGGCTTCTCCCACCAGTCCGAAGTCGGTGATCTTGGCCTGGCCGTCCCGGGTCAGCAGGATGTTGGCCGGCTTGAGGTCGCGGTGCAGCAGCCCCCGGCCGTGCGCCCGTTCCATGCCGTGACAGCACTGGATCGCCAACTCCAGCCCCACCCGATAGTCCAGGCACTTGCCATCGGCGATCCAGTCCTCCAGCGTCCCGCCGTCCACGTACTCGACGAAGATGTGGGGCACGTCTTCAATAGTTCGGACGAAGTAGCAATAGGCGACGTGCGGATGCATCCCCAGCCCGGTCCAGGCGTCGGCCTCCCGCACCACCCGGGCGAAGAAGTCCGGTACGTCCAGCAGCCAGGCCTTGGGCTGCTTGATGGCGAAGCGGAGGTTTTGGGTCTTATCCCAGGTGATGTAGACGTAGCCCATGCCGCCCTCGAACACTCGCTCCACCGCGTAGCGCCCGGCGATCATTTGGCCGGGTCCGTAGACCGTGCAGGACTTCACCGCCCGGTTCGAGGCAACGGCGACCTCGCCAGGGGGCGGGTCCTCGGGTTTTTGCCGCGTGGGAGCCGGGACCGGCGCGCCCTCCGCATCCGGGGCGCGCAGCACCGTGCCCCGGGGGACCACCGGCGCCGCGCCGGGCGCGCTGAACCAACCCTTGACTTTGCTCCATAAAGTGGTGGTGGCCATGTTTCTACCTCCCGCCGGTGGGGCCACTGGGCAGGCCCATTACCTTACTGAACTATAGGTGTTCGGCGGCACGCTGCAAGAGGTCTCGACCTTGAGTTCGGGCGCGCGCCAGACCGAGCGCTGTTTCCCGTAAACGGCCAGAGAAAGGGGTTTTTCACGAGAAATCCCGAATGCGTAGTCGCGAAAGATCTTTCAAAGTCGGCGTGAAAAAAGCGGACCTCGTTCGGTTTGTTCAGTAAGCCCCTTGCAACGAATCGGAACGAGCGCCGATGCGCGGGGGATGGAGCGATTCACCGAACGCAAATACCCAAAACCGATTGATCTTTCGAGGAGATCACCATGAATACCCTCCAACAGGCCACCGCACCCGTGAAACCCTCCCTACCCGGCGCCATTGGGTTTATCGCCGGGCTGAATATCATCGGCGGAATCGTCATGATCATTCTCGTCTTCGCCAACCATCACAACAGCAATGCGGCCGTGTTTTTGCTTTTCGCCGGACTGTTTTCCGTACTGGTGGGAGTCGGACTGGTTAGTCTGAAGCGCTGGGCGCTGTTCGCGGCAATCGGCGGTTATATCCTGAACATACTGATCGGATTAGGCAGCCTGAATCCCGTCGCCGTTCTCGTGCCAGCCCTGATTCTCTGTCATCTATGCACTGCGAAGAGCCGGGCCGCCTTCTTCGCCCCACCCGCGCCACCGGCGTTGCCGCGCGTGACCGACGCCGAGATCGATGTCGAGGCCGATGCCAAAAAGTTTTAGGACACTGTGCCTCGCTGGTCGGTCCGCGTTGATCCCTCCGCGCCGCCATCCCACCGATGGCGGCTACTCGGTGTCGATTATCGCCCTGGCCCCCCTCTGGTAACAGATCAAACCGCCGTGCTATCACCTAAAATACTCAGGGAATCTTCAACAATCAGGACTGCTGCCATGAAGTTATTGATGCCATGCGGTATCGTGCTCGGCCTGCTGGCGGTCGCATCGCTACAACCCGGCCAAGGCCAGCCTGCAAATCCTCCGGCGCCGAACGCGGCGGTCAAGGCCGCCCAACCGCAGGCCCGGAACGGGTCCACGGCCAGCGACACCTCCCGCCTGCCCCCGGTCGCTGCGCCCTCAGCGCCATCACCAGCCGAGCCCGCCGCCCCGGCGCAATCCCCGGCGGCGGGTGCCGTCCCGGCGCTGGACATCGTGCTGGTGCTGGACAACTCCGGCAGCATGAAACAGAACGACCCCCACCTGCTGACCCGCAAGGTGGTCACCCGGTTTCTGGACGGGATCGGCGCCAACACCCGACTGGGCATGGTCGTCTTCGATCAGGACGCCCGCCTGATCGAGCCGCTGACCGCGCTCGGTAGCCCGAACGCCAAGATCCGCTTTCTGAAGGGCCTGGAAAACCTCAACTACCAGGGGCGATACACCAACAGCCCGGCTGCCATCGAACGCGCCCTGTACGAATTAAAGAGCCACAGCCGGGAGCAGGCCGGCAAGATCGTCATCTTCCTCACCGACGGGATCATCGACACCGGCGACAAGGCCCGCGACCGGGAGAAGGAACAGTGGCTCAAGGACAGCCTCACGGCCGAAAGCCGGAAACTCGGCATCCGCCTCTTTACCATCGCCTTCACCGACGGCGCCGATTACCAGCTCATTCAGACCCTGGCCCTGAACACGACCGGCGAATACTTTCGCGCCTACCGGGCCGAGGAGATCGAGGGGGTCTTTCAAGCCATCACCGAGCGTCTCGCCCCGCCGCCCGCATCTGCGGCGCCGGTCGAGGTCGCTGCCCCGGCCCAGCCTCCGATGGCGAGCCCAGCGCCGCCCAGCCCGGCACCGGCCGTGACGGGTACACCACCGGCCGTCCCCAGCCCGCCGCCGCCCCCATCCGGCTTGCCGCTGCCTCTGGTGCTGGCCGGCGCCGTCGCCCTGGTGGGGATCGTCGCCCTGGTGCTGGTCATGCGGCGCGGCGCGGGCGGACGGGCCCAGGTCGGCGGACCGGCGCCGGCCGCGGGCGCAGTTGGGGAACCCCCTCTGCCGCAGGCGAAATTGCTCGACCTGAGGAAGAGCACCGAAACGGTGCTGACTCAACGCCGCGTCCGCATCGGCCGCACCGCCGACAACGACATCGTCATCCCCGGCGAGGGGGTCTCCGCCCTGCACGCCACCATCGCATACCAGGATGGCGCTTTCTACCTGGAAGATCAGCGCAGTTCCAACGGCACCTGGCTCAACGACGACCGGCAACGCCTGGAGCCGCATCACCCCGTCCGGCTCAAGAGCGGCGACCGGATCCGGTTCGATACCTGCGAACTGAAGTTTCTGGACGCCCAGCAACCCAACGCCGGCGGCACGATCCTGACCAATGAGGGAGCCCATGGCCCCCGTGGAACGGTCCTCACCCACCCTGGAGCCAACGCCCCGGCCACTCCGCCCAATTCGGGCGATATGGCCCCCCCCGAACCCGCACCGGTGCCTGACCCCATCGAACTCCCAGCGAGGTCTTCTAACCCAACCATTCCCCAACCCCACCCCACCCGGCTGAAAGTGGAGATGTGCCCCAACCATCCCTCGCTCAGGGCTAAGGAACTCTGCAGCGAGTGCCGGAAGCCCTTCTGCACGCAGTGCGTGGACGAACTCGAGGGGAAGACCATCTGCAAGGCCTGTCAGGCGAAGCTGGCTCAACCCAGGCCGAGCGCGGAGCCCTGACCATGGAAATCCGCCTGGAAGTGGTCAAAGGCCCCGAGCGGGGTAAGGTGTTCGCGCTGGCCGAGCCGACCACCGCCATCGTCGGGCGCAACCCTGATGCCCGGTTTCATTTCTCCGAGCAGGACCCCTACATCTCGCGTCGGCATTTCCTGCTCGAACTGTCCCCGCCCAAAGCCTACTTCCGGGATCTGGACGTCACCAACCCCAGCAAAATCAACGGGCTGTACGTCGCGGAAGCCGAACTCGCCGACGGCGACGTGATCGAGGTGGGCTACACCCACTTGAAAGTGGCGCTCCGCGCTGTTGCGGTTGGGGGCGCCCTGCCGGAACCTCCCGCCGCCGCACGGCCCGCAGCGCCCACCGCAGCGCCGGGCCAGACTCAGCCCCTGCCGGTGGCCTGCGCCTGCGGCCTGGACCTGACCGCACGGGCCAACCGCGACGGCCGGGCCTGGGAACTCCGGGAGGTGGTCAGCTACGCCTGCGAACGATGTCTGCCGAAGAGAGAAAAAGGCGCCGGTCAGTCCGTCAACGATTACACCTTGCTCAAGTCCATCGGCGAGGGGGGCATGGGGACCGTGTATCTCGCCCACCATCGCCCGACGGCCCGAGTGGTCGCCCTGAAGAAAATGAAGATCGCCGACAAGGAACTAGGGGCTCGGTTCGAGCGAGAAATCCGGCTGATGCAGCGAGTGATCCACTCCCATGTGCTGCGCCACCTCGACAGCGGCCGGACACCTGACACCGGCCAACCGTATCTGGTCATGGAATACGCTCCGCTCGGCAATCTAGACCAACTCTTGATCCAGAATAACGGTTCGTTGCCCGGCGCCCTCGCGGTCCGCTATGTCATCCAAGCCCTGCGGGGGCTGGCGCAAATCCACCAGGCGGGCATCGTGCATCGCGACCTCAAGCCCGAGAACCTGTTGTTGAAGCAGACCGACCGGGGCGAGCCCAGCGTCAAGATCATGGACTTCGGGCTGGCCCGGGAATTCGCCAAGGCGGGCGGCTCGGTGCTGACCCGCGTCGGCCAGGCCATGGGCACGCTGCTGTACATGCCTCCGGAGCAGATCAAGGACGCCCACAGCGTCCGCGAGCCCGCCGACCTCTACTCTCTCGGGATCACGCTGTATCATCTGTTGAGTGGTAAATATCCCTTCAACTTTCCCACCCCGCTCGACGTCCTGCGGTTTCTGGTGGAGAACCCGCAACGGGCCAGCTCGCCGGACGAGGCTCTGAAGCGCATGATGGCGATCCTAAAACTGAAATCGCCCTATCTGATCGTCCTGGAAGACGAACCGATCCCGATCCGCCAGCGCAAACCCGAGATCCCGGCGGAACTGGCCCGAATCGTCGACCGGGCGATTAGCAAACCGCCGGATCAGAGATTCCAGCGAGCGGCCGATTTTCAGCAGTCCCTCGAGGCCGTTCATCCGCGTCTTTAACCATCGGAGATGACACGATGGCATTTATCGAATACCAACCAGGCGATGTGGTCGAGGGCTCGATCGAGATCACCGGGATCAAGGAAGGGGGACTGGGACGGGTCTACTTTGGCTACTGCCGCAACCGCCAGATCAAGGTGGTGATTAAGACCCTGCTGAAACAGTACTGGCAAGAGTATCAAATGGCCGAGCGCTGGTCCGATATCAAACAGCAACTCATTGAGGCCAATCTGCCCAGTCGCTCCATCGATTTTGCCGAATACCTGCTTTTTACGTTCTTTCGGGAGGCGCGCCTGGTCTGTCAATCGCGCAACCATCTGAACGTGCTCAAAGGCGCCCGGTTCTGGTGGACGGTGGAAGGCCAGCCTTTCTACGAGTGCGAGTTCGTCGACAATGCCCATGGCCTGAAGGATTTCTACAACATCCATGCTCGCCAGCACCATCAACGGCTCGCCGTGCTAGAAGCGGTCCATATCGGTGTGTCTTTTGCCAACGGCATGATTTATATCAGCAATGAAATGCTCGACCAATACAACCGGAACAACCCCCGCAATCCCGCCATTGCCTTCGTTCACCGCGATATCAAGCCCGATAATATCCTCATCGACGACCGAAATATGGTCAAGATCATCGATTTGGGCTTGGCCAAATTCCAACTGTCACAGACCACATCGTTTTTCACCACCTTCCCGATCCAGGCCGGAACCCCCAAATACACCTCGCCCGAGCAACTTCAAAGCTTTGAAACGGTGCTGCCATCGTCCGATATCTACTCCCTTGGCGCAACGCTGTATGAGTTGTTGGGGGGAAAAGCCGGCCAGATGGCTGCGTTGGAACCGCAGCAATCCCTATCCCTGCCGGGGGTACCTCCGGAGTTCAGCGCAATTCTGGCGACCTGCCTCCGCAAGGACATGACCCGGCGCTATCAGGATTTTCGGGAACTCAAGAAAGCCTTCACGGAGTTCATCGCCACAGTCAAACGGGGCCAGGTATCGCTGCGGGAGAATCAGCGGTGCGGGCGCTGTGGGTATGTCAGCCCGGACTATCGCCCCACGACCGGGGCGGTTCCGGTATCCGACCTGCCGGGACCCAACGGGCACCGACTGGTGCAGGTGCCGGCAGGCGCGTTTTACAAGGGGTGCAATCCAGCCCACCGCGCCCGGCTGGCGGCGAAGCTAGGGAGTTCGAAACCCCTGGAGGATGAAACCTACGAACGGCGCGAGCTCCCGGCCTTCGACATTGATGCCTATGCCGTGACCAACCGGCAATATGCGGCATTCGTCGCCGCGACCGGTCACCGGCCCCCGCCGCACTGGCGGAATAATCCAGAGGGCAGTGGGTCGTTCTCGGACGATGAGGCGGACGCGCCGGTGGTGAACGTGTCCTACGAGGATGCCGAGGCGTATTGCCGCTGGGTCGGACTGCGTCTACCCAGCGGCGACGAGTGGGAGAAGGCGGCCCGGGGGTGCGACGGCCGGCTGTACCCGTGGGGAGACGACTACCACAGTCCATTTTGCAACAGCGCGGAATCCCGCCAGCGCAAACTGGTGGCGGTGGACCGCTATCCGGAAGGCGTCAGTCCTTTTGGCTGCTACCAGATGGTCGGTAACGTGTTTGAATGGGTCGACGAGTCGCATCCGAAAAACGCGGATTTCAAGTTTCTGCGGGGCGGCTGTTGGATGGTATCCTGCGAAATATTAGGACCCCCATTTTTTCATTATATCGCCGTACCAAAACAGGAGATCGAGGTATCCCGCCAACGAAATATCTTTGGGTTTCGGTGCGCGCGCGACGCCCGGGATGTTTTGATGGATAAGACGGTTCCCACTCGCGACGACGGGCAGAATCGTTGTCCGTTGTGTCGGGGTAGATTGAAATACTTCGCGGCCGAGGAACTCAAGGTGCCCGAGAACAATATCTACACCTGGATGGGGTATTTTGATTCTGAATAGGGCGTAACTCGTTGAGGGCGGGGTAGCGAGTAAGTTGGGCAGGGGTGGAAAAGGGCGGTGGGCACCTTGCTCGGTTGGCCCGGAGGTGGGTCGATTGCGGTCGTCGAAAACGCCATCACCCGAGAGCCCGCCGATGAGGAGGTCACCGTCGACCCTGGAAGGCAAACCGTTGGATATGGCGGCACGCCTGGCGGAGTTCGAGGCGTTCGCCTGTGCGGTGGTGGGTAGCTGTAGAGGACTGATACTAAATTGCGTTCAATGGTATATTGACAACCCATTCGAACCCGGCGAGTCCGGAGACCCGGACCGGATCTTTTTCTAGGGTGCGCAGGGCGTCCTCAAGGACCTCTTCCACGGCGTTTAAATCAAGAAAGAGGAGGTTGGGAAACCACTTTTCGCGGATCTCGTCCCAGAGATGTTCGGCCGGATTCAATTCCGGGCTGTACGGCGGCAGATAGATCAAGTGCAGCTGTGGGGGGACGACCAGACGGGTGGCGCGATGCCCGCCGGCCCCATCGAGCACCATCAGCACGAACTCCTCGGGATGGCGCTGGGCGACCTCTTGAAGAAACAGCGACATCGTCTGTCCATTGGCCTGCGGCAAAATCAACGAGTCGAGCGTCCCATCGTGGGGACTCACGGCGGCGAAGGCATAGGTGTAGGGTCTTGGTAGCAACTGGACGGAAAATCGGTGTAAGGCCACAACAACCGTTTTGAGAAAACTAAACAGCTCTGTTGCAGAACATATTGCAAAAGTTTGGACTTTCGCGACTGATTTTTGCGACACGGAAAGCAGCGAAACTTCACTCTGGGTTGGCTTGTTGCAAAAGTCATAATTTTTGCAACCAACTGCTTTTTGGCAGGTTTAGTGATCAACGTGGGCTTATACCGATTTTCCGTCCGTTTGCTACTCAGACCCCAAATAGGGGTTGTCGTGGTAGGTTTCGTCGGCCTTAGCCGCCGCTTCCGTCAACATCATGCACACCTGCCGGACGAACGCGCGACCCTCCACTGGCAGGCCAACTTTCTCGCTGTAATCGGCGTGCGTCTTTTCGCACTCGCCCATCGGCAACAACTCATCGCGGAAATCCGAATACTCGTCGCCGCCCACGACGCAAAGGTCGCCCGACTTGAGTTCCCTGACCGTCTGCGCGCAGACGCACACCTCGAACTGGCGGCGATTGAGCCGGGGTGGACTCGTGCCGGGCTGGCCCGCGCCGATGACGAGTTTCCGCCACGGGTCCGGTATCCACTCCAGATCCGCCAGGCTGAACTCATTTTCGCTGCCGGGCTTGAGTTCAACCCATTCCCCGTGCCGCCTGCGCAAACCCAGCATGAACGCTAGCGACCGTTCGAACTGGCATCCTGGTTGCCGGCATCGGGGACGGAAGACACGGCGTCCGGGGACACAGCAGTGTTCGAGACGGGTTCCGCGCTCGCGACGCGGCTGCCGCTCGCCATCAGCAAGAGAACGACCCCCAGCGTCAACCACCTCAAGAAGTTTCCAGACATGAAGAAATACCCATTCCGCAGAAGCCGAGCAAGGCCGTGTCCTGATCACTCGCGATAGAGATTTTGGCAACCGGCTCGCCGACTTGAGCCAATGAGTATGGCGTGAAGGATGGTCGACTGAACCGCTTACTCCCCGCGCTGAACGATTTTCCAGGCGCCGTTGCGGATTTCCACCATTTTGAAGGCGTCGGGACCCAGGCCCATGTGGTCATCGGGACTCAGGTTGAACACGCCAGCGGTGCCGATAAAACCTTGGGTTTTCTCGATTTCGTCGCGCACCTTGGCCTTATCGACGCTGCCGGCCCGTTCGATGGCGGCTTTGGCGATCATTAAACTGTCATAACCGTGGCCGCCGAACGTGGACACGGGTCCATGCTGCGCCTCGTACTGCTTTTTATAAGTCAGCAGCACGGGTTTTTGCGGATCGTTGTCCGGCAACTGTTCGGCCACCACGAGCGCCGCGGCGGGCAGGCGCGCACCTTCTGCCGCCTCACCAGCGAGTTCAATAAAGGTCTGAGAAGCGACGCCGTGCGAATGGTAGAGGGGCAGGGCGATGTCCAGTTGCTTGAGGTTTTTGGTGACGATGGCCGGCGCCTGACCGAAACCAAAGTTGAGAATCGCCTGGGCATCGGTGGCGCGAATCTTGGTCAGTGGGGTCGTCATGTCCGTGTCCTTATTGCCATAGGACTCGTCCGCGACCAGGGTGATGCCGTATTCAGGAGCCCGCTTGAGGATCTGCGCGTGGCCGGATTTATCGAAACCGCCATCGCCGGTGATGATGGCGATTTTAGTCAGGCCCCGCTGATGCAGATCCGCAAAAATCCGGGCGACCGCCATGCGGTCGGTCGGCGCGACCTTGAACACCCATTTTTTGGTCGGTTCGGTGATTTCGACCGCTGCGGCCAGCGAGATGAAGGGGATACCTTCCTTTTCCACCTCCGGGATGACGGCCAGGGTATCGCCCGAGGTGGTGCCACCAATGAGAAGATCGACGTTATCCTTTTTGATCAATCGCTTGACGAAATTGACTGCCTCGCGGGCGTTGCCGCCGGTGTCGTAGTGAATGAGTTCTAAAGGACGACCGTTCACGCCGCCCTTGGCGTTGAGGTCCGTGATCAGCATTTGCAGGGTTTTCAGTTCGGGATCGCCGAGAAAGGAGGCCGGGCCGGTCACGGTGAGAAACGCGCCGATTTTGATCGGATCAGCAGCTTGGGCGGTATTCACGCCGGTCAGCAGGATGACCGTGGCCAGCAGGGTTTTCCAGAATCCGGTGTGTATGGTGGGGTTCCAGGGCATGGCAGATGGCGAAGTAATAGCAATTATTATTTTAATGGTAGCAGTTGCTATCCCCAACTCCAAACAGGGTTAATGGCGGTCTGATTCCGCCGTCGGCGGCTGATCGGGGAGGGCAGCGGCGCGGATCGCCCGTTCCTGTTGCAACCACTCCCGATCCGCCAGCGCCGCCTTCAGTTCACCCCGCAGCGTTTCTGCATCGCGGACTGCGTCCAAATACCGGGTTTCCGCCTGTTGAATCATAGTCCGTAACTGACCGATTTCATGGGCTAAAGCATCCTGGCGGCCCTCGGCGGCAGCCAACGTAGTGCGCAGTTGGATATTCTCCTGGCGCAGCGCTTCCTGTTGCTTCTGCCCGGCGATTTCCCGATTTTTCCAGTCCTGACGCTCAGTAGCGAAAGCCTGGCGCTCAGCAATTTGTTCCTGGCGATTTCGGTCGATCTGTTCCATCAGTCGGGCTTCGTTAGCCTCGCCGCGCTGGCGCTCGGCCTCGAATCGTTGTTGCGCCTCAACCCGTTGCTGCTCCAGATCGGTGCGCAGTTGGTGCAAAGCAGTCTCCAGTTGCGCAACCCGGGCTTCAGTTTCAGCACGCATCTGAGCGACCGTGGCTATCGCCGTCTGGGCGCGTTGTTCGGCAACGGCGATGGCGGTTTCCGCCGCGGTGCGACGTTCCTGCTCGATCAGCAAACGGTCAGCGAGTTCGCGGGCGGTGGTTTGCAGGGTTTCCCACTGATGGCGTGCTTCAATCGCTGCATGATGAGCTTGTTGCGCTTCAGCGATCGCCCGATCGCGGGTCTGTTCCGCCACCGCGACCGCTTGAGCCGCAGCGGCGCGCTGTTCATCAAAAGCGGCTTCCGCCTGTTGGACGGCGGTTTTCCAAAAGGCATCGAGTGCGGTCATGATGACTTCGGGAACCGCTGGGGGGAGGATGGCCCGGGGCGCTTCGGCCATGCGCTGCTGCCAGCGCCTGAGGTGATCGCTGATGGTGGTGTTGCTGCCGGTGCCGAGGACTTCGCGCACTCGCTGGATCGTGGGTGAAAGGCCACGACTGAGGAGGGTTTCGGCAGCGTCTTTCACCTCTTCGTAACGGATTCCGGAACGGGCCATAGGGACGTGTGCTCCTGATGATGTTGATCGTGTGGATTATCACGAGATAGGATAACTCATAAAAAATGATTACGTAACATGTATTTTTAATGATTATTTCTGGTGAAAATTCAAGATTTGGCCCCTTATCAGGAATCCCTCTTTCCTGTTTCCAGTGCCCCGCCTCCCCGGCTGAATCATGCGTAAAAAGACGTATTACGTTTTATGTCATTCTTGGCGAGGCCCGGGAGCGGGTTTCGGGAAGCTGGGGG